>CZCB01017339.1_pt1 | contig 12311 bp, 7 predicted proteins | sample 591991 | NCBI WGS metagenome assembly CZCB01 (sample SAMEA3556809, study PRJEB10932) | anaerobic digester metagenome | reverse complement strand
TTTTGTTTTTAATTTTTCAAAATTAATCAAGTTTTCATTCGGATGCTCTTTTTTCTCATTGTGAAGTGAAGTGTAGCGAAACGAAACAATGAGAAAAAAACATCAACAACGTGGTGAAACTTTACACCCAGGACCATTAACTGTAAATATAGGTTCACTTTCGGGTATTGCCAAAGACATCACAAATTTAATGGATATATAAATTCCCCCTCGTTCTCCATTATAGAAAAAAATGTCCGACTAATTCAGATTAGGTATCCCCCGGAATCACTGGATGGATATCACCGGAATATAAATGGTCTCTTAAATTCTTTTTTTAAGAGACCTCCCAATCAGCCATAAACGACAGATAATCAGCTTTGTAATATCAGCGCATTACTTAAAGGTCTCTTAAAGGTCTCTTAAAGGTCTCTTAAAGGTCTCTTAAATCTTTCTTAAGCATCCATTTAGAATTAAAAGTTGTCCCTTTATTTTCAATAATCTCATTTTTCCTAAGTTCAGTTATTAAGTTCATCACCTTATTCTTCTTCTTATCCTCAGTCATCCACTCAGGTAACTTATTCCAAAGCAGTTCGTCAATATCACGCCTTGTCAAGCTTCCATGTTCATTAATAGCTTTAAGAATTAAGTCGAGATAGTATTGCTTTTCAAAACCTTTGTTTTTGGAATAATCCGCTTTTTGTTCCAATTTTTGCGAAACACCCTTACTTAAGAAATAATTAGGACGTCTTCCCTCTATAAGTTGCTTTTTCCTAAGATATTTCTCTTCCACTTTTGATAATGACTTCTTTTTTTGCACCCTGTCTAACAAAATAACATCATTCAGCAACAAATCTTTCCTTTGAGCTAGTAACGTGGCATAATCCTCGTTTATAACTTTTCCCACCAAGGTGAGTTCAACCCTTCCTCCGGAAAGATCATATTCCGGCATTGGGAAATATCGATCTCTTTGAAAAAGAAACATTTTCCGGATTCCACTCCCAATTGTATCAACCATTTTTAAATTAAACATGGCATTTGCTAAAAATGGATTCTTGTATTCTTCTGCCGGTGCATTGTCATTTATCACATTTTCAACCGATCCGGGAATAAAATCACCCAAGTTACTGAATACCAATTGATCGGGCATTTCAACCACGTTAATCCTTCCATGCATCTCATAATCCTGATGTGCGATTGAATTATTTATGGCTTCCCGAATGGAGTATGGCTCATACTGACTCATCTCTTCCGGGAACAAAGATCCTTCTTGCAAATAACGGTACTTAAGATTCCGTATTTTGTTGTATATTTTATCTACAGCCAATAATATAGGTGTACCCACTATCAGATAATCTTTTTCAATACCACTTTCATCTTTCAAAATCCAGCGTATCTTTGCCTCGGCCGGATTAATAAAATGTTCAGACTCTTCTTTACCTAATAAAATGATTGCGGTGCGGGTGATTTTACCTTTGATGGTAATCTTAGCTTTATTTAGAAAAGTGATGTCATCCCACTGATCCACCTCTTCTTTTTTCTCAGGAAATTTATTCTTATAATTTTTTCTTGCCACTGCAATAGCATCTTCATCAAGATCGTATATAGATGCATCTTCAACAATTCGTGCACTCCAGTCCTCTCGATTACCCTGTTTTCTGATTCGTTCAATTTCTTCTATATTGAGCGGAGACAACTCTTCTCCATCCCTCCCGTAGAAATGTCCTTCGAATGAAACAGGAATCCCTTTTGGTGCAGGAGGTATTTGAAACATTATAACCCTGCCTTTGCTTGTAAATAGTTCATGAATATCTATAAAAGTGATTCGGTTATTTGTTCTACTTGCTATTTCACCTTTCAAACTATTTAGCTTTCTCTTAATAGAACGGTACTGTGTGCCAACAATCTCATGGTTTTTATCTTCAACACCAAAAACAAGCCAAGCATATTCAGCTCTCTTAAGATTAGCTTCATTACTAAGAGCTGAAAAATATCGTCCCAACTTACGGAAATCAAAATCATTCTTGGCTTCTTTAAACTCTATGACTTCGTTTTCTACATCCAAATCACAAAGCTTACTTAGGAGATGTTCCATGTTAATACTTTTCATAATTATTGATTAAATATTTGCTCTAGGTTTTCTACCATTAACAATTCTAAAATATCAAAATTAAATTCTATGGCGTTTTTATCTTTTTTAGATAATGCCTTGCCGATTTAAATTCAATATTAATTGATTCTTCCAAACACTGCTCGATAAGATCGGTAATGTCTTTTTCAGTGTACGTCTCTTTGGATAATATACTATTTTTCATAAATTATAAACGTTACACTCATTACGAAACGTTATATAGCGACCAGTAGAACAGTACTGTTTAAGAAATTCATCAAGTATAGCAGCTTGCTCTTTAGTTAAAGTCATTTTATTATATGCATAAATAATACAAAACTTAATTCCATATTTTATTGAGAAACATACTCTTCCTCAGTTAAATAAAAGTCAGGATCAACTAATTTCACTTCTTCGTAGGTCAAATCATAGAGTTTGTAAACAAGAACATCTAATTGATTAATTTCATTTTCTGTATTTTCTTTGTGTTCTTTTTTTTGTTGTATCGTTGTTATTAGTGATATTAAATTTGATTCATTTTTTTTGCATTTGGGAAATTTCAAAGGTAATCTTTTCAAATGAATTCCTTTTATATATGGGAATACATCTGGATTAGTAATCATTTTTTTGTTAAAATAGAAATCTAATAGTTTCGAATTTAATAAACCGGTTACAATTGTTAAGTTTACATCAATTCCTATTTTCCTATATAAATTATAAATACTTTGATCTGTAAAGTATTGTTTATTGTCAATTGCTGCAATAAGTCTATTGCCTGTTTTTCTAACAAGAATTTTTTCCGACTGCAAATAAACATTTTCATTTGTATTGCTGTGAAGCTCATCCTTTTTAAAGTTAATGTATAATTCTTTTGGTTTTATTTCAAACCTACCAATATGTTTACCTTGTAAATATTTTCTATAATTATTGTTGTGTTTTGTATTAGATAGAAATTTTTTTATTCCCTTTGCAACAATACCAACATAAACTTCTAAGTAATCTTCAACATAACTACTGTGTTTATCAATTTTTTCGAGCAATCTATTTTCTTCGAGGCTAGTTTTTATATTAATAACAAAACTCTCGCCTTTATTATTCCATACTTCTTGAACGTAAGAAGTTTGTTCGTCTTTAATATCAAAAATGAGATTGTTTTTTCTAATAACAATACTCTCTTGATTAATTGAGAATTCATTTACGATAAATAAAATAATTGAATCAGTTACTGCTTCAAATACTTTATTTGAGAAAGAAACTATCCTTTTTAAATGATAGTTATTAATAATAAATTCACGTATTTTTTTCAAATACTCATTCTGTAGAATTGTGCTTGGAATAATGTAAGATATAACGCCTTTATATCTCAATAATCTAACTCCTTTCTCTGTAAACAAAGCATAACTATTTACTTTATATTCGGCAGAATTAGGATAAAGTAATATGAGTTTATTTAGTTCTTTATCACTTATATTTACAACTTCTTTACCTCTATATGTTATATACGGCGGATTTCCAATTACAATATCAAAATACCCTCCACCTTTTGCTGAATTTAAACTTCCATTTTCACGTTGCAACCCAAACATCCATTCCGGGTCAAAGAATGGTGATGATGCACTTTGGTCGTATGGATCCCAGTTAGCAAGCATATTGGCATTATCATTATCCCAACCATTTTTCTTAAGCTTTGCAGCTATAGCATAACGTTTTTCTTTGTCAATTTTACGCCATTTCTTTTTGGTTTTCGTTGTTTTTGCATTGAATATTTTGTGACGGCAAACACGCAGCTCTTCTTGCAGTTTTCTTATTTCATCTGTATCAGATAGCCCGGAAGGGCGATTAATTCCTATTAGGGTATTTGCTGCAACAAATTTTGTTTCGAGGTTGGGTAATGGGATTATACCAAAGTTCTCATCTTCAAAATTATTATTTTGGTCAACAACAAGAGAGATGAAAAAACGCAGCTTAGAAATCTGTATAGCTATGGGTTGAATATCAACACCATATATGCAGTTTTCGATAAGGTACAGCTTACGTGCATAGTCTGGCCTGTTCTTTGTAACATCAAATGCGTTATTGATTTCAATTAGTCGGTTCTCCCTGTCTTTTCTATCTTCAATATCCAATGCTTTTTGTATCTCTTTATAGGCGTTCTCATTTTGCACTTTCTTCCAGTAATAGTTTTCAGGGTCAACCTTCTGTAGTACATGCACCAACTTCTGTAATACACCCATTGGAAATGCACCTGAACCACATGCCGGGTCAAGTATTTTACAATCATAAATTGCATTTATCAACTCCTCTATTTGTGATGTACTTAATTTATGTTCCTCATCAGTGTATTGGAATAATACTCGGATATCTTCTTCGTCAATGTGTGTTTTGCCTTTTAAGTATGCAATCAGACTTTCGTCAACCATATAGTTAACAATTTCACGAGGAGTATAAAATGAACCTGTTTGCTTTCTTGCAGTAGTTTTAGTCTCAGGATTGAAGCTTGCCAATAGGTTTTCAAATACTTTACCTAATAATTCGGGATCGAGTGCCACCACTACTTCGGCAGGTGTATTTTCTTCTACTGTAAAGTTATAGGTTTTCAGTATATTAATTAGCCCTTTGACCGATGTGTGCTTGTATTGAGGTGACGTATCTCCATAATCTTCACTTAAATCTACACTCTCATCTTTTCCAAAAAATAGATAATCCGGCACAATTAAGCGATCAGGTTTGGGTAGATTGTCAGAAAAGCCATCAATATATTTTTTGTTTGCTTTATCATCTAAGCATTCAAAAAGCCCACCATTGAGAAAAGGAACTTTACTATTGATTAATTCAACAAAGCCATCAGGGTCTTTGAAATATTTCTCATAACGGAACAGCCAATCGTTTCCAAAGTCATCTCCATAGTTTTTTTTTCTCCTAAATCCTCTTTCTCGTTTGTCCTCATCACCACTTTGTGGCTTTATGGGGCAGTTAAGCGAAGCAAAGAAAAGATTTTGCAGGATTGCTTTATAATAGACGCTCTCCTTACTCATTTCTGCAAAAAGTCCGTCTTGTCTTACCGGATTGAGTTCTGTAAGTATATTGTTTTCTAATTTTTCTACATCAAACAACTCTTCAGGTATTAATCCCTTTTGCTTGATAAACCACACAAACAACAATCTGGTAAGCATTCGTATAACATTGGTTGCATTGTGCTCTTTTACCATTTCTTCCAAAGGCTTATCTTTCTTGAGAGAGTCCTCATAGGTGGGTTTGGATGGAAATTCAACATGTCTTAATGCCCAGAAGTACCAATCGGACAGTTCTTTGTAGAATTGTTTTGTAAGTACTTCCACAGAGAATCGCTCCTGCAAATCGTTGAAGTATGAGCCATTTTTCTTTACAAGTTTACCTTTTTCAAGTAAGAATTGAGTTGGTGTTTTGACATGAGCGCTCTCACCTAACTGAAAAGAGTAACGACGTGGATTGGAATAACTGCGTGTAATTCGTGATGTGTTATCTGATACTTCAGCCTCTATCTGCAATAGTGAGAATCGGTATTTATTGCTGTTTGCAGGTTTAAATATAACCAAAGCTCTGTTGTTGTAACTTTTGTACAGCATGAGCCTAAAGGCGTCCTGGGCAATGCCTACACGTGCATCGTGAGTAGATGTGTGAGTTATTTCATATACATCTAATTCGAGACTTGGGCAAGTGCCTAATTTAGTTACTTCTTCAGTATATTTGGTTGTAAAATTGAGATTGTCAAACTTCTCTTCTGTAATAATAAAATCATCCGGTAGGAACCATTCCAGGAAAGGCAAAAATTTATCCCTTTTGTAAGAATCATTAAAATTTATATCAGGTGTCATATCAAATTTAAGTTTAAATATTTTCTATCTCTTCGGCTAAAATTAAAGTTTCAACTCCCTGGTTTATATTGTCATAAGTAAGCAGAGCTTTATTTATGTAATCTTTGCTTATTATTTCAGGCAACAGGTGATATTCTTTTGGTTTTAAGCGATTAATAGATCGTATTGCATAACCTGAAATGGCATCGTACTCAATAACTGTTTTGAGATCTTCAAGATATTCCGTGTCGCAAGCTTTTGTTTGAATAATTATTCTGATTTTATCTAATGCCTCCCTTCTCATTTTATCTGTATCATTGTTATTGTCCTCTCTGAAAAGAGCTTTCTTAGCTGTGTTATACAACTCTTCAAAATCATCGGAAACTTTATATCCTTTTTCTGAATCACCGCACTCAAGCAGTTTGAAGGCATCTTGTGGCGGTATGTCTGTTGCATTATCTTTGTCAGATGCAAATTTAAAAACATAGTCATTCCCTTTTTTTGCAAAGATAAGCACCCCTTCGGGTAGTTCATTTTCGGTTTTTCTTCTTGTCTTGGTGCGTAAAGGAAGTTTCAAGGCTTCTTTCATTTCATCGCTGCCAATCAGCTGATTTAAATTTGCCCTGTAATCGGTGTCCCATGACTTTTGCTCGCTCTCGCCTTGCATTCGCTCGTACTCTTCTTTGAAATAACTTCTCAACTCTTCTTCTGAGGTTAACACTTTTGTGTCTTCACCCATTATGGCGTGAATCATATTCATTTTAAGAGTAGATATTTTTTTGGTATGTGTTTCAGCCTCACCAATATCTGTTGGGAAGTAATTGAAAATATACAGTTCATCAAACATTTTCTTGTTGATTCGGTTAATACGGCCGATACGCTGAATTACTCTTGTAGGATTATATGGTATATCATAATTAAATATTGTGCCTGCTCTGTGCAGGTTGTAACCTTCTGAAATAGCATCTGTTGCTATTAATACTTTGTATTCGTTTGATTGCCTGGATTCTTCTATACCGGCATCAAAGTTTACTTTTATTGTTTCTTTGTTGGTTTTAGTGGCACCTGCAGCTGTGTAATAAAAGACGGGCAGATCTTTGTTTTCTAATTTTTTACCTAAATAATTAACAGTATCTGCATACTGGCTAAATACTACTATTTTTCTTTCAGGGTCTTTATCAAGTTGTTCTGTTAATATGTCTATAAATGTATCAAGTTTTGGATCGTGTGTAACTTTACTCCATTTGTCTTTTAGATCTTGAAGTAGTTCGATATCTGAATTAAGGTCCTTAAAGAAATCTGAATTAAGATATTCTACTTTAATTTCAAACATTCCTCTTGCTTCAAGTCTTTCTATTGCATTTTCCAATTCTCTGTCTGTAGTTTCCGATATATCATCATTTGTTGAATCATACAGAGCTTCTATATCGGGTAGCTGACCTTTTTTAAATACTGGCACAGTTCCTCTTTTTTCCGCCCATGCTACAATGTTTTTGCAGTTGTCGAGCATATTGGTTAATGAAACCATAAATGCTTTCTGAGAGCTTTCAAAACGTCTTACAAGCAAGGTTCTCATAAATTTTGCCAGGTTGCGCTGGGTTCCTTTGAAAAGGTTGTAATCGAAGCCTGCAGTTTCAACTTTCTTTTTTACTTTATCTTCATGTTCTGGTAGTACATACATTACCGGCTTGTATCTTGCAGCCTTGAACTCATCCTTACCCAATATTTCGTCTTTAATATCGTCTGTGTCCAGATAGTCGTAGAAATCTATAGACTCATTGTTTCCAATTTTTTCATCATCATCTTGGCGAGAAATTCTTTGTAATGTGTATAAATAAAGATCTTTTAGGTCGCCCAAATCATAATCGAGCAGTTCAGGAGGTTTAACTATAGAGAATTTAATTCCTTGCTTTTCCAGATCCTTTTTGTAGTCAGGTATGCCGGCTAAATCAATACGTGAACGACGAATGATTAATGGTGATATGATTGTTCTGATTTTACTAGCTATACTGTCAACTTCAAGTTTCAGCTCATCCTTACTTATTTTCTCATCTTTACTAAGCTTTTTAAGTGCTTTGTATGAGCTTATCAGCTCACGAAACTTCTGCCCCAGATTGTCGACTGTTTGCAGTGTTGACTTGGTGGGAATTTGAAAAAGCTTTATCATTGAATAGATATCCGAAGGCTGGTTGTTGAATGGTGTAGCTGTCAAAAGCATTACTTTATTACCAACGCACAACTTTTTCAGGGTATCGTAATCTTGAGTAAATTCATTCCTGTAATTGTGTGCTTCATCAACTATTATTAGCCATTGTTCATCTTTTCTTATCTTATCATAGTAAAATTCTAATGCTTTGCTTAATACACCGCGACTGAAAACATTTGCTTTTAAATCAAATTCAGTGCGGTAGTCTTCCCACTGAGGAACCAGGTGAGGGGGTGCAATAATAATTGTACGCAGGTTTAAGTTATATGCAATGGCAGAAGCTATAATACTTTTGCCCAAACCTACAACATCTGAAATAATAACTCCATTGTGCTTGTTGATGGTATCTATGCCCATTCTTACAGCATCTTCCTGGTATTTTAAATTATAGAACCTGCCTTTTGTTATATCATGTGGTGTCCTTATCCTTTTTGATGTGTCTATTTTAAAATATTCGTATAATACTCTCAGATACAGCAAATAGGGAGGGTATATCTTTTCGTACCAAACGTGCTTTATTACGTTGTTCTCAAATTCATTTATATGGTCTTTGTCAGCCAATACAATTGCGCTTTCCCAGAGCTTTTCAAAAATCTCCTTTGCTTCTTTATATTCGGCTTTATCTTGGAAACGGACATCTATTTCATTCTGTCCTCTTAGACCGCTATAAGTTAAATTGCTGGAACCTGTTATAACCGACCCGGGTGTTTCCCCAAACTCTGTAAATTCTTCTTTGTAAGAAAAAATATACATTTTAGCGTGAGAAGGTTCTTTAGTTTTTCTTATTTCAAGTGTACCGTTCTTTATTTTATTAAAATATATTTTGAACGCCTCCTGTTGCTTTTTGCTCTCAAAATAGTCTGTTTCATTAAAAAGCTTTACAATAGCTTCGTAGTTTTCAGAACGAATATCTTGCCTGGATGATCTTTTCTTATTTACAAACAGATTAAAATCGTGTGTCAGGCTCTGCAATTCGCTTTCCATTTCAAGGCCTACAAGTATACGCATATTCTTATCTGCCAAGTTTTCATATAACTCCTCTATCCCTGAGAAATAGAAATAACCAACAAGAAAATCCAATGAAGATGTTTTGTGTGGCAGGATGTTCTTGATGATAGTAGATAGGGTTCTGTCTCCCTTGTTTGTTATAAAATATTTACCCATAACACACCTAATATCAATAAAAACTATAAACACACAAATATAATAAAATTAAGTGGGCTGGTGTCAAGTTTCACAAGGTTGTTTATAAAAACTTAGATTTTCAATAGGCTTTAAAAGTATAATTTTATTTTTAAATTCAGAAGGATTTTATTTGAAAATTTCAGGTTTTAACATAAACGGATTTTTGTGACGCCATAAAAAGGGTGAAAAATCGGAGTTTTCCGAGTCTATTAAAAAGCCCATTTAAATGCTCTACAATCGATTTTCTTATCAAAGCGGATAATGCTTCTAACCACATCAGAAAAACAATCGCCGCTTGTAGCGCTTGAATTCAAACCATTATTCGAAGAAGAAGCGAGGAAAAGGTAATCGACAAGTGGAAAGGGTTTATATGGAGGTAAACCCCTTCGGGCATTGATGTCCGAAAGAGAAAAAGGTCAATCACGAGATAAAGCAGCAGAAGAGGAAACAAGTTATATAATTATATCCTTACTAAGTTCAAATTAGAAGTGCGAATTTCCCGCTAAGTTTTATACAGGTTTTTTAAAAACAAAACCATGAAAAACACCGCGGGGGTTTGCCAAGCGGCTGAGGTGCAAAACACCCAAAGAGTGTTAGAATCAGCCGGCAACATATATTTAATAAAGAAGGAGACCGAAGTCTCCCCAAAATTAACTATTATGTTGCTTATGAAAAAATACAAACAGTTAATTTCAGAACAAAGATACGCAATTTATTTGGGTCTGGAAGAAGGAACAAGTAAAAAGGACATTGCATTACGAATAGGAGTTCACATTTCGACCCTGTATAGAGAATTAGAACGAAACAAAAACAAGAGAGGTGGTTATTCCCGGCGTCTAGCCCACGAAATGGCAGGAGAGCGTAAAGAACGCTTACCGGGGAACAGGTTTACTTTACCGTTCCTTATTGTTCATGGCAAAAAGGAGCGATTGAAAACGGGAATAAACTTACCGGGCAATATATCCCGAAAAAGGCATCATTTAAAGATTATTCGGATGAGGATATCAAAAAAATCCGGTACAAACTAAACCGTAGACCTTGTGAAAAATTAGATTTTAATTTACCCAAAATTGAGTTTTACAAACAATTAGTGTAAATTCGCACTTGCCGGTTGACTCTAAACTGATTTTTTTTTATTTTGTTTTAGCAGCTGTCTTAGTAGCTATGACATTTATTTCTTGTGAAAAAGACGATCCCGTTGTTAGAGATGAGGTTGCAGATGCGATTCCATATGAGATTACAGATGAGATTCCTGATATTTCGTTAAACAAAACATCTTTAGAGCTGATGGTGGGATCGGAGGAGACATTGACTTATATTATAAAACCCGAAAATGCTACCAGTAAAGAAGTAATATGGAGGTCTTCAAATCCAGCAATTGCAACAGTCAATAATGGTAAAATTAAAGGAATATCTCCCGGTGAGGCTACAATTACAGCGGCAGTTGAAAGGTGGATATATGCTACATGCAATGTAAAAGTAATTTTTCTAACTAAAAACATACAACTTAATGAACCAGGAACATTAAAAGATCTTATTAGCCTTGAAGAACTTCCCAAAATCGGATATCTATCCATCAGTGGTCCATTAAATGGTACGGACATTTTTATTATTCGTGAAAAAATGACCTCGTTGGTTAATTTGGATATGGAAAATGCAAGAATTGTATCAGGGGGAATGCCTTATTATATGCAACAGACAACAACAGATAATACGATTGGAAATGATATGTTTTCTCAGCAAAAAACTTTGGAAAGTATTATTTTACCAAAAACAATCAAATCAATTGGAGATTATGCTTTTAAAGGATGTAGTAATTTAAAATCTATATATATTAAAAATCCAATACCAATAAAAATAGCATTAAATACTTTTGAAGGAGTTTCAAAAACAGATTGTACTCTTTTTGTTCCTACCGGATCATTTGAATCTTATTGGTTTGCATTCGGTTGGTCTGAGTTTCAGAATATAAAAGAAATGGATTTTTAGAACATTGATATTCAAATTATTGAATTTATTTCTACGTAAAAAGGCTTAAAAATAAAAGAAAAGGAGATTGTAGTTAAAGAAGGATAGATATCATTTTAATAATAATGCAATAATGTATATATCAATGTTGTAAATATTTCATAAACTTATTTGGGTTTTTTTGTTTATGAATAAACTAAAGATTGGAAACGAAAAACTTTCGAGCTTAAAAAATCATTGGAAAATACATTTTTCGAATTCAATCAAACTTATTAGGTAAAGGAAATTTGGGTGATACCATATAAACAACAAAGGCAAACAGTTAAAAATAAACTATTTGCCTTTTAATGTTGCTGTCCCACCTGGATTCGAACCAAGACAAACAGATCCAGAATCTGTTGTGCTACCATTACACCATAGGACAATTTTTTCGAGATGCAAAGGTAAAAAAATTTGTGTTTTGGAACAAATATTTTTCCGCAATGATTTTTCGGTAGAGTCAATCGGCAAGTGTATCGTCCGGAAATTTGTTGAATTTTGTTTTCATTGTCCTGCTTTTAATTTACATTGAGTGTAAACCTATTTCAGGACGAGACAATCCAATAATTGCAAAATCTCCGTACAACGCCGTACCTTCTCCGTACCAAGGCCGTACCATCCTCGCTCCATGCTTGCATCAGCCTTGCACCAAATATGCACGACAATCGGGCGGTTTATGCAGTGAGGATGTGGGTTTCACGTATCATCAACCTGCGGAATCCGGAGCCGTTGTCCCTGCCTTGGAGCGAACAAACAGCGAAGGAGGAGCGAAGAAGGAGCGAACGAAGTGCGAATATTCTCCGGTTTTTACGTGTGAAAAGATACAGAAAATGCCTGAAGCGGATATGCTGCACGTGTAAGCTCATCGTCAGAGAGCGAAACAACTGTTACAAGTAACACGACGAGCGGATGTGCTATAGGTGTAAGGGCGTTACTTTAAGGGCTTTACATCATATGTCCCGGGCAAATTTGAAAATATAGCAACGTTTAA
>CZCB01004699.1_pt1 | contig 12324 bp, 8 predicted proteins | sample 591991 | NCBI WGS metagenome assembly CZCB01 (sample SAMEA3556809, study PRJEB10932) | anaerobic digester metagenome | reverse complement strand
ATAAGGAAGGTCGTACCAGAACTATAGAAGAGTACGCCAAAGAAAAAGACATCCCTTTGGACGTCGAATGAACTTTGAACTGCATTTGACAAAGAGCGCTGAAAAAGACCTGACAAAGCTGCGGGGACTGGCTGAAGAAGCCGTCAGGGAAATTCTGGCGCTCAAGCAAAACCCATACTTGGGCCATCAGCTGAAGGGCTCTCTGTTAGGAGTCAGGGCTTTGGAATCTTCTCTCGAAGGAGTGGCTTATCGGGCTGCCTATATAGTACAGGAAGACGATAAAACCTGCCTGGTGTTCATGATAGGATCCCACGAAGGTTTTTATCAAAAGGCGGTGCGCAGGGCAAAGACCTTAAAAAGCCGCGAAGGATAATCGGCTGTCCGTTGTCAAAGCGTAAAACTTGTGGTAAACCTGTTTCAAGATCGAAAGGTGTTAGATGAAGTACATCTACACCACCTTTTCTTAAAAGTCTCTCATAACCCAATAGATTCTTATAGTATGTGTTTGCTGAGATGGGATTTTAGGCTGTTGAATGTTTTCACGTCGACAGGGCAACTTAAAATTTTACAGATATAAGCAAGGGATAAAAACAATTATATAATGAGCTATTGGCGTATAAGTATTTATTTTTACAATTAATGGATATATTGTTATATAGGTTATATTATAGTTATATTTTGTAGTAAGGTGATAAATGTGATTACTGCTTTAACACCCAAACAGGCCGGCAATGACCAACAAGTCCTTGCTATGTGGCTTTACGATAAAGCTCCCGGTACCCAAAGGATTTACAGGACTGACATAATAAGATTTTTATCATTTACCGGCAAACCTTTAAACACGATAACAATAGGCGATATTCAAGCCTTCGCCGACACTTTGGAATGTGCGCCCGCCACAAAGGCACGGGTTTTGGCGGCAATAAAGTCGCTTTTTGGTTTCGCCAAAAGAATAGGTTACGTTCACTTTGATGTCTCGGCTGCCGTAAAACTGCCAAAGGTAAAAAACACCTTGAGCGAAAGGATCTTATGCGAAAGCGACGTGACCCGCATGATAGCCCTTGAGCCTGACGGCAGGAACAGGGTTATGTTAAAGCTCCTTTATTTGTCGGGCATGCGGGTGTCTGAATTGTGCAGGCTGGCGTGGCGTGATGTTCAAAGCGATACCAATGGTGTTTACATTACCGTTTTCGGTAAGGGGGGCAAGACAAGGACCATATTGCTTGATAACCATATATACAAGGATCTGGTTTTCATTCGCGGCAACGGCGGTCCGGATGATCCAATATTTAGATCACATAAAGGCAGTTTTCTCGATCCTTCCCAAGTTTGGCGCATTGTGCGCAGCGCCGCCAAGCGTGCCGGCATAGGTGTTGACGTATCACCCCACTGGTTTCGGCATGCTCACGCAAGTCACGCTTTGGAGCGGGGGTGTCCAATCCATCTGGTTCAGGCAACATTAGGGCATGCTTCGGTAGCAACGACAGGGCGATATCTACATGCAAGACCGAACGACAGTTCCGCTCGATTTTTGTGTGCCCCTTAGCAAGGTATTTTAAGGCCGTAGATGCCATTAAAATATACCGGGACAAGGAAATACCCGCCGGATAAAACAAAGGCCTTTTAAAACATCTCGGAACCGAGTGCCCGTTCAACTGTGTAGATTACTATAAGCCTGCCCGCTCGGGCTACCTTAGATAAATGTTTACTATAAACTTTGAAAAAATAAAATATAAAGACCCGCAGACCGCGAGTCTTTATTATCTGACATTTAAACAGAATTTCGCTCCTACTGCAAAACCCTTTCCGCAGGCTTAACAGGTTAATGAGCATCAGCCCATGTGAGACCTATCTTCGCTTCGGCTTCCGCAGGCACGACCGTCACATACTTGCGTTCCACGTCAAGCATGATGGTTTTTAGAACTTCCTTTGCCTTCTGCGCTTCGCCTTTGGGAACTTCAAGCAGAATTTCGTCATGCACCGGCAGAACGATTCTATAGTCGGTATCCCGATGCAGGCGCGTTAGTGCTTCCTTCAACATATCTGCGCCAGTTCCCTGATCGGGATGATTCACAGCGTTAGTGAAATAATTAACGCTCGGTTCAAACAGGCGCACCCTGCCGGACGCACAGCGAACAGCGATCATTTGCCTTTCACCTTCCGGCAGGCAGTATGTTTCCGACGGCCACTCGGCTATTGTCCTGTGGTACGTCTTGATCTCCCGATAAAGGTCGAAGAAGACCCTTTTTGCTTGCTCCGCTTCCGCCTTAGATAGATTTACGTCGAAACTTGTCTTGGCATACAGCCGAAACCTGTCCGGACCCATCCCGTAAATAAGACCGAAGTTAACTGCCTTAGCCAGCTGCCGTTCTCGAGAATCCTTGGTTATGGCTTCTTCCGGTTTGTTCGATAAAGCTGCTGCTGTGATGATGTGCAAATCCTTCCCCTGGGTGAACGCTTCTTTCATCTTTGGGTCTTTTGAGAGCTGGGCCATGATACGAAGCTCCACACCGGTCCAGTCACAGTCGGCGAAGACATACCCATCGGAAGCCCTAAAGAGCTGTCTGAGACGACTTATTCGCGGGACCTGCTGGATGTTCGGATCGGAGCAGGAGAATCGCCCCGTCTCGGTGCCTATCTGGTGAAAGTTTGCATATATACGACCGTTTTCCGTGTTTTCTATCCATTTCTTCACAAAATCTGTGTAACGATACACTTTGCGGTAGTCCATCGTCTTTTGTGCCATCGGATGATCTATAAGCGGTAAGGTCTCCTTGTTCGCCGCCGCGATATGTATGTTCTGGTCTCTGAAATATTTCAATATCTGTTGAGTGCTGTGTGGATTGAAGGGAAGTTCTCTTAAAATATCTTCGCTTTCCTTATTGAGAGACTCGAAAACCATTGTGGCGCTTTCTACATCGAAGGGCACCCCGTTGAGAGATAAAGCCGCCACGGCAGGAACGCAGTCAAACTCAAGCTGTGCAGTGGTCTGTAGCTTGTTTTTTTCGATGAACTCCTGCTGGACCCCGTAAAGCCGAAGCGGGACTTCAACGTCTTGCAAACAGTATTGCACCTGCTCCGGCGAAAGCGACCTATACCATCTGCTCTTTTGCTCGCCTTTATCCATGGATATGTTGAGATATCTCTGAGCCACGCTTTTCAGTGAGTAAAAACCTTCTCCGGTACCTTTTCTGTTTCCTTCAATAAGCCGCGCCGCAAGCTCTGTATCAAACACCTTTGGCGTAAGCTTCTTCTGAAGGGCATGGCTGACAAACATAAGGTCGAACTTTATGTTGTGGCCGATTAGCAGCTTTGGTCGGCTTATAATTGTCTCAAGAAGCTCCTTTGACGGAAACTGCACGATCCACCGGTCATCTCCGCAGGCTATCGAAACCACGCAAATAAGACCGTGTCGCGGGTGTAGATTTATCGTCTCAAGGTCGAAGGCCACTTCACGACCTGTTATACACCTGTCGATCTCGTGTAAAGGCCGGGTGCAGTAACACTCGATGTCGTGCTGACTGATGAAAAACGTGTCTGCCGTCTTTCCGTCGTCGACTACATATGCCGTCTTTCCGTTTTCTTCGATCGTCTGGAACTTCGTTTCTTTCTTTGCGTTCTTGCTCTTGCGCGGAACTTTTCTGTACCTGCCTGACTTTTCTGCGGGGGCAGGGTTTTCGGCATTCGTCACTTTCTTGTATGCATAATTTAAGGCATCGGGAAGCTTTATATCAGGTGACGCGAGTGACGGAAGTGACGCATTTTCGGCCCATTCTAATTTATTACTACTATTATTTTCATCTGAAAAATTTTTCAGGGCAGGTAAAAATGCATCACCTGCATCACCTGCATCACCGGCTTTTGCGGGAAGGCAGTCCGGAACGGGGTTTTCGTCGTGTCGGTATATTTTTATCTTCTGTTTTATGACCTGCAACGACCACAGAATCCCGTTTTTCGAGTGCCCTTCCTTCTTAAGCTGTAGGTTGACTTTTTCACCTTTAAGTTCAATGGTCGTGACCGTTTCCTTTTTCTTATTAAGCAGACGACTAAGATAGCTCTTCTTCGACGTTTCCTTATCATCTCTGCCGAGATACAGGCCTTCTACTTTAAGGGCGTGCGGCAGTAAATCTCCCGCTGTGACAGGCTTGTCCTTAAATATGCTCCACCATATTTCCAGCAAGTTGCGCCATGTAAAGGCATCCTTGTCGGCTTCTTCGAAAAATTCCCTAACGTTGCCAAGGAAATCGGAGAATCCGTGAAAGGCAAGTATGCTGCCCATCAGTTCCGCCCACTTCTCAAAGCCGCCGTAATTTACGCCTTTTTCGATGGGGCACCCTGCGGCAATCCATGCCTGTATCAGCGTGAGTCCGCTTTGAATTATCCTGTCTGCGTTATCTCGGCACCACTTATGCAGGTTCGGATGTTTGAACCGCTCCAACGGCCTGAGTTCGGGGTGTTCTTCATCGCAGACAAAGCGTATCCTTATACTTCTCCGCGCCATGTCTGTGTCCACTGTAATGTTGTTACCCGTGGCCGCCCAGACCCATCTGATGGTGGTATCGATCTGCCTGTTTGTGCCTAGCTGCCTGTCATTATATTTTTGTGTCAGTAAAATCTGCGCAAGCAGGGGCGATTTCAGTTCGACGACGTTGTCCAGACAGAAGCCCGACACATTGCTCAGCACTGAACTGGTTATCTTTTTCCTGAGTTCTTCGTCGTCCGGTTTGCTGATTATCGAGTATTTATCCAATGTAAGCGTCTTCATCATAGACTCCGCCAGCAGCGTCTTGCCCGTGCCCTGCTTGGCGGCTTCGAAAATATGAAGTGGGGTTGGTCCGTCGATCATCTCCCGGCAGAAGAAAAGCAGGATATAGGCTATTGCATGCGTCTTGTCAGCGGGAGAGACGAAGTTAAAGTCCACCAGGATATCATCTTCCAGTAGTGCCTTTGCATCCCGTATCTCTTCCTTCGTGGGGTTTGGCGAAATCCTAATGTTGCCTTTATGGGGGATGTAAAGCAACCGATCCTGCGCATAGTAACCGGGTTCGCAAATCAACTGGCCCCTTGAAGAAAATACAGGGGTCCTTGTGATTTTCTCCAGTGGCCTAAAGGGCGTCTCCGTCGCAGGCATTTCATAGACATAACTGGCAATTTCCTTTGGTGGAAGGCCTTTCTTGTTTTCGTTACTGTAAGCCACCTTGCTTATGGCGTTGAAGACGTCATCTTTGGACATCAAATGAAATGTCGGCACGCCGTTGTGATCGAAAAGTATTTCTCCCAACCCATTTTTCGGCATACCGGACTTCCAATAATACACTCCAAGTTTGTTTATGGCTTCACATGCCTTGGCAGCATTTGCGGGAAGTGAGTTTTTGTCTGATTTTCCGAGCGTCAGACATATTCTGCGAAAAGTCTTTTTATACTGCGGAGTTTCTACCACCAACTGAAGAAGTTTCTCCTTCGTCCCGCTGCGCTTTGTTATCCAGTCAGTGATGTCTTCATGCTCTTCAAGATCAGGCAGTTCCACGATCTTTATTGAATGAGCGACGTCGATCATTCCTTCTGCGATGTCTTCCGCGTGTTTCTTCCCGATATCGTCATTATCGGGAAGTATTACCACGTTCGCATCCTTCAGATATTTGTTGTAGGACTTTTTCCACTTTCCAGCACCCATCGGGTTGGTCGTGGCCGTAAGCTGCAGGTTGCGTAGAGTCTCCACATCTTTCTCGCCTTCGACTATGAACACAATTTTTTCGCTCCTGACGGCTTCTATTACTTCCGGCAGGCGATAGATGGTGGTTTTTACGCCCGTCAGATTGTTAATCCAGCCACCCTTGCCATCGGGGCGCCTTTGATGAAAGCTCTTACCTATCTCATACTGCTCACGCACTACCTGATACAGAAGCTTGCCATGCTCGTCCGTATAGTTATAGGAGACGGTTTTCAGCAAGTTGCCGGAATGCTTCTGATTCCGATATTGTCTTATTTTAGTCGCCGTGATACTATTACTCACAATAAATGTCTCCTTTCCGTTTTATCGGTAAAATATTTCTCCAATTTTGAAGGGCCGGCGACCACCGGCCTTTTTTGTTTTAATACTTTAACCCCCTTTCTGTAATATTACCTGTACATCCGCATTTCCAAAAACACTAACCCTAAAAATTTTATTCTGGGTCCTATGTAAGGTTTAGTTATGTGGATTATATTAAATTCCATTTTTGTTGTCAATTACATTTTTTATAAAATCCGTTTTTAAATACCGTAAAAACTGGTTCAAATATTCTGACACATATCGGTTACTAAGCATGGGATCTGCTTAGGTCTGCTGAGCTGACTTAAATAAATGCTATTAAATTGACTGCCTATTTCTGAATTTTAAGTTGATGTGCCGCTGCCATTTCAGTTTGCGCGCTCAATTCTATAAATATACTTGTTTTAGTATTGACAATTAAATTCCGTTATGGAAAAATAACAATATCTATATCAGTTTTTATTGGATGCTGCCTTTTAGGCCTGTAAAAAGAAACTTGGTAAGGTATAGTACTATTTAATTATTACAATAAATATTTAAAGGGGGTATTAATATGCCTGTTACAGCTGTCTTCATTGGCGAGAACAAGTCCGAGCGCGTCGGTTTCATCGCTGACAGCCTGAAATTCAACACCGATATCGGAAAGACTGTCATCCTGCTTGCCGACGAATATACCTTCGGCCTTGCTGACGGATATGTACTGTCACCGGGATATGGAAACGACCATCCCGTCGACCTTGCCCTGGAAGTTATCTGCTCGGTGGGAGACGCTAAAAAGGGAGCGGAAGTCTTAAGCAGGATTCTCGTTTCCGACGAAGACGTGAGAAACGCCAAGGAGCCCTTCTGGGAAAGGTCGGCAAGAAGGATCGTAAAATCAATAACGCTTGCTGCAGCGTGTGCCGAAGCCTTCTCAAGAACAAAAACCCCGCCCCCCTTTATGTCCCTATCAGCTCGTATGGGCGAGATACTTTCACAAGCAGCGGACAAAAAATTCTCGAAGTCGAAAGAAAGGCTTTGGTGGGAAAAATACGACGACGGCACGATAAAAACTCTCATATTTGACAACGCTCCCAACACGGCGGCTGGTATGATCTCCGTCACGCAGTCCGTCATTGACATGCTGTGTCGTATATCTGCTTCTGAAAGAGCGCAGCTGCTAGAAAGGGATAAGCCGATAATCATCTACGGCCCCGCTTACAACGAAGACGAGCTAAGGATATTGCTGGAAGTTCTCGAGTTAAAATTCAAGGACGCCGTGCTGCTGGTGGCGGAAGCTCATGAAAGAATGCATCTTTTAGAAAGGATCGGCTTCGACGTGGTCTGTTCGACGGTCAAACCCATCGACGGAAATACAATCATTTTCGGCCGTCAGGGCACTACAGCTTTCTTCAAATCCAAGGTGTACGAGACGACGGGATTTGAAAGGCTCACCTTCCTTGAGTACGAGACTCCCGACATGCTGCCGCCCGGTAAGGCTCTGATGATGACGGGGACGAAGTGGGACATAGTAGATGTCTCCTGTGCACCCTTGAAAGAGAACCGTCCTGAGCTTGTAGTCGAAGAAGAAGACGAAATTATAAGGGACCTGCTTTGCGCCACCCCAAAGGAAGCAAGGGAACACGATACGGGCGAGTTTGTGACTGAAAGTGATGTAGAAGAGTTTGGACTCGGATTGATTTCTGACGATTTCACAATGGACTTGGACGAGTTTTTCGATGAAGAAGATCAATAAAGAAAATGTTTAAATATTAAAAGGAGTGAGATATATGAGTAAAAGATCTGTAAAAGTTCCAGCCGAAGTTATACAAAAAATACAAAAAGATTTTGAATTAGATAATTATCAGTTTGCTGATTTCTTTGGAATAAGCCTAAGTTCGGCTTTAGACTGGCTTAAATATGGCATTAAAAATCAAAGGGGGCATAATATTGCTCTTATAGATTCCACGTTGGCACTGCAGTGGCTTGCGGATAAACATTCGGAGCAATTTGTTACCCCAGAAGAGCTAAAAGTGATAGTGAATAAAATTGTTAAAACACCAGGTTTATTGTATATGGATTTTTTACCTTACCAAAAATATTTAGGTCCAAGCATGGTGGTTCTCAAACATCAAAGACTTGTAACGGCTATTATGGCTACTCTATATTCTCTGCTCTTAAAAAATATGGGCATAAAAATTGATTTCAGCCACGAGAAAGTAGATGAGCATATAGAAAAATTCTATTAATACGCACGCAATAAGACATTCTCCTTAACGTCAGCGCTTTCTCGCTGAAAGGCGGTCTAAACGACCAAAGTTCATAAAATGCGAAGACGTCCGTTCAGTCGTAAAAGAACAGCTTGTTAGATGAATTAGAAGGGTAGAAGAAGCAACACTTGCGAAAGCAGAAGACAGACTACGTATTATTTGGGATAATAACGTATTCCCGCATTTTTTTAAAACTCTAAAATTAGGACGAAAAAACAAAAACTATCCGTTTTTCGTCCTAATTTTTATGGTATAGTTACCATAACAATCCGGTACATTTAAAAGGGGGCTTTATTATGATAATCACGGTTGCCAACCACAAAGGGGGCGTAGCTAAGACCAGTACAGTGCTTGCAATTGCCGAAATAGTTACCTACCTGCAGAAAGAGAACCCAGAGATACTTCCCGAAGAATACAGACAAAAGCCGGTGCTCGTCATTGATATCGACCCGCAGGCAAACGCCACGGAAGCGCTCGGGATCGACCCCGCGGAAGTCAAGATCTCCGTACAGCAGTTCCTTGAGATGCCGGAAAACACGGTTGAACTTGCCGATGTACGGTATGGCATTCTCAAAACAAAGTTCGATAATATATACCTGATTCCTTCTTCTATTTCGATAGAACCTTACGTGCATAGGCTGGCAGGAGAGATGGACGGCGCAATGAGACTTTCCGTCGTAACGAAGCATCTGGCAGACCGGTTTTCCCTTGTATTGATAGACACCCCGCCCAACCTTGGGCTTTTCACGCAAAATGCCCTTGTGGCTGCAGATGGGGTGCTCGTGCCAATATCCTTGAGCAAACACGCCATCATGGGAATACAAAACCTTGTGAGCATAATTACGTCAGCGCGCCGTTTTCGCACATCTCATCTTCCCGCCCTTCTGGGATATCTCATCGTAGGGCTCGACAAAAGGTATAACCTGCACCAGTCCCTTGAAGTGGTCGTCAGACAAAGTTTTGGTTCCGACGTCTTTGATACCGTCATTCCAACGCAGGCTAAGGTCGCCGAAAACATCAGCAAAAGAAGAAGCGTATTATACGGGCTTACCCTTCAACAAAAGGAAGATTGGCTCTCTTTTATCGGAGAACTTTTCGACAGGGCAAAAAAGGTGACGTTCGCAGAGAAGGCGGTCTAAATGGCTAAGGCAAGGAAAAGAAAAAAGGACAAAGAAGACGAAGAACTTGCCGCCTGGGTCGCCGAGATAGGGGGCGTCGTCAACTATATGAACAAGGTCTCCAGCGAAGAAATTGAGAAAAAGGGAGAGCTGTATCTCAACCAGGGCAGGATGATTGTCGAACAGAGTAAACCTAAAGAAAAACCGGCTTCTGAAAAAACAAGTACTAATGAGACACTTATTTCTGAAAAATCAAACACCCATACACCCGAAGACAAAGAAGAAAAAAGTACCGCCGGAGTACTTAATCCTGAAAAACCAGACACACCAGATCCCCATACGCTTGAAGATGCAGAAAAAATAAGTACTAATAGAGTACTTAATCCGGAAGAGCCCAACCCCGAAAATCAAGGAATAACCCCTGCAGCGGTACTTAATAATGACTCCGGAATAACCCCCGAAGCGGTACTTTTTCCATTAAGTATCAATAGGGTACTTAATTTTGAAGCTGGAATAACCCCCGAAGCGGTACTTAATAATAAAAAAAGTTTTGCTGGGGTACTTAATCCTGGGATCGGAATAAATACTAATGCGGTACTTAATCTTTATCGCGTAAAAGTGAGTTTTGAACAAGAACACCTACTGCGGTTTATAAATGGGGCATATAGTATACTTTTTTGTCCCCAAGCGGAGCACAGAATAAAGCTGATACTTTTAGCCGTTCTTCTTAAGGCGACGTGTGAAAAGTCGTGCTCCACAAAGGTTAAAACAAACGATCTCCTTCGCGATCTTCGCATGGCAAAATCCCTTCAAAAAGAGATACCTGGCCTGGTCGAAAAAAGCGGCCTTGCTAAGGTAAGGGCCAGAAAAAAAGGCGGGACGGAAGTAACCTTTAACGAAGAAATATTTAACCCAAGTAGCAAAAATGGTTCAATCGAGATAGATAGATTGATAAGTATATATAATCTATCTATCTATCAAAAAAATAATAATGAAGAAAAAATCGAAGAAAGAAGACGCATCCCGCTGTTAGAAACGGGCAAATATGTGATGCTTTTAAGCCTTCATTTGGCGGACTTTCCTTTGAACGCGGTTACAGGAAGCTTGATGGAAGCAATAAAGGGAAAAGACCCCGAGCTGGTTACGGCCTTTTGGATTTACGCAAAGGCAAGTACCGGCAGGATTAAGTCTCCAGGTGCATATTTAATAAAGGTCCTTAAAAATAACGATACTGGAAGCCTGTCGGGCGAGATAATGGAGAAGGCGAAAGTATGCGTGAAAGCGGCGCAGACGATCGTTCATGAGACATATGACGAGCCGGAACTAGCCTTTCTGAAAAACCTTGCGCAGAAGCTGTCACTAACCGATGCATACTACAAAGACAGAATGTCGCTTACGGCAGAACTTAAAAGCGCGGGAAGAAATTTGATCAACGAGTGCGAAAAAATATTAAAGAAACTGCCAAATGTCGACAACAAAAACTAAATGGGCTAAATTGGTATTATGCTTGAAAAGACGATAATCAAGACCTTCAGGTGCCGAATATATCCCAAAAGAGTCCTGCAAGAAAAAATAAAGAAAGACAAGGAAGGCAAGAAAAAAATGAACAACAAGAAATCCCCCGACAAAAGGATAGACAGAGAGATCACTGAGCAATTAATAATCTATATCCTTGCAAATTACGAAGAAAAAACCCAGCTGACGGAAAAGGTCCTGCGCAACCTTGTCTACTACTGCGATCTCAACTACCATCGACTGTACGGTGAGACGATCACGAAATCATCAAGGTATAAAAAAACGGAACGCAGGCTATTAAATCCGGAGCTTAGCTCAGTAATTCATGATCTCTTGAAAAATAAAATCATAAAAAGGATTTTTTGCACATCACCCGACGGTAAATTAAAGAGCTACTATGCATCGGCCTTTCCTTTCTTCCCTTCAGCTTTCACCGATGAGCAAAGACGAATCATTGACGAGACGATAAGACAGCACGTATCGTCAAGGCAATAGGGCTTGAAGGATGGACCAGTTATCTTTTCATATCGCTTGTAACCCATCTAAGACGGCGCAGAAGACGTCAAACTTATTTAAGGCATAGTTTTATACCTTCTTGGAAAAGAAAATGTAAAATAGGACGTCTAGAAGCGGGTCTTAAAATTCTCACGTTTCTTATCGTTTAGTCAGCGGGAAAGCATTTCGTATCCGACGGCTTGAATATGTTTTAATTTGGGTGAGATCATGGAAAAATCAGAAAAATCAATTGAAAAGATATTGGAAGCACAACAAAAAATTCAAAAGTTGTTTCCCGAATGCGTGCTTGTGGGCGGAAGCGCTGTAGCCATGAAGCGCAAACATCGCGTCTCTTTCGATGCGGATAACGTCATGGAAGAATTGAAACAGAATTTCGAAAAAATACTTGAAAAACTCGAGTCCTTATCGGGGTGGAAGACAAAGCGTTTGCGTCCGCCGGTGTTGATATTGGGGAGATTTGAAGGCATAGACGTGGGCATCAGACAGTTGATAAGAAAAAAACCGTTGGAAATCGAGATCATAAATGGCATCAAGATACCAACCGACAAGGAGCTTCTTCGCATAAAAGCTTGGCTCATCGTGACAAGGAATGCCGTACGTGATTACGTCGACTTTGTCGCCCTTTGTGATGGAATGTCAAAAGAAGACATGCTCGATGCAATGGATAGCTTTGATGAATGCTATCCGCAGCCTGAAAATTGCGAAAAAACGTCTTTTCAGTTGATAAGAATGCTTGCTTTAGCTAAGCCCTATGACCTAACCGACATAAATCTCAATATATACAAAGGAATTGTCAGTCCCTACAACTCATGGCAATATATCAAAGAAAGATGCAAGCAAATTTCTGATCTTCTTTTCGACAGATTGTTTCTTGAAAAGGGTGATGCAAATGATCCAT
>CZCB01002160.1_pt1 | contig 12326 bp, 12 predicted proteins | sample 591991 | NCBI WGS metagenome assembly CZCB01 (sample SAMEA3556809, study PRJEB10932) | anaerobic digester metagenome | reverse complement strand
CATTTGTACCTCCCAATCCTTCCTGGGGAAAATTATAGCATCGTACTACTATTCATCCAACAAACCGGGCGGGATTTTGACAAGGATTTTCCCCGCCTCCGGATCAACCCGCTTCACCACGGACTTTAGAGCCGGAAGATAGATTTCCTTCCCGGCAGGCGTTTTCACCACATACACATCATTACTGCCGGTCGGTAGCACATCGGTCAGCTCGCCCAGCAGCCGCTCATCTTCGTATACGGCCAGCCCCACCAGCTCAAAAATATAATACGAGCCTTCGGGCAAAGGCCGCACCTCTTCCCGGGGGATTTCCACATACAGGTTTTTTAACTGTTCGGCCTGGTTCATATCGGTGATTTCCTTGAAAGTCAGGAGGACAAAATTTTGGTGGAGCTTAACCGTCTCAACGGTATATTCCACAACCATCTCGGTGGCATCCGGTTTAGGGCGCACGAAAACCCGACGCAAGTCAAAAAAACGCTGCGGATCGTCGGTCAGCGGGTAGATTTTCAGTCCGCCCCGATGCCCATGGGTATTGATAATCTGCCCGATTTTAATGTATTCCTGCATCCTGCCCGCCCTTACCTGATGGCAATAATTTTACCGTCTTCGAGGACAATTTCCTTTTTGGTAATCTCCTCCCAATTGTCCCCCACCTGAATGACCACCGGACCTTCCACTTCCCCTTGCACCACTTCTTTCCCCAGTTCTAAGCTACTCACAAACTTGATTTGTTCCGTCATCTTTTCCTTCGCTGCTTCCCGTTGCATTTTTTCATATTCAATCTGTTCTTTATAGGAAGCGACCTGAGGAGACCCTTTCAGGGTTAATTCGGTGATGGTCTTTTTAGTCCGTTGCTCGATAAACTGTAATTCGGCTTCCAGCTTTTGAATCCCTTCCTGCAGTTCTTTAATCAAGTCATTCTTAAACTTCTCTGTAACAACTGCCTTCACTAAAATCTTGCGTTTAATCTCCAGTTTTTCCATCACAGTTCCTCCATTCTTTTTCATACGGAAAGAGAGGTCGCTCCTGACCTCTCTATTGAACGATGTCCACTATTACCTTTTTGTCTTTCCGGACAGCCGCTGCACGGACGACAGTCCGTATTGCCCGGGCAATACGGCCTTGTTTGCCGATAATTTTACCCATGTCCGGAGAGGCTACATGCAACTCGAGGATAAGAACATCGTTTTCCTCACGACTGGTAACTTTTACTTCTTCTACATCATCAACTAAGGCTTTAGCCAGGGTCTCAACCAGTTCCTTCATTTCAACACCCCCAACCTCTTGCCTTTTTTGCAAAAGGCAAAGGATTCTCCAGTACCTGGAATTTGGTCATTTGTCCAAATTACTTGCCGGCTTTCGCTAAAATCCCCGCTTTATTCAGCAAAGACTTGACGGTTTCTGAAGGTTGAGCTCCGGTTTTTAACCAGTATAAGGCTCTTTCCTCATCGACTTTCAGGACAATCGGGTCTTTAGTCGGGTCATAATACCCGATTTCTTCAATAAAACGGCCGTCCCGCGGTGTGCGCGAATCAGCCACGACCAAACGATAAAATGGCGCCTTTTTCGCACCCATTCTTCTTAACCGAATCCTTGTAGCCATACTTTCACCTCCCTATAAAGGATATCCCTGGAAAAGGATTACTTCACAAAGTAAAAATGATTGGAAAAATAATTATTGGAAAAACGGCAGTCGGGCCATGCCTTTTTTGCCAAGTTTCCCGCCTTGTTGCAGTTGGGCAAACTGTTTCATCATCTTTTGCATCTGTTCAAACTGTTTAATGGTTCGATTGACCTCCTGAATGGAGGTGCCACTGCCCATGGCAATCCTCTTCCGGCGGCTGCCGTTGATAATATCCGGCTTTCTCCGCTCCTCCCTGGTCATGGAACGGATAATCGCTTCCACATGCTTGATGTCCTTTTCGTTGATTTCTACCCCTTGCATCCCCTTGAGCTTACCGAGGCCGGGTATCATCTCGATTAATTGATTTAACGGTCCCATTTTCTGTAACTGCTGCAGTTGGTCCAGGTAATCATCAAAGGTAAACTCGTTCTGGCGGAGTTTACGCTCCAATTCCTGGGCTTTTTTCAGGTCCACCGTGGCCTGGGCTTTTTCAATGAGGGTGAGCACATCCCCCATGCCCAGGATACGCGAGGCCATCCGGTCCGGGTAAAAAGGCTCCAGGGCGTCCAGTTTTTCGCCCATCCCGGTGAATTTAATCGGTTGGCCGGTGACGGCCTTGACAGATAAGGCCGCCCCACCTCTGGTATCGCCATCGAGCTTGGTCAGGATCACCCCGTCCAAACCCAAGGTTTGATTGAACTTTTCCGCCACATTCACCGCATCCTGCCCGGTCATGGCGTCAACCACCAGTAGAATTTCCTGCGGGTGGCACTGCTGCTTGATTTGGGCTAATTCCTCCATCAGTTCTTCATCGATGTGCAAACGCCCGGCCGTATCTAAAATCACCAGATCGAAGCCGTTCTTTTCGGCATGAGCCCTGGCTCCCCTGGCGATATCCACCGGACTTTGTTTATCACCTAAGGAAAAGACGGGAATGTCCAACTGTTCGCCTAAAACCTGTAACTGCTTAATCGCCGCCGGCCGGTAAACGTCACAGGCCGCCAAAAGCGGGCTTTTGCCCTGCTTTTTCATGTGGCGGGCCAGTTTGGCGCTGCTGGTAGTTTTCCCGGAACCTTGTAACCCTACCATCATCACCACGGTAGGGGGTTTGGCGGCTAAGCTAATCTTACTCTGGGTCCCACCCATCAGTTGGGTCAATTCTTCATGCACAATCTTAATTACCTGCTGGGCAGGGGTAAGGCTTTCCAGCACCTCGGAACCAACCGCTCGTTCGGTGACTTTATTGATAAATTCCTTGACCACTTTGTAACTGACATCGGCTTCCAGCAAGGCCAGGCGGACTTCCCGCATGGCCGCCTGCACGTCTTTTTCGGTCAGCTTGCCTTTCCCGCGCAAGTTTTTAAAGATTGCCTGGATTTTTTCCGAAATATTTTCAAATGCCATCGGTTCAACACCTGCTATCATCTAATATTATTTGAGTCACTCGTCTGACGCCTATGCCGCCCAGGGTGTTCGACAGACTTTTGCTTACCAGCTGTCTTCCAGCTTTTGCAGCAGCTCGCCGACCTGTTGCCACAAGTCGGATATCTCCGTGTTTAAGCCGGAATGATCGCCGGTAGCCACCGCCGTTTTTTCCTTTAAAGCCTCCAGCTTTTGTTTCAGTTCCTGGAAGACCGCCTGCCCGGCCAAGTATTTTTGCACCAGACCCAGCTTTTCCTCATACTGCAGGAGGGCCTCATCGGTCCGCTTCAGCAGATCATATACCGCCGTACGGGAAATCCCCTGCAATTCGCTGATTTCCCCTAAAGATAAATCCTGTTGAAAATAGAGGTCATAATATTGGCGTTGCTTTTCCGTTAAAAGAGAGCCATAAAAGTCATACCTTAAGGCTCTCCGGGCTAAATCATCCATGGGCTTTGCTCCGTGTTAAGGATAATTACTTAACAGTTAACACCTGATATTTTAAACCATCCGCCGTTCACCTGTCAACCTATTTTTCGCTTTTCCAAAAGATTTTTCACGGCCTGAATGAAAATATCCACCAACTCCGGATCGAATTGGGTTCCTTTGCATTGTTCGATTTCCTTCAGGGCTTCCGCCGAACTTAGGGCCTTCCGGTACGGCCGGTCAGACACCATCCCATCATAGGCATCGGCAAGGGCCAACATCCGGCATTCCAGCGGGATGTTCTTCCCCTTGATTCTAAACGGGTACCCGTTCCCGTTCCACCATTCATGATGCTTCAGGATCAATTCGGCAATCGGGGCCAATTCATTAGAAAACTGCGCGATCCGATAACCAATCTCGCAGTGCCGGCGCATCTCCATGGTTTCATCCCAGTTCAAAGGCCCTCGCTTAAACAGGATCTCATCACTAATCCCCACCTTGCCAATATCGTGATAGCGCGCCAGCAGATCCAGTATTTCCATTTGGGACTCCGGTAATTCCATGATCTTACCCATTTCCTGCAGCAACTCTTGTAAAAGCTTGATATGCCCTTCCTGCTCAAAATCCTTCGTTTTTAAAATCTCTTTCATGGCGTTCAAAATGGACTCCTGGGATTTCTCCCAATGTTTCATCTTTACGGCATACATTTTATTATCAGCTTCCCGGAACAATTCCTGTGGGGTCACTTCCCGGCCCTTGCTCCAGGCGTAGCCAATCGACATATTGATGGGCAGCACGTTCGGCTGCGCGCTGTATTTGTTCATTTCATCGTTCATGGCCTGGCATACTTCCGCGAGCATTTCCTCGGTACTGTTCACTAAAACCACGGCAAACTCATCACCGCCGATACGAGCGATGCGGGCGTTCTCCCCTAAGACCTTTTTCAGGATGTCCGCCGCGGTCTTCAGCAACAAGTCGCCCTGGGCATGGCCAAAGGTATCGTTGACAATTTTCAAGCCATCGATATCGCAAACGATAATCCCCAGGGAGTCATACTCCGCATCGTCCAGATTGCGCATTTCTTCTTCAAAATACAAACGGTTGCCTAAATTGGTCAGGGCATCATGCTGGCTTAGGTATTTTAATTCGTTTTCTACTTTTTTGCTTTCCGTGATGTCCCGGGCGATTCCCTCGTAAGCCACAACCCGACCCACTTCGTTATAGATCGGCACACAACGCTGTTCGACCCAGATCACGTTTTTGTCCTTATGCTCCAGGCGGAAGACAATGTTGATCCCTTCCCGGCCCACCGGCCTTTTCAAAGCTTCCAGCTTGTATAAATCATTGGGTACGGTCAGTTTGGCGAATAATTCGGGATCTTCATAAAAATCTTTATCCTGATAGCCCGTCAAAGCTACAACGGACGGGCTGATGTAATCATAACCGTATTTCGGCCACAGGGAAAAGCGGAAAATCACGTCCTGGGCGTTTTCCGCCAACAAACGGAAACGAGCTTCACTTTGCTCCAATTCTTTCCGCATCCGCTGGAAATAGATGTTTAACAGGGCAATGGCCGCCACCAATGACACCACGGCCGCCAGAAAATACCCATAGGCGGTAAACTGCACCATATACCGGGTGACCGGATAAAGACTAAGGTGCACACTCCAAATAATCAGGGCTCCGCCGCCTAAGGTTTTGCCAATCCCGGTCAGGTCGGGATATTCCAGGATATTAAGACCGGTCACAAAAATGCTAATGGCCATAAAAAGAACCGGCAATAAAGAAGACAACAAGGGCGGCATCTCGAGAAAAGTCCCGATAATGCACCACACTACCCCGAACATGAAAAAGCGCTTCCAGTTCGGAGACAGTTTCTTGTTAATAAAATCAAAGGAACCGGCCAACAGGAAATAGCCCGCCGCCGCCAGGGCAATCAAATCCACCAGGCGAAAAAGCGGAACCGATACGTTGTACCCCATCTTCAAGAGATACAGCACAAATTCCAGACATAATTTGGTAATCAAAATCAATCCGCTGATGCACCATAATCCGATAAAACGGTCCCGGTACTGGTAGTATAAATACCCGAACACGAATAAGAGGATTATTGGATTGACGATTGCCAGAAGCATAAAGTAAGTGTCCATCCCCAATTTACTCCTTAAATTACACATCTATAAAATATTTTTCTATTTTTATCCGAAAAACCCTTTTCCGTATTTATGATTATTAAACAAAAAAATTAAATCAAGACCTTGGTCCTGATTCCATTATATAGATTATATATTGTCATGATTTAATAATAATTGTCAAGTATTTTTTGCATATTATATGGAATTACGTGCTCATTTTTACATTTTATTTTTACCGTTCAACCAGAGCCCGCCCCCGCACAGCCGCCTCATAAAGAATCCTTTCCTCGTCCATCGTCAGCATATGCCGGTCTTTCATCACGATCCGGCCGTCCACAATGACCGTCTGCACATCGGTGGACCGGGCAGCATAAATCAGGTTGGCAATAGGATCATGCAAAGGCGTCAAATGAGGCTCGCGAAGCTCTCGCGAAGCTTCAACATGACCAGATCGGCCTTCTGCCCCGGCGCCAAAGAGCCGGTGTCTTTCAATCCCAAAGCGGCAGCGCCCCGTTTTGTGGCCAGTTCCAGCACCAAGGGGGCGGGCATGACCGTGGGATCCATCTGCGCTACTTTATGCAAAAGGGCGCAGCTGCGCATCTCTTCCAACATATCCAAATTATTATTGCTGGCCGCGCCGTCGGTTCCCAAGCCCACCACCGCGCCGTGGGCAAGGAGTTGGGGCACCGGAGCGATGCCACTGGCCAGCTTCATATTGCTTTCTGGATTATGGGCGATGCCCACCTGATGCCGGGCTAAAATGGCCATTTCATTTTCCGCCAAGTGCACACAATGGGCCGCTAAAACATGCCGCCCGTCAAAAAGGCCGATGGATTCCATTAATTCAATGGGCCGCAGGCCGTATTGCCGGCGGATGTCTTCAACCTCCTGCCGGGTTTCGGCCAAATGAATATGCAGACCGACTCCGTATGTATCCGCCAGGGCCATGACCCGCTTTAAGTATTCCGGCGGACAAGTATAGGGAGCATGGGGCCCAAACATACAGCTAATCCGCCCTTCTCCTTGGCCGTGCCAGGTCTGCACCAAGCTTTCGCTTTCCTGAACGGCGGTTTCCCTATTCGGGCCCGCACCGACCATGCCCCGGGAAAGACAGGCGCGGATCCCGGCTTCCAAAGCCACTTGCGCCGTTTCTTCCATGTAAAAATACATATCGGCAAAAGTAGTCGTGCCGGATTTCAACATTTCCAAAACCGCCAGTTGGGAGCCCCAGTAAATGTCCCCCTTTTCCAAAAAGGCTTCCCGCGGCCAGATTTTCTGTTCCAGCCAAATCATCAAAGGCAGGTCATCGGCATAGCCCCGGAGCATCGTCATGGCAGCATGGGTATGACAATTCACAAAGCCGGGGAACACTAAATAATCCTGCCCGTTGAGCACGGTTAGATTGCCCTTCTCCGCAAGAGTTCCTGCTTCCTTGCCGGAACCGCTCCCCCCTCCGGCGGAACAATAACCGGACAGGTCCTTGCCCACGGCCTTGATATATTGCCCCTCAATCAGGATATCGCCCGTAAACCACAACTGTTCGGAAGATGTAAGCTCCGGCAAAGTAACTAACGGAGCAATCAGTGCCTTTTGAATCAAAATCCGGGACATCGCCTTTCCTCCCTCTTTAATTTCTTTAATCTATTTTACCAGCGACAACAGGCACACTCGTCATCAATCGTCAGCTCGGCCAGGGCCGTCATAATCAGCCGGGAAATATTCTCGCTTAACTGCTGCATCACATCCACCACTTCCTGATGGGACAACTTCGTAGGTTGAATGCCGGCAGCATAATTGGTCACCATCGCCACCGTGGCGTAACACATTTCCGCCTCGCGGGCCAAAACCACTTCCGGCACACTGGTCATCCCCACCACATCGCCGCCTAACAGCTTCAACATCTTAATTTCGGCAGGAGTTTCGTAACGGGGCCCTTCCATGCAGGCATAACACCCGCCTTGATGGGTTTTGAGCCCTAAGGCCACCGCTTGCTCGTACAAAAAAGCGCGCAACCGGGGGCAATAGGGATCGGTCACATCCACGTGTCTTACCCCTTCCTGCTCGCCATCGAAAAAAGTACTGGATCTGACTTTAGTGAAATCCAGGAACTGGTCGATAATCACAAAATCCAGCGGCGCCATGGCCTGATTCAAAGAGCCGACAGCAGCCGTGGCAATAATTTTCTTAACTCCTAAATCCTTTAAGGCCCGGATGTTGGCCCGGTAATTGACCAAATGCGGGGGAACGGAATGCCCCTTGCCGTGCCTGGCCAAAAAAGCCACCTCCCGGCCCGCATAGGAACCCAGCAGGAGGTTTACCTTCCCGTAACAGGTTTCCATTTCCACATCCCGGGTGTTTTCCAGCATTTCGGCTTTATAGACCCCCGTCCCGCCAATAACCGCCAGATCCGCTCTGAGCATTTTCCCTTTCTCCTTTCTTTTTTCTTGGTATCTTGGCTTTCCAAAAGAGGAACTCCCCCACTCTTACTATTACTTTAACTCTTACTATTATTGTTACTGTTACTGTTACTTTCACTTTAATTCTCACGCTGGTGCTTGTGTGACTCTGTTCTTGCTCTTACTCCGTAAGCAGGGAGGCGCTAAACTCTTCCGGGATAAATTCCCGTAAACTATCGATGGTTTCCCCGAAGCCCAGATATTTCACCGGTAATTTGTATTCATTCTGAATGCCTAAAATTACTCCACCTTTCGCCGTGCCGTCGGTTTTGGTGAGAATCACCCCGGTAACGCCGGTGGCTTCGGAAAAGAGCCGGGCCTGGGAAAGGGCGTTTTGACCGGTGGTAGCATCCAAGACCAACAATACTTCCCGGGGGCCATCCCCGCTTTCCCGGTCAATAATCCGGCGGATTTTCTTTAATTCTTCCATTAAGTTGGTTTTGGTCTGCAGCCGGCCGGCGGTATCAATCAACAGGACGTCCACTTTCCGGGACTGGGCGGCTTGCAGGGCATCGTAAACCACCGCCGCCGGGTCCGCTCCCTCATGATGGTGAATCAACTCCAAGCCGCCTCTCTGACACCAGGTCTGTAACTGCTCAATGGCGGCAGCCCGGAAGGTGTCGGCTGCAGCCACCATCACTTTATACCCCTGCTGTTTCAAACTATAGCCTAACTTACCAATGGTCGTTGTTTTCCCTACTCCGTTCACCCCGACCACTAAAATCACATTTAACCGCCCTTTGGCTACATCCAGTTGATGATTCCCTTCCGAAAGCAGCAGGGCAATTTCCTCTTTTAACACTTCCTGCAGTTCTTCGGCGGAAGAAAGTTTTTCCTTTTTGGTCCGCTCGCGCACCTTATCCACTAATTGGACGGAGGTCTCCACGCCCACATCGGCCGTAATCAAAGTTTCCTCCAACTCCTCAAACAATTCTTCATCAATCTGTGTTTTCCCGGACACTACTTCCGCTACCTTTTGAAAAATCGCTCCAAATAAACCCACCCTATGTTCCTCCGTTTCCTTCTTGCTGATTTCATGCTTGCCCTTTCAGGCTCACCAATTCATAGCTGCTATCAACTTTGTATATTTCCTCCTGACTCCATATTAGCTTAACCCCAATGGTCTAATTCTCTTCTTAAATATTTTTCTCCTCGCCATATTCTCCCCCAGTGCTCTTTCCATGCGCTATCTGATATTCAACTGGCGTCTTTCTGGGCATCCTCCAGCTTCACCGACACCAGGCGGGAGACTCCGGTTTCCGCCATGGTTACGCCATACAAAACATCGGCGGCTTCCATCGTTCCTTTCCGGTGGGAAATCACGATGAATTGGGTTTTTTGCGCAAAATCGCGCAACAAATCGGCAAAACGATAAACATTGGCCTCGTCAAGATTGGATTCAATCTCGTCCAGCACACAGAACGGGCTGGGACGTACCTGCAGGATCGCCATCAATAAAGCAATCGCCGTCAAAGCCCTTTCCCCACCGGAAAGCAGGGAAAGATGCTGGGTCTTTTTCCCGGGGGGCTGGACCATAATTTCCACCCCGGTTTCCAATAGCTGAGAAGGCTCGCTTAAAACCAGTTCCGCCTTCCCGCCGCCAAACAGTTCCACAAAGACCTTCATAAAGGCTTCATTCACCTGCTCAAAAGTCTCCTTAAACCTTTTCGCCATAATCTGGTCCATTTNNAGACGGGTCTTGGCTTCCGTCATGTCGTTAACCTGTTTTTCCAGAAAATCCAAACGCTCCCGCAGCCGGTTATACTCGTCAATCGCCCCCAGGTTCACTTCCCCCAGCTCTTGCAGTTCCGCCTTCAATAAGGCGATCCTTTCCAGGCACTTTTTCCGGTTGCCCGGCAACATAATCTCCCTGGTTTGGGCTTCCGCCAGGGTAAGCTGGAACTGTTCGGTCAATCTTCTTTCCGCCGCTTCCAAAGAAGATTCCCATTTGGACCGCTGGAGCTCTAATTGATGCAGCTTTTCCTCCTTTTCATGCAAAAGATAGGCAATTTTTTTGATTTCCGCGGTCAGCTCGTCCATTAATTCCTGTACCTTCAGCTTGTCTTCCCGTTTTTCCCCCTGCTCCGCTTCTAATTCCCGCAAGCGCCGCAGGCAGGTGGCTATCCCTTTTTCGGCCTCCTGATAAGCCTGCTCCAACTCGCTTACCTTTTGCACGCTGTTTTCTGCTTCCATGGCTTTTTCCTGAAGCTCCTGCTCCAGTTGAAGCAGCCGCTGTTCGTGATAATTCTTTTCTTTCCGGAAGGAAGTCAGCCTTGCTTCGGCCGTGGCCGCCTCAATGCGCAATTGAGTAAGCTCCTCGTTCCGCTTCAGTTTTTCCTGCTGGCATAGCCGGACTTTTTCCTGCAACTGCTCGAGCTCGGCCAGACAGGCCTTTTTCTTTTCTTCCAGCAAAAGTTTTTCCTGGGCGTACTTTTCCACGCTGGCCAGGATATTCTCCTTTTCCTCAGCCGTCTCTTCCCGCTGGACCTGCAAATGGTCCACTTCCGATTCCTGCCGCCCCCGGTCCGCTTGCCAACGGTCCAGCACGGAGCTCACTTCTACTTCCCGCAACCTTAAGCCCTGGATTTTCTCCTTGACTTCTTCCCACTGCCGGCGCGCTTCCTGCACAGCATCTTCCAAAGCCTGTTCCTGTGCCGCCCCTTCGGCAAGCGCCGCCTCTAAGGCCTTAATCTTTTCCTGTAATTCATCAAGGTTTCTTTTTCTTCCTAAGATGCTGCTCTGGACGGCTTTGGCGCTGCCCCCGGTCAGGGAGCCCCCCGGGTTGACCGTCTGCCCGTCCAAGGTGACAATCCGGTATTTAAAGCCGGTCTCTTTAGCTTTTTCTACCGCCAGGGCCAGATTCTCCACCAGCCAGGTCCGGCCCAGGAGGAAATCCATGATCCCTTTGTACTTTTGATCATATTGAATCAACTCACTGAGCCGCCCTATGACCCCTTTGCCGGAAAGTCCTTCCTTTTTGGCATCCACTTCTTTGCCGGCACTTTTGACGGGCGTTTTCCCTGCTCCTTTTACCGTGTCCAAGGGCAAAAAAGTGACCCGGCCGCAGTTGTTTTTCTTCAGCCATTCAATGGCCGCCCGGGCCGCCTGCTCTTTTTCCGTCACCAGGTGCTGCAAAGCGCCGCCCAAAACTACCTCCACCGCCGTTTCATAGGCCCGCGGCACCTCGATGATCTGGGCAACCGTGCCGATAATCCCACTCAAAAGCCCTTTTTCCTTCTGCTGCAGGATTTCCCGCACGCCACGCCCATAACCCTGTCCTTCCTTCTCCATCTCCAACAGCACATGGTCTGTCTCTTATACACATCTTGCTTTTTTCCTCTTTCAGCTTTTGGTTTTGTTCCTGCCGCTGCTTTAGTTTTTCTCTTTTCTCCAGATATTTTTGGTCCCTGGCGACTAATTCCTGTTCCAAATCAGCCAGCTTGGCGCTGTTATCCTGGGCTTCCTTTTCCAAATCAGCCAGCTTCTCCATAATGGCCGCCATTTCGGCTTTCATCTGGCTTTCCCTGGTGTTGAATTGCTCTTCCTGTTTCTGTATAAGGATCATCCGCTGTTTTAAGGCCGTGATATCATTCTGCACCGCCGTCTCTTTTTGCAGTAGCTCAAAATGCTCGTTCTGCAAATCCTCGATGCGGTCGCGTTCCGCCTGCTCCCGCCTGTTTTCCTCGTCCATTTTCGCTTCGTACTGTTGCAGCTTTTCCTGATCGGCCGCCAACTGTTTGAGCAAAGCTTCTTCCTGCTCCTCCTGGTCCGCCAGTTTTTGCCGGATTGAAGCTGCCTCCTGTTGCAGTTGTTCCTGTTCCCTGGCCAGTTGCTCTTGCCGTTGGAGCAAATCCGCCTTGCGGGCGCTCACTAATTGTTTTTGGCTTTCGTGCTTTTCCAAAGCAACGTTTTCCTCATAGATTTTTTCTTGATAATCGGCCAGCTCTTCGTCTTTTTTCTGCAGCTCCAGCTTGTACTCTTCCTGCCGGGTCTGGACCTGATGATAACCGGCCCGGGCTTCCTCCAGGCTCATTTCCAACTCCCGCCCGCTTGCGGCATTTTTTACCAGCTGCTGTTCATAATGGGCCGTTTCTTCCACAATCATGCCGATCTCCAGGTTGTCCAATTCCGTCTTTTTACAGCGATATTCCCTGGCCTTTTCCGCCTGTTGTGCCAGGGGTTCTTCCCTGTCTCTTATACACATCTGACGCTGCCGACGAAGAGGATAGTGTAGATCTCGGTGGTCGCCGTATCATTAAA
>CZCB01002886.1_pt2 | contig 12343 bp, 17 predicted proteins | sample 591991 | NCBI WGS metagenome assembly CZCB01 (sample SAMEA3556809, study PRJEB10932) | anaerobic digester metagenome | reverse complement strand
GCTCTAGGAACTCTGTTCCGATAGGCATTCTTCTGTAATCACTTCTCACACGTTCTACAAGATGGTTATTAGTTAAGAACTTCAATAACAATCTCAGGTCATCCCTTGGTAAGCCTGTATAGTCTTCCAGAGTAAACCTGTTAAAGTATGGTAATTGATATAGCGTCTTAATAGTTTCATTAAAGTCTTGTAGAGGCAATAATGCGAATGATGCACGTATCTTAGCTATATTAGCTTCTGAGGAGTCAGTGTTAATTCTCTCTTGCTCGCTTAGCTTATCGTAGCCCATACTCTTGGAGCTGTATATTCTATCCAGGAAATTAACTACAAACTCTACATGTTCTTTCTTAACTACAACGTCTTCCCCATTTGTGGTTGAAAATACGCAACACGCACATGCTATTGATAACCTAGCAATCTTAATACGTTGGTCGGCCGCTTCGACCAAAGGCACCCTAGAAGTATATTTCTTACCCATCTGTGTTGCTAGCTTTAATATTGTAGCAACAGCATCGTCCTCAAACTTAATATGCTCAGGCCTGCGGCTCCACGCCCACATCGTTCTCATATTACAATGGTCTGATGTGTATATGTGAGGTACTGTAGGTATATCATCTAGACTTCTATTAACTAGCGATGGGTTGACGTCTCCAGATGCTACTGCAATAGCTAGGTCTAATCTTCTAACGTCTTCTGCTTTACCAAATAACTTTAATATAGCCATAACACCATAAGTTTCGGTATTAAGTTGTCTACCGTTTCTAGGGTTAGATATATAAATGGCCCTAGTTCGCGCTGTGGTCTCAGCTGTTATAACACCAGTAGTTTTAGCTATACCAGAGGACCTAACGTCTGACATCTGTGCTAAATCATCCTCACCAAGTCCTGACAGCTCATCTATGGCTATAAGACCGCCATCATTCAGTGGGTAGGCACCCCACACTAAGAACCACCTTTTATTAGTTTGTTGCATATTGTATACCAAACCAGTGCGTCTTGAGGACTCACCAGAATGCAGTTCGCCTAGTTTGTAATGGTTCATCAGTCTTTCTACGAGCGTAGTTTTAGCCTGTCCTGAATCCCCGATTATTAACAGTTCTCCCCAGCCTCTGGTTACAAACTGCTCCTGGAAATAGAAATTTAGTACCGTATGGTATACTAAATCTATTGCTATGCTTACATCGCGGCGTTCCCACACTCTAGTAACGTTCCTCTCTAAGTCTCTGTGTATTTCATTAAACTTATCCTCAATCGTCTGCACGTCCTTAACCTGGAATATCTTTAGCATTTCATAGATATTGTCGCTCATCTCAAAGTCGCTAATCATATTCTTCTCAGGATATGCTTTGTCAAACAAGTATGTCGCGTATTGTGTCTGCGGCTCAGGATACATATACCCAACTAATGTATACCTCTCATTAGTCTTAAGACTTTTACCTATATAATACCCAGTTCTAACTACATACTCATGTTCCTTTGTGAAACCGAAATTTGCTTCAGCCTTTGGTATCATACGAATCTCTTCTATATTCATGTATTTTTCAATTGTTATCCTTGGTTTTGGACATGACTTGTTAATTCCTAATATATCTTTTATAACTGCTTCCTGTTGCGCCTCAGTACATTTGATAAGTTTCATAGTATTCTTATTTGTAGCGCCAAGCGTTACTGTATACTCACCCGCCATTGCAGCTAAATAACAACTACTACACTTTTTATTATCTGCATCTGCCGCGTCGCCACAGTATCCCTTGATTACTTCGGGGCACATATATGGCGTGGTATCTTTCCCTGAAATCATAACTGGTACTCTAATCCTTGTACCAAATAATTCTGCATTAGCTGAATCAGCTAGATGTACTTCCTTAGCTTCTGTTTCATTTGCTAGGTTTACTTCTTGAAAAGGGTCTGTATACTTCACAGCGTTATCCAGTAATCTTTGGAAATCCTCAGCGGTCTGCCCTGACTTTACATAGAAGTCAGTTATATCTCCTTTATCTGGGAAATCGTCTGGCCACTGTACTACGTATACATCTACAATTCTAAATAGTTTCTCGCATATCTTCTGTGTAGCTATGCGTCCAGCCTCATCATTGTCTTGTGCTATATAAACACGTTTCTTATTTCTGAAGTATTTGGTCCACTCTGGCCGCCACGACCCTGCACCACTGGTGGGACATGCTGAAGGGAATCCGTATTGTTCATTGATGATACGGTCCATTTCACCTTCACACCATACTACATATTCTATGTCCTCATCAATTAAGTTTTCAATACCAAATATCCTGACTTCACCATATGTGTTACCCATTTCATCTTCATAGTTGGTTACTTTATATTGGTCTTCATATGAGTTCCATTTGTATCTTCTAAAGTTTACCAAGGTATTGAATTCATCATATATTGGTATAGTTATTCTTTCCCCATCCCATCCTATCTGGAAGCGCTTGAGCGTCTCATCCGTAAGACCCCTTCGCTCACGTATCACCGTCCTTATAGGCCCTGTTAGACTCATCAGCGCTTGATGGTATTCAGATATTAAGCCCGTGTTAATATCAGGTCTTGTAGGCTTTGTACTATCCGGTCTAGGAATACGCAGTGCATCGCCCAGCTCAAACCATGCTTCCTCATTAGATAGTCCGTACAATGTCTTATAGAGGGTATGGACGTTTCCCTTGCTATGACATGTCTGACAATAATAAACCCCCTTTATTACGTTAACTGTTAAAGAGGGGGTGTTATCTGTTTGGTTTGCGTGTAGTTCTTTAAACGGACATTCCGCCTTCAATTCGCTACCGCGTCGATGAATATTCTTTAGCTCGCTCATAAAGAATGCTTCATTATCAATCTCTGTCAAAATTCTATTGCGGTAATCCTTCCAGTTCAACCTTGTCATTCCCCCTTATTAGAAAAGACTAGGGAGGTTATTAGCCTCCCATATCTATCATTAAAACTCGGCTGAATCAATCTCCTCCTGGGACGCATGTGACACGGAAGCTGCTTCAGCGCTAGTATCTTCTAAGTCATATACTAAGTCAGAGTGCCTGAATGACTTGAATAACTCCATTCCAAAGGCTCTGTCCTCATCTGAAGTCGCTCCTGCAGCTGCAACTACAATGTTATACCATTCGTTTCCGCCTTTAGCCATTAGCTTAGATTCCAATGTATACCCATGGTTCCACATGTTTTGCATTGATACTCTTGCTAAGCTATATAGTTTTCTACCTTCATTGTAGTTAGTCTTTGAGAAGCTTAGGATAATTGGCATTCTTTCTCCTTGAATGAATCCAAAGAAGTTGATGTATTTTGTACACTTAGGAATAGCTTCCCTGCCCACCTTAGTATTGTCGAACTCGTTTCTTCTACATTGAGCACACATCTTTGAAGTACCGTCTGACTCGAAACCTCTCTTACCATCTTTAGCATGGCAGTGTATTCCTCCTCCATCTGCTCTGTCTTTCCACTCAATATTAGAGTTGAACTTGAACACAGGTATAAATACTTTGCCGTTTAGTTTCTCTATGGTTAGTGAATTTATTATGTCCCCCTCATCAGCTAACTTATCTTTCCTTTCTGGACTAAGCGCATTGATAACCTTTATCCTAGGTATAATCATGTCGCCTTCATTATCGTCTTCAAATCCTAATGGTGCACCATTCATTGAGTCCATCATTGCTTGGTTTTCTTTCTTTACTAAATCTGTCATTTTTAGATTCCTCCTTAATTTATTATTTATTTAGATGCCTTACAACATAATCCTGTTGTTTAGCATCAAATGCTAAGAATTTCACAGTATCAAATTTGTTAAATAATACTATAGCTGCCATTACGCTTACTATTGCAGGTCCTGATATTAATAAGTAGTCATCCTTAGTGAAACTTTCAAGACCTTTTTCTAACATTACCCTCACTGTACTTGTTTTAAATATCGGTAACTTTCCTCTAGTAACGTACACCAACTCTCCATACTGTTCTGCCTTAGAATAGTCATAATTTGCATCATTTACTATATAAACTTTAGCCATTACTTTACCCCCTAATTTATACTTTAATATTATAAATACTGTGCCTAGTTGACCGATCCAAGATGATTAACTGTATCAGCGTAGGCACCAGCTAGTAGGTCCACCATCACGTTTACAATAATCAATTCCCTTAGCACTTCACTGTCCTTTTCTATACTTATATTATTATTATTCTTTTTAAACAATGCGCATGCTAAATCTAACTCTTTCTGTCTCTTAGGGTATTCAACATCAAACTTCTCAGCCACCGCGTCGTATAGAGCTTGCAGTGAAGTATCTGATTCTATTAACTTCTTAGCAGTCACTTTACCGAATGGAAATACGTGTCCCATTATATGATAGATTACAATTTCTTTGTCTTCTAGTACACTTAATATATCAAATGCTTTTTTCCATAGGTCCTTGTTCTTGACCTCTTCACCTTCAGCTGTTATCCAGCCCTTATTTTTCCAATTCTTATACCATTCCTTATTGACACAGTTTACTACATATTCAGAGTCTGAGATTATATAGATTAATTCCTCATCAGAATTAATACATCTCTCAAGCGCTTGTAGTAAAGCTAATATTTCACCACGCTGTCCAGTGGACTGTGACTCACATACAATATCATGCCCATATATCTTATTGCTGCTTTTATCTTTAGCTATATAGGCTCCAACTGAGAAGCATTCCGGCGTCCCAGGTTTCCTACAGGCTCCATCTATCGCTATTATCATATTATTTGCCTCCTATATTATTCTACCAACACTTATGCCATGTTCCTTCACCAATTCAAACGCCTGTTCCTCAGTGAATCCAGCTTTTATTAGCGCATTGAAATATATGCTCATTTGCTCTGCGATAACATTAGTTATCATCTCATATTCTGGCATCATATTTTTGAGTTCTTTTGCTGCCATTTCCATTTGAAACTTATTAAGTATGTCCATTTTTTAACCTCCTCACACAATCATAGCGCCAACTATCCTAACCTTAGGGTTAGTCAGTAGCCTAAATTCATCATCGTACATAGTAGCGTAGTACTCTAGCTTAGAGTCAATATTAGTTGTGTTCACTATAACCTCAATAGCACCTGTCGGCAATTGTACCGCAACTACTAATACCTTTGGTTCTTCAATAGTTTCAGCGACGGTCATTAGTTGCTCCTTAAGTGTTAACTTATCTGTCATATCGCATCCTCCTTTACATTTATATCCAGCAGCCCTGTTTCGCTTCGCATCCTCCTTTACATTTATATCCAGCAGCCCTGTTTCGCTCACCCCCCCTGCATGCTTTACTTATTTCACTTATCATACCTAACACCGCGGAATATAAGGCAGTTTAGTGACACATTTCCTAACTGGTCTTTTGATTCTCCAAAGGTATCTACTTCAATTGTCTTACCAATTATCTCCTCTGGGTTATCCCAGAAATGCCGCCTTTCTTCATCGCTAAATCCTGAGCCCACTCCTACTCTGTATCCTTTGTAGTCTACAATCAAGGCCCCTAGCATTCCTTCATATTTACCTGTACCTTCTTGAATATCTACAACCTTTAAGTCCATGGATTCTACATATTTCATTTTCAATAAGCTGTTGGAGCGCTTTATTTCATAGAGGCCTTCCATAGTATTTAACATAATTCCCTCGCCGCCGCGTTTCCAGATTGGCGTGACTAACTCTGCTATTTCTTCTTCGGTATTTACTACTCCCAATATAGGAACTGCTTTAATGGTCTTGAACTTATACCCTAAATCAAATGCTACCATCATTTTAGCCCAATCATCGTGTAGATGTCGTATTCCCTCGTCACCAAACATTGCACCTAATAGTAACTTTCTATTTAGCGCATTATATTTAGACTTACCTTTCTTAAATTCATCCAACGGTACAATATCAAATATGTTAAACGATACTCCTTTTCTGATTCCTTTTCTATTAGCTATTGAGTTAGTTGCTTGTCTCAATGCGATACTGTTTTCATAAGTACCTATCGCAAGAAGCTCTCCATCATATACGGTATTATCTGGTAAATATTTTGCCTCTTCAATTATTTCTATAAGGCCTTCATCCTCAATTCCTGACCTACTATATAATCTACACCTGCCTTTTTCTTTGACTAATATTCTCCTAATACCGTCAAGCTTCTCTGTAGCTATAAACGGACCTTTTACTTTATGTTTATTTTCAGGATACGGTGCACCAAGCATGCATCCTATTCTCGGTATAAAATCAGTACCGTATACTTTATTCAGAGATGTGTCAGTGATGCCTATCTTTAAGTTCTTAGTTATCATTGCAAATGCTAAATCCTTGGCCTGTTCAGTTTCCTGTGCGTTTATAAATAACCACGCAAAGTGCACATCGTCATCAGTACCAGTTTGATTAGCCTCGAAATATTCTATAACATCGTAAACAGTTAACTGCTCATTCTTTATATCATGCATACCTTTTATTAACTTCTTGTCTGCTATTCCAGTCCTAATATATGGGTCATACACAAAACGCAAAGTTTCCTTAAATCCTGGTAAACTTTCATACTGTTTTAATAACGCTAACTTACCATTCCTACCTGATGTCGCTTGAATTTCATATATTGCTCTTGCAATTTCCTTCATAATCTTACCTCCAATTTGTTTTTTAAGTTACATCTGAACCGGTTAAGTGTCTGGCTTACATAAGACTGTGAACAATTAAGTTTTGATGCTATCTCTCTGTGTGTTGCTTTGAACATAGACTTCTGCCAATATTCTAGTATGCTTCTTTGTGTTTTATTATTTACCTCAGCTATGCATAACTTAACACACTGCATTATTTCCTTGACTCCAGCTTCTTCTAGCAGCTTTCCGTCAGCAGTTAGCGTACTTTTAAAGCTGTCTAGATGAGTCGTTCCTTCGTCGTCTACATACTCATCATATGATATAGTATTCTTTCTAATTGATGTATTTAGACTCCGCACATATGAGCCTAGACTATTGTAGATACAGACGGTAGCATAGGTAGAGAATTTATTGCTTTTACTAGTGTTAAAAGTCATTATCGCTTTATACAATGCTTCATATCCTAGACTTAGCGCTTCTGGGTCGCCTATTAGACCAAACTTTTTAAGTTGTTTCCCAATAAGCCCCTCGTTCAACTTTATAAGTTCTTCCACTACCTCTGGCGATTTGTCCATTAAAAGTAACTCATCGGACCTAGCCAAATATATCATCCTGACATAATTGGTACAAGCCAGATATTTCGAATTCTTTACGAGATAATTCATCTCTAAATTCATCTTTATCTACTTTGTGCTTACACAATGGACAATCGCCTTGTTCCACAGCCTTAACTTCCTCACCAAAGCCGGTCTGTTGTAAAATTTTTTTATTCATTATTATTACCCCCTTTTATTAATATTATACTATAAAAAAGGGATTATTTCTCTAGCAATTATTTTTTCTGAGGCGCGCCGCACGTACCAGTTCTTTTACATCATGGAGCGTGTAACAAAAACCTCCGACACCACCGGGGCGCGTCATCTCCTTAATGAATAACTTTTGATGAGGCGTTTCTATGCCATCTCTTGCCTTAAGCTCTGCAAGCACAAACACCCCTCCTACATTCATTATTATATCTGATACACCTTTCTGGTATCTATCAGATGCCTTGTAGTAGGCAATGTCATCTTGTGTGTCTAACCAATCCTTAACCTTCTTTGTTAACGTTGCTTCCTGGGCGTATGATAACATATCCGCCTCTAGGTTTGATTGTGATTGTTTCTTCTTTTTCATCTGTAAGCACCTCCAAGCCGTCCCCCTGTTTCAATCCCCATTTATTTACAATGTAGCGTGGTAATTGTACAAGAACGTTTTTAGGATTAGTTACTTTAACTGTTTTAATGTGTGTCATTGTAGACCCCCCTTAAGGTGATTAAGTATCGCCATACTTACGTCCCCTTTGTTCTTAATGGATTTGTAGATAATTTCGTCTATAGTGCCCTTCGCTTGTATAATGTAGTAAGTACACCTATGAGCCTGTTTAGAAATATCTCCATATATCCTATCAGTAGATTGCTCAAACAATTCCAAGCTATCATTCATACTAAAGTATATTGCGAAGCGGGTATTTGTAAGGGTAAGCCCCTTATCTGCAGAAGCAGGGTTAGCTACAAGATACTGAACTTTCCCCTCTTTAAAGTTTTTCAAGTTCTTATTCTTATCCTCAATACTAACCCTACCGTATACGCAAGCACACTTGTCGCCTAACATATCCTGGATAACCTCGAATTCCTTATGGTAGTTACACCATATTATAACTTGTTCATCACCTATGTTGTGAAGTAACTTACTAAGTGCCTTAAATCTATAATCTGAGAGTAGATATGTTTCCTGCGACTTTGTATCTATGATAAAGCCTGAGGTTACTTGGTTAAGCTTATTACGCTTCGCACCGGCACTTGGGGCCGTTATGAGTATATCACCTTCCATTAATTCTAAATACAATTCTCTCCTTAGTTGATTATACTGTTCTGCTAGTTCCTTAGGCAGGGTAATATCTACTGTAATAAAGTCCCTGCCTGGAGTATTTAATACATCTTCCTTATCTACATATATCGAATACCTTCGGAGAAGTTGCATTAATTCGTCTCTTCTGTGTTCTTTAACCTGTAGCTTCTCAAACTGCGGGTTATAAGATACGTTATCAAAGAAGTAGTCTTTGAATTGCGTCCATGACTGATGCACCCCATAGTAGTCTATGGATTGTAGTTGCCTGTAGTATTCCCATTCTCCATTCGGCGCCGGGGTACCGGAAAGTAGATACCAGCGCTTTAGCGTCTGGGCGTAGTCTACCGCTTCCTTACCAAATTTTGACCTATTACTTTTCATCGCGGAACTTTCATCTACAAAGCACCCGTGGATATTTAGCTTATCAATATATTCTCGGTAGTTTACAAAAGACTCTATGTTAGTTATATACAGATTAGCATCCTGTTGGAATTTCTTCAATCGTTTAGCTTTAGTCCTATCATGTAAGTTCACTACTTTCAATTCTGGGAAGAATTGTTTAGCATCAGGTAACCATGCATTCTCTATAAGTATTAGCGGGCAAAGTACTAGCCATTTATGGTTTGGGTTCTTTGCTATATCATCGGCAATGATTTGTAGACTCATAGGTGTTTTTCCTGTACGTGTATCGTAGAAGAAAGCATACCTATCGTGTATTTCAGCTAATTCCCTTCCTAGCTGTTGATGGGCATATAACCAGCCATGTGAATGCTGCGGTCCTTGTTCTAATAGTGTCTTTGTTGCGGCTTGCCTGTGCATTTCATTTTCCCATATTTCTCGTATGAATGGTGGTAAAGAATCTACATTGGTTTCATCAATATTTCTGAATAGTTTCAGCACCAATGCAATATTACGAGAAGTAGTTCTGAATTTTGTCTTTGTCCTATTGCTGTGTATATAAGGTATTTGACTAGCTAGACTTTGGGTTTCCCAATCGTCCCTGCTGCATTGAATTTCAATATACTTACGATTGATTAATAGCTTATTACCCATTGCGACCCCTTTTCTTCTCTTTTATGATTTGCTCTAAGATGTCATTTAAGCTTATAGTCCCTCCACTCTTATCATTACATTCTGCACATTGGTGCAGTCCTGCGTATGTGAATGAAGGCTCCTTGAGCTCCTTACCACATTTAATACATTTCATTACTATTCACCACCTATTTATGAATTTATGACCTTTTTAAACACAAATGCAAAAATGGAGGAAGGTGCAAGATTTGACTTCTGCCTTCCCTATTATATAACTAGTAGGGGGCGGGCGGGGATTTACACCCCACCAAGAGGGATTAAGCGGCCGTGTACATCGACACCCTCTCGTGCGCTCTTATCACCGCCCATGAATTAAGATTAAAACACCAGTGAACAAGCTATAGCCCAGACACAGGGGATTATGCCCGGGCTACAACTTACTCATTAGGGTGTAGCTTATATTTCTTCTTCGTAAACGTCTTCCGCCGGTGCTTTAGCTGCGTCTCTCTTCGCCTTTTCAGCCAATGCTGCGTCTACTCTAGCTTGATTATTTAATATTGTTTCAGCAGGTGCGTTTCTTTTTTGTGCTTTGTAAAGAACTGATTTAGCGTTCCTGATTTCAATCTTTAATTGCTCATCGGTCATATCCTCAAGTGGTATTCCTGCTAATACTCCCCTTCTTTGTGGCGCCGGTCTTTCAATAATAATAGTACCTCCGCAATGTGGGCAAGTAATTTCAGTTGTTAATACGCTCATTATACAAAACCTCCATTTATTTTTTATTTTGTTCTCTATATATATTATACGCTATATATTTTAAAAACTACACTATTATTTTCACGAACTTCTTATCTTAGTTTTTTAATTTTCTTAGCTAACTTGGTTAATAAGTTAAGGAGTGTCACGTTTTAAAAAATGTTATTTTAAAATTAAAAATTAAAATTAAAAATAAAATTTTAAAAATTAAAAATGGTCCTCCTTAATTTATTAATAAAGATAATTAAGTTAATATAATAATTAAGTTAATATATAATATATTATATAGATCAGATCAGATAGACAGTTAGTAGTTTTGCTACTTCTCTTGATATATGATACATTAAGCTTGGCTTACAATCAATTAGGGATTGTAGATTATTACCCATCATGCAAAGCACTGACACATCACCTACCATTGGTTGTTCCTCTGATATCGCAGCGCCTGGTTGCATTGGCCCAGTTCTTAACTTAATTAGTGGATAATCCTCACCTATAGCTGCATCTACACATATTACCAATGCATCAACACGTAATAGTTGTATCTTATCACGTAAGTTTTTACTATGTACTGGGTCATTAGTGCATCCTATGATATTCACATGTTTCGGTAAATTCATTCGCTTCAACCTATAACCAGTAACAGGCCCTACAGCGTCGCCGGTTATATTTGGAGCGCCGATACAGAGTATGTCGACCTTTTGGGCATTGCGTATAAGTGACAAAGCATCCTTACATATTAGTCGTTGAACCATATCACAGTCGCCTCTCGTCTGCCATGCTTAACTGCTTCTTTATATGTTTGTCTAAATACATCAATTATGTTCCCTTTAATTAGTCCTCCACAATCCTCAGCGATGCCGTGCTCCACAGTACCATCTTCATATATTATGATTATCTTTGAGCCGTACGGTATTACCTTAGGGTCTACTGCTATTGTACCAGGTCTTGGTTTAGTGCCTGTAGCTGTTTTATTAGGGTTACCATCGTTCTCCATACCACTTACATTATCATACGGAGAATAAGCTGTTACTTGGAATGTATCTACAGAGTACTTTTCTGTTACTTGTCTAAGTGTTTCTATGTGTGCTGTTAACTCATTAACTTCATTCTGTAGCTGTAGGGCTTTTGTTCTGTAGGTATCACATGTTGCATTGGCCCTCGACACTGTGGCGCTAAGTATAGGTATCACCTCCTTTTCGTATTTATCTACAACAATTTTATAAGTCAATACTGAACTTACACAGACACTCAGCACTACTGCGGCTAGAAGCTTTTTTTGCATATTTAATTCCCCCTTTCATTATTATTATATCACTTTTCTTCGCAGTTTACCTTGGAAAAATAAAATACCGATGGGTGTTATATTTTACTCGTAACACGTCCTAGACCTTTATTATAAGTCCGTAATAGCGTTCTAGGTTTTTTATATTATGCCTATTAACACGAACTTGTAAAGGGTTAATTAAAATCCCCCGACATCAACCGGGGGTGTTCTTTGCTCTGGCAATATCCACCGCAGCCTCACCAAAGATATAACCGAGGGCCAGGGCAACTAATTTCCAATACAATTCTTGGTCTACGTCAAAACCAAGGCCTTCCGATATAATAATAAAAGCCGCACTGGCCACGGCTACCCAGAATTTCCTGCTAGTGAGTTTTTGCTTCCAAAATTCCTTCATTCTATCCCCTCCCTATCGTTTTGTTTTTCAATCTCCCTTTTCTTAATTCCAGCCAATGCCCAAAGCTCCACCGTAGTGAAGCCGAACCATGCGGATATGAGAGCAGTTGGTTCGCTCCCTATCCGCAAAAACACATAGAGTACAGCTACCGTAAAACTAACATTTAATAATATAATTAAGGTAACAATAAACTTTGAAAACTTCATTTTTTAGCCACCTGCTTATGATACCGGTGTAACATCGTTACTACCTGCTCCCTAGTTACATTTCCCTGTGGATTCGTCCCGTCAGTAATATCCTCTTTTTTAGCCCACTCCCAGGCTTCTTTTGCCCAAGACGAAGGCGTATTCTTGTCTGTCACTTTATCAGCTCCTTTCAGC
>CZCB01011178.1_pt1 | contig 12344 bp, 9 predicted proteins | sample 591991 | NCBI WGS metagenome assembly CZCB01 (sample SAMEA3556809, study PRJEB10932) | anaerobic digester metagenome | reverse complement strand
AAGTGTAAAAGGAGGTAGGGATACCGTTATGGTACAAGGAAATACTGATGGACTGTCCAAGGCAACAATTGCAGAGTTGGAATCCTTATTCGATATCATGGTACCCAAGGATGAGTTTTGTACCAGAGAGATTATTGAGAAGCTATGCAGATTGACTACGGCCATCAATAGAGAAATTTCTATATATATAGAACGAGGTGGAAAGATCTTAGATGTTTCTGTTGGAGATATAGGTCAGGTAGCCCTGCCCTATATGCGTACTCGCAGGAGTAAAACACGTCTTAATGGGATAAGATGCATTCACACCCATCCAGGTGGAAATGGGACCTTATCCAGGGTAGATTTAAACGCTTTGACGTCTATGAGGCTGGATTCAATAGCCGCTATAGGAGTATTTGATGGAAAGTTTAATCAAGGATATGCGGCTTTTATCAATCCACCGGAAAGCGAACAAGAGATTACCATATTAGGGCCTCTGTCCCGGATAGAGTTTTGCCATAAGGAGCTGATGGAATATATATATGAAAGGGACAAGGCTATTCAACACCGGGACATGGTGGAGGTAGTAGACGATAAAGAGGAGAGGGCTATACTGGTAGGGTTGGACATATATGGTGAAGGAGCCGCTTCACTGGAGGAGTTAGAACAACTGGCAGATACGGCAGGAGCGGTAGTTGTCAGCAAGTTAACCCAAAATAGGAGAGTACCTGATACAGCCACCTATATAGGAAAAGGGAAGGCAGAGGAGCTGGCTTTGTTATGTAGGGCTCATAATTTGAACCTTGTTATTTTCGACGATGAACTTTCCCCATCTCAGATTCGAAATCTTAGCGATATTATAGGAATCAGGATTATAGACAGGACAGCCCTAATTTTAGATATATTCGCCAGAAGGGCTGTGTCCAGGGAAGGTAAGCTACAGGTAGAATTGGCCCAATTGAAATATAGATTGCCCAGGCTAATGGGAATGGGCGTTATGCTTTCCAGATTGGGTGGAGGCATCGGTACAAGGGGCCCCGGGGAAAAGAAATTAGAAACCGATCGGAGACACATTCGCAGAAGAATTGGGGAGATAGAGAGGGATCTGAATAAGGTAAGAGATAGGCGCCAGGCCCTTCGGGAAAGAAGGGAGAAGAACCGGATTCCAGTAGTTGCCCTGGTTGGTTACACGAACGCCGGTAAAAGCAGTTTGATGAACGCTTTGAGCGGGAGTAGCGTGTTGGTTGAGAACAAGCTCTTTGCTACTCTTGATCCTATACACAGGGGAATCATCCTACCCAATGGGCAAGAGATTCTATTAGTAGATACTGTGGGATTTATTAATAAGCTGCCCCATGATCTTATAGAGGCCTTTAAATCCACCTTGGAGGAAGCTGTCTATGCTGATCTGCTTCTTCATGTAGTAGATGCATCATCACCTAATTTAGAAGAGCAGATGAGTGTAGTTGAGAACCTTTTAGACGCCTTGGGCTGCGGCCAAACCATCATTACTGTCTATAATAAAATGGATATTATAGAAGAGAAGGTTTTTGGCGCACCTGTAAAAAAACCAACAGCATATATTTCGGCTATGGAAAAGACGGGTTTAGATGACCTGGTAGATTTAATAGCAGAAAACCTACCTATCAAAAGAAGGAGGGTGGAATTGCTTATTCCTTATGAGGATGGTCATGTGCTATCTCAGATACACGACCAGGGACAAATATTTAAGGAGGAATACAGGGGCGATGGGATATATTTTTATGCAGAACTGGATCCGGCATCCTATGGACGCCTTATTAAGTACGAGATTAAATAAAAGGGTATATTTTTTGTTTTGAAGTATAGATTAGAGGTATAAATGTAAAAAGTAAGCTACATGGCAATAAGAATAGGAGTGATAATTATGAAGGTATTTGTCGATCAGGATCTATGTATTAGTTGTGGGTTATGTATTAGCATATGCGAGGACGTATTTTCCTGGAATGAAGATGATAAGGCGGAAGCCATCGATGATGAAATTCCGGAGGATTTGGTGGAAGACGTTGAGGAAGCAGTGGAAAGCTGCCCCACTGAAGCAATTCAATATAGGGACTAGTGAAGCCCAAAAAACCCACTTTAGGGAATATACCTGGAGTGGGTTATTCATATATCATACATTTTAACCATTTAATGTAATTTAATAAAATTTCTTTATGCAATCTTTTCAAAAAAACGACCTTGATTTTTGATAATATAGCTATAGTCAGATTGTCCTTATAGGGATATAATTGTTTTATATTAGTAGGAACCCTTGATTTGCATCATAATGATGCAAAATAATAATGTGGAGGGATTATAATGGCAAGTGTAACCATGAAACAATTGTATAAAGTATATCCAGGGGGCGTTACCGCCGTCAGTGATTTTAATCTTGATGTAGCCGATAAAGAATTTATTGTTCTTGTAGGACCTTCAGGATGTGGAAAAACCACTACCCTAAGAATGGTTGCAGGGCTGGAAGAAATTACTGAAGGGGAGCTTTATATTGGCGATAAGTTAATGAATGACGTAGCTCCAAAAGACAGGGATATCGCAATGGTTTTCCAAAACTATGCACTTTATCCTCATATGACTGTTTATGACAACATGGCTTTCGGGTTAAAACTGAGAAAGACCCCCAAAGCTGAGATAGACCGCCGTGTTAAAGAAGCATCAAGGATTTTGGACATTGAGCACCTACTCAACAGAAAGCCCAAAGCCTTGTCAGGTGGACAAAGACAGAGGGTAGCCCTGGGTCGTGCTATTGTTCGTGAACCTAAAGTTTTCCTAATGGACGAACCTCTATCTAACTTAGACGCTAAGCTTAGGGTTCAAATGAGAACTGAGATCACCAAGCTTCATAATAGATTGCAGACAACATTTATATATGTTACCCATGACCAGACAGAGGCTATGACTATGGGTACCAGAATCGTTGTTATGAAGGACGGATTCATCCAACAGGTTGACTCTCCTCAAAACCTCTACGATTATCCCGTAAATCTTTTCGTTGCCGGATTTATTGGAAGTCCTCAGATGAACTTCATCGATGTAGCCTTAACCAAAGAAGGCGACTCAGTATATGCTGTATTTGGTGAAAACAAGATTAGAATACCCGAAGGCAAGATCAAGAAGTTTAAGGATTCTTCCTATATCGGCAAAGAAGTAATTATGGGCGTAAGACCCGAAGATCTACACGACGAAGAAATCTTCCTACAAAGTGCAGCTGACAGCACAATTACAAAGTGCAGCTGACAGCACAATTAAGGCATATGTGGACGTCGTAGAATTGATGGGTTCGGAGACCTATCTATATCTCAACGTAGCAGGCTCCAATATTACCGCCAGGGTAGACCCAAGATCTACTGCCAGGGCCGGTGATACTATTAAGATAGCACTGGATCCTAACAGACTCCATTTCTTTGATAAGGATACAGAGGAGAGTTTGCTTCTTAGATAGAACCCATAGGTAATTACAAAGCTAAATAAATTTTAGATAAAAAAGAGGATTTTGCGAGAAAAAGCAGAAATATTATCAGATAGATGGTATTTCTGCTTTTTTGATGCCAAAACCGATACAGCCACTGTAGCGCATGATGTAGCCTTTTCTATATAGTCTGTTTGGCCTGGAATTTTTGCAATATCTATATGGATAAGTCCTTTCAGTGTCATATTAGGACAAAATTCCCACTTTATTATGGCAACAAAATTATATATACTTGTAATAGAGGCTACGGACTAAATGCAAATAATCCTGGCATCAAGGTCTGGTAACTACATTGCAGGTCGGATGTATGAAAAGGTGATAAAATGTTAATCGAACGGCACATGCAAAGGATCTTAGGTAAAATAGCCAAAAGTATACAGGTGGAAATAGATGTGCTCAATTCCGACGGCGAAATTGTGGCAAGTAGTAATAAACCCCGGATTGGTATTCAGGAGGTCTTTATAAAATCTAACCCTAACATAGAGGAGAAAAATAGATTTATATTTGGCGGGCGCACCTATATGAAATTCAACGCCGGTATTAATCGCATATACTATCTTTCCATGGAAGGGACTAGCAGGGCAATCAGGAATTACTGTATCTTGGCCATTTCCCTTTTGGAATTATACTTAAAAACGACTATCAAGAGGATGGACAAGGAAGACACCATCTCTGCTGCCTTGCTGGGGCAGGTAACGGACTTGGAGCTTCAGGAAGCTGTAGAGAATTTTAATATCGATGTCAATATACCACGATGTGTTTTTGTTATTAGGACAGAAGGTAAGGAAGCGCTTGAAATATATAGGATAATGTTAAATGCCTTCCCAAAGCATATGAAAGATTATCTGGTCCTGGTAGATAGTCAAACCATTGGCTTAGTCAAAACCATATTAGATGATATGGATAAAAGCGATTTAATGCAGCTGGGCGTTGCAATTGAAGAGACTATTTTAAATGAGGCTTCGGTAAAATCCTATATTGGTATAGGCAAGATTAAAGATAGTATCTATGATATGCGAGAGTCATATTTAGAGGCTGAAAGTGCCATAAATATAGGAATTATCCATGAACCCAGTGTAAGGGTGTATTCCTATGAGGCTTTGTTATTAGAGAGATTCTTAAGCGAAGTATCCGCCAGTATAGGTGAAAAATATTATAAGCAAATATTCCATGGTGAATATGGTAAGGTTTTAACGGATGAAATGATTACTACAGTAGAAAAGTTCTTCGAAAACCACTTAAATCTTAGCGAGACTTCCAGGCAGCTTTATATCCATAGAAACACCTTGGTATATAGGTTGGATAAAATCCAAAATACACTGGGGCTTGATCTTAGAAATTTCCATGATGCAGTAACTTTTAAAATTATGATGATGTTGGAAAGACAAAATCGGGAGTGTTCAAATTGATTCAGTTTAAGAATGTCTCAAAGGTATATGAAAACGGCACCAAAGCCTTGTCGAATATAAATCTCAAAATAGAGAAAGGAGAATTTGTCTTTTTAGTAGGGCCCAGCGGTGCAGGTAAGAGCACTGCCATCAAGCTAATTCTTAAGGAAATAGAGCCGACCAACGGGCAGATAATAATAAACGGTAGGGATATAACTGAAATGAAAAAAAGGGAGATACCATTTCATAGAAGAAATATAGGGGCGGTATTTCAGGACTTTAGGTTATTGCCGGATAAAACAGTTTATGAGAATGTGGCTTTTGCTATGGAGATAGTAGAGGCCAGGGAAAGGGAAATTAGGCGGCAGGTACCTAACGTTCTTGGAATGGTAGGCTTGGCTGCAAAAGCTGATTCCTATCCTCATCAGCTATCGGGGGGAGAACAGCAGCGTACCACCTTAGCCAGAGCAATAGTGAACAATCCATCTATTTTGGTAGCTGACGAACCAACAGGAAATTTGGATCCGGAAACCTCCATGGATATAATGCGGATTATAAACATGATAAACCATAGGGGGACAACTGTCATCATGGCTACACATGCTAACGAGATAGTAAATGTCATGCGGAAAAGGGTGGTTACCTTTAATAAAGGGGTTATTATCAGGGATCAGGAGAAGGGTAGGTATACAGGTGAAGATTAGAACGGTTAAAAACTTTTTTAAGGAAGCCATTCGTAATATCTTTAGAAATAGAGTACTGTCATTAGCGTCAATCATAGCAATTATGTCTGCACTGTTCATATTGGGTGTGGTACTAATATTAGCCTTCAATCTCGAGCATATGGCTGGTGGAATAGAGTCAAAGATGGAGATAACCATTTTTCTCGATAAATCAGTTGGGCCGCTCCAGGGGAAGGCAGTTGTTGATCAGGTTAAAGAATTTAATGGGGTCTATGATGTGGAATTTGTGTCCAAAGAACAAGGACTGGCTGAATGGAAACAGGATCTGGGTGAAAAAGGCAGCCTGCTTGATGGTTACGAAGGGAAAAGCAATCCCCTACCGGATAAGCTGATACTCAGGGTAGAAAAACCCGAATACGTTGACGGGATTATATCAAAAGCTAAATCCATTCCCGAGGTGGACAAGATAAACTATAGTCGGGAAGTAGCTGATACCATCGGAAAGATAGCCAGGGCCTCCCGTATAATTGGTCTATGGCTGATGATACTGTTGATTTCGGTTGCTATGATCATTATAAACAATACTATTAAGATTACTATATATTCCCGTCGAAATGAGATCAGTATTATGAAAAATATAGGTGCTACAGACGCTTATATCCGTTGGCCATACATTATTGAAGGCTTTACTTTGGGAGTATTCGCAGCCATTTTAGCAGGTGTCCTAGTTGTTGGCGGCTACGATCTATTATTGAACAGAAGCGCTCAATTATCAAATAATTACAGCATTCTAGGCCTATTCCAGCTCTTGCCCATAGAAAGTATGATATATGATATAGGACTTATCTTCATTTTGGTAGGTAGTGGGGTCGGAGTAATAGCTAGTTTTTTTTCCACCAGAAAATATCTTAATGTGTAAATCCGGGGATGATGTGACCCCTTGCGTTAGTCAATAATACACATGATGGTTATTGATCCTTTATTTCTACATCGATATAGAGATAGCTAAGGCATATATCATTAATAACCTATTGTGTATAGAGAATATATCAAACAATCAGGGCGATTAGTTAATGTGTCCCAGGATACTAAATGTTATGTGGGGTGTTAATGTGAAACGAATAGTGATATGGGTGTGTGCACTGGTATTCCTATTTTCTACAACAACGTCGGTACTTGCAGATGAAATTGAGCAACACAAGAATGAGGCAGAAGAGGTAAAGCAGGAAATAAACGAAACCCAGGAACTATTGGATCGTGTTAGAGGGGAACAAGTTCAGATAGCCAACCAGCTGGAAAAAATAGAGAGAGATATAAGAGAAAAGGAAGAGGAATTATTACATATTCAAGAGAAGCTGGATGATACTACTGCCTTGTTGGCTGAGACAAAAAAAGAGCTAAAAGCAGCAGAGATAGAGGCTAATAGGTTTGAAAAACTGATGGCTGATCGGCTATGTGCCATGTACATGATGGAGGGCACTTCGTATCTGGAACTTCTTTTTGGAGCAAGGAATCTTAATGAGTTCCTGGATCGCCTTGAAATGGTCAAATGTATGATTACCTTCGATAATCAGGTTTTTGACCAGATGATGGATTTACAAAATTCTATAGCAGAAAAGAAAAAGGAATTGGAAATTCAAGAGAAGGCCATAAGGGAGACCAAGGATGAAATATCCAAACAGAAGAGTCTGATTGAAGCTAAGAAAAGCGAAAGGCTTCAGGTTATGATCCAGCTTAAGGAGGAAGAACATCAATACGAAAAGGACCTGGAGATACTGGAGCAAACCTCAAAAGATCTGGAACAGACCATTCAAAGGCTTCTAAAGGAGCAGGAGCAAAGAAGGCTCGAAGAAGAGCGTAAGCGTAAAGAGGAAGAACAGCGTCGCAAGGAAGAAGAGGAAAGGCGCCGTAAGGAAGAAGGACAAGGGAAAAAAGAAGAGGGAGAAAACAAAGAAGACAAGGATAAAGGTGGCGGACAACAGGATCAGAAGGATCAGGACAGGGGAGACAGCAAAGGTAATGCATCCATGATCTGGCCTGTCCCGGGATATAACCATATTTCCTCCGGATATGGGAACAGATGGCATCCTGTCCACAAAGAGTATAGGATGCATACCGGAATAGATATCAGCGGTGGGGGAATAAATGGCAAGGATGCCGTTGCAGTAGCTGATGGAACCGTAATTCTTTCCCAGTGGTATGGTGGGTATGGAAACTGTGTTATCGTAGATCATGGCGGTGGCATTACGACGGTTTACGCCCATGGCTCTAAATTGCTGGTATCGGTAGGCCAGAAGGTAAAAGCGGGTCAGGCTATTATGAAAATTGGCAGTACCGGTGTTTCTACGGGGCCACATTTACACTTTGAAGTGCGCAAAAATGGTTCCCACGTGAATCCACTTCCTTATTTGGGCAGATAAAAGATAGGAGACTATATCTTGCGGTTTATACATCAGAGATAATATAAGGGACAGGACTTTGAAGCCTGCCCCTTTATTTATGTAAAAAATAGATTTACTTTCCCTATTAGAACATACTTATATAACATAATCCGCGTTTTTATAAGGAAATCCTTTATCCTTGAGGCGCCAAAATTAGTTTTGAAATCTATGGGATTAGTGCTATAATAGGATATGATTTATTCCCTTGCTTAGGCTGTTGTACCCTAGGCAAGGGAAAAGACTACCTGGGGTTGTGTAAACCCGGGGTTGGGAGGACCTAGTATATGATCAGTAAAAAGTCAGCGGCCTTAGGGGCAGTTGTAATTATACTTGTGACAGCTTTTGTTACAGCCTTTTTAACTATCCAAGTGGGCACATACATTGATATCAGAAACGGGGATAGGGTAATAGTATCAAGGCAGGACTACCAGCTGCTTAATACCTATTATAGGAAGTTAGAAACCGTAAGGCGGGATATAGAGGCCAATTATATAGAGGAAACCAACCGTGAAGATCTCTTCGAAGGGGCTCTAAAAGGGATGGTAGCCTCCCTGGGAGATCCTTATTCCTACTATCTCACTGATGAGGAGTTGGAAGATTTCAATATTGCTACTTCGGGTACCTATCAGGGAATCGGTGTTTCTATTGAAAAATCAGAGGACAATATGATAATGATATTTCAAGTATTTAAAAACAGTCCGGCCATGGAGGCAGGGTTGTTGACCGGCGACAAGATAATAAAGGTAGAGGGAAAAGATGTAGATTGGAGTGTGTATGAGCAGGCCGTTTCCATGATGAAGACTGGAGAGCCGGGGAGTACTGTTAATATAACGATACTTAGAGATGGCGAAATCATTGATTATACCGTACGTAGAGATATAGTTGAATTGCCCGATTTGGAATATGAGATGCTGGAAGAGGATATTGGTTATATCTGGCTGTATAATTTTGACGGTGCTGCTGCCAAAAACTTTAAGAATGCTATTGATGACTTAAAAAAGAAAGGTATGAAGGGACTCGTATTGGATCTGCGCGGAAACGGTGGTGGACTCCTGGAAGTATGCAGGGAAATTGCTGATATGCTCCTGCCCGAAGGATTGGTAGTCTACAGCGAGAGCCGAAGTGGTAAGAGAACTGAATACAAATCGGATCGTGAAGAGTTGGGTATGCCTCTGGTTGTATTGGTTAACGAATATAGTGCCAGCGCATCGGAGGTCTTGGCAGGTGCCGTTCAGGACTATGGCGTAGGTACCATCATAGGCACTACAACTTATGGGAAAGGTGTAGTTCAAACCATGAGGCCCTACAGAGATGGTGGTGCTTTAAAATTAACCACATACAAGTATTTTACTCCTAAAGGGCGAGATATAAATCAAAAGGGTATTGAACCGGACATAAAGGTAGAGATGACTGAAGAGGCGAAAAACTTTCTGAAAGAGAACCCCAGGGAAAGCCTGCCCATTCAGATGGATGCCCCTCTATTGAAAGGGATTGAGGAGATCAAATGGAAGCTGGAAACACCGGCACAATAGATGTCGGCATGTTTATTGAATTAAATGCAGAATTATGACCCCGTTAAAGGCAGGGTTGGATAGTCCATCCCAGTTAGGAGGCATAAAATGCAATTGTTGATACAATTACTCACTTCCTATTCGCAAGTAATTAGCAGTTTTTTCTATATCGGAATTGTGTTGGTAATTTATTTACGGATACAAAGAAATGCCCGACTGGAGGAAGATTGGTTGGGCATTCTTCGCAATCCCGTAAATACCCAGCTTTACTACGTTCTTCTCTATGGCTTGATAGGGGGAATAGTTACTAGCTTTATCATCCTATTTTTTAAAATAAGGATAGAATATGAAGCTATGCTCATCATTTGGCCTATATCTCTTTTTTTAATGTTATTCAATCCTCGGTACTTATGCCCCTCATATTCTATAGGAATCGTGTCCTTGATGTCCCTTGTTTTTGGATGGCCGCGTATGGAGGTCCTACCGATGATTATATTGGTGGGTATCCTACACCTGGTAGAAAGTCTTCTTATACTGATAGATGGGGCCAGGGATAGTATTCCAGTATATATGGAACATCATAGGTTTACACCGGCAGGTGCCCATATTATGAATAAGATGTGGCCTATTCCCCTGGCTATTATAACTACGCCTGGGCAACTGGTTTTTCCGGCGGTACTAGTATTGATATACGAAGACCAGGCCATCACCCAAACTACTCATAAGAGGATTAGAGAATCCAGCTTTTGGGTAGGTGTCTACGGTTTGACATTATTAATTTTGGCCATGTTATCAAACTTAGTAAAAGAGCTGGTCTATCTCGCTGCAATTGTTATTCCTCTTCTTCATGAGTTTCTGGTCCTTTGGAATAGACAAGCGCAGCTAAAGGGTGAGCCGGTTTTTAAGGCACCTTGGAGGGGTATAAGAATATTGGATGTATTGCCGGAAAAGGTAGGTAAGTTCATGGGACTTAAGCAGGGGGATATAATCTTAAGTATCAATGGCAGGCAGGTAAATAGCGAAGCAATGCTCGAAGAGATTCTGAGGGATTCTCCTAACCTTATATGGGTGACGGTCCTGAGGGAGAATGGTGAAACTATGGAGCTTGAATACAGGGATTATGAAAGGGGAATAAGGGATCTTGGACTCATGCTTGTACCTCGGAGCACGGGCAAGTATTACCCCTTTAAGCATCCGAAGGGACTATTATCAAGGCTATGGGACAATTATTTTAACGGATAGGATTGTTGCTGATCATCTTAGGACCGGGTTTAAACTTCGCCCTGATGATATTGAAATTGTATGGGTGAAGTTTTTTTATTTTACGAACAGGCGTTCTATTATTAAACCAAATATGGTATAATGACTTCGTTATCTATCTTAATACAGTTGGGTTTAATTAAGGAATAAGCCTCGGTTTCCTCCAAATTGGTGTCTAGATGATCAGCCAAAATCCATATGTATACTATTAGTTGGCGTAACGGGTTAAACAATTCAATTACAGAGGAGTGTGAAGTGGGTGGAATTTAAGATAAGATCCACTATGAAACCCCAAGGCGATCAGCCCAAAGCCATCGCTTCATTAGTTGAGGGGCTAAATATGGGCGAAAAGTATCTGACCCTTTTGGGTGTGACTGGGTCAGGAAAGACATTTACTATGGCCAATACCATAGAGAGGGTGCAGAGACCGACTCTGGTTCTGGCACATAATAAGACCTTGGCTGCCCAGCTATATAGCGAGTTTAAGGAGCTTTTTCCGGACAATGCAGTGGAATATTTCGTAAGCTATTATGATTATTATCAGCCTGAGGCCTATATGCCGGTAAGCGATACCTATATAGAAAAGGATGCCTCCATCAATGATGAAATTGATAAGCTAAGGCACTCGGCTACTTCAGCATTATTTGAGCGGCGGGATGTTATAGTCGTCGCTAGCGTATCCTGTATCTATGGGCTGGGAAACCCTGTAGAGTATAGGGATTTAACGGTATCCTTGAGGGTTGGTATGAATAGGGATCGTAACGAGATAATCAGAAAGCTGGTAGATATACAGTATGAAAGAAACGATATTAATTTTATAAGGGGAACCTTCAGGGTACGGGGAGATGTTCTGGAGATTTTCCCTGCATCTTCATCGGAGCACGCTGTGAGGGTAGAGTTTTTTGGCGATGAGATTGACAGGATATCCGAGGTTGATGTACTGACAGGGGAAATCTTGGGCTTACGAAACCATGTGGCTATATTTCCGGCATCCCACTATGCGGCGTCCAGGGAGAGGTTGGAAAGGGCTATAGAGATGATAGAGGTGGACCTGGAGAAGAGGATAGATGAACTTCGGGCACAGGATAAGTTATTGGAAGCCCAACGGCTTAAGCAAAGGACCAATTATGACATTGAAATGATGCGGGAGATTGGATATTGCAATGGGATAGAGAACTACTCCAGGTACATGGATGGTAGAAAGGCTGGCGAGCCTCCCTTTACCCTATTGGATTATTTTCCTGAGGACTATTTGATGATAGTGGACGAATCCCATGTAACCTTCCCGCAGGTTAGGGCTATGTACGCCGGAGATCGCTCCAGGAAGGACAGCCTGGTAGAATACGGATTTAGGTTACCGGCGGCTTATGATAACAGGCCTCTCAAGTTCGAAGAATTTGAAGAGAGGATTTGTCAGGTCATCTGTGTTAGTGCAACCCCTGGCGAATATGAGTTATCCCGCTCTTCAAGGGTAGTAGAACAGATCATAAGGCCAACAGGGCTGGTCGATCCCAAGGTCGAGGTTCGTCCTATCGAGGGACAGATAGACCACCTGATCGGGGAGATACAACAGG
>CZCB01007605.1_pt1 | contig 12374 bp, 10 predicted proteins | sample 591991 | NCBI WGS metagenome assembly CZCB01 (sample SAMEA3556809, study PRJEB10932) | anaerobic digester metagenome | reverse complement strand
CAGACCCGACTCCATCTAGGACCTCTTCTTGGCTAAATATATTGTCTTTACTGACCTGCCTAGTTGAAATGCCTACTACTGTTGGGCTAAGCTTCTTTGCCACTATGGCGATGACTCCACCCTCATTGACTGCCCGGGTCTGACTAGCCTGATCTTTTTCATCTAGCCCTTGGTATCCAAGGTCCTGGTAGTCCCCTTTAGGCCTACTATCTCGGCTACATGATGGAGAAAAAATCATTGCAAAGACTGCAATGATTATAAGTAGTGTTATATTAAGCTTTCGTCTTTGCAAGCTGCCAACCTCCTGTTTGACTGTTAGAGCCTGCCTGGTTTACTTAAACTGGTATACATTGCTTATCCTATCCCTGTAGGTCATGTCGAGAAAGATGTCCTTGCCTACCTTGACCCCTCCATCCTCTAGGATCTCAGTCACTGTATCAAGTGCCAGCTGGGGATGGTTGTTTTCCCTACTTAAGTGGGCAAGAAGTACATGGGTCACCCTACCCTTTACTAGCTCAAGTAGGGCCTTGCCCGAATCCTCATTTGATAGGTGCCCCTTTCTGCTCAGGATCCTTCTTTTTAGCATAGCTGGATAGGGTCCATTTATCAGCATATCCTGGTCATGATTTGCCTCTAGTATAACCATGTCAGAGTCCATAACAGTCTTTATAAGCTTTTTGTTAGTGTACCCTAAATCGGTGGTTATACTTATTTTTTTGTTATTATTGTAAAAGCTAAAGCCTACAGGATCGGCTGCATCATGGGGTATTTCATAGGCCTGGACATTTATATCTTGAATATAAAAATCCATATCCTTGTCAAATATTCTTATATTAGAGGGACTGACCCTACCTATCTTTGACTCCATAGCAGCCCAGGTCTTTTCATTTGCATAGATGGGGATATTAAACCTTCTAGATAAGACACCTGCCCCCTTTATATGGTCAACATGTTCATGGGTAATCAGGATCCCATTTAGGTCAGATCCATCTATACCAACGTCCTTAAGTCCGTCAATAATATATTTGCCAGCCAGGCCAGCATCAACTAATATATGTGTTTTTTCAGTTCCTAAATATGTGGAGTTGCCGCTAGAACCGGAAAAAAGCGAGCAAACCTTTAAGCTCATCATCAGGCCCCCTGTGTAGTTTAAAAGAAAAAAGAAGAAGGCTTGTACAAAAGCCTTTCAGATACCAGACAGGTATCCCTATCTATTATAGTATATTTACCACAGCTTAGCCACAGCTAAGCAGGATATACTTTTCTCCATATTATAGGCGGTTTTATGGTATAATCTTTTAAACATATGTTTTTTAAGGAGGATTATAATTTGGATTATGGTAAAAAGGCGCTACTCTTGCATGAGAGCCTAAGGGGCAAGATATCAGTTGAGCCAAAGCTAGAAGTTAAAAACAGTGATGACTTAAGTACAGTATATACCCCTGGTGTGGCAGAGCCCTGCAAAAGGATACATGAAAATCCTGAGGATGTTTATAGGTATACCAGCCGAGCAAATATGGTGGCAGTTGTAACAGATGGATCAGCCGTACTAGGTCTAGGCGATATTGGACCTAAGGCTGCCCTGCCTGTTATGGAGGGTAAGGCAGTCTTGTTTAAAAGCTTTGCTGGAGTAGATGCCTTTCCCATCTGTCTAGATACAAAAGATGTAGATGATATAGTTAAAACAATAAAGTTAATGGCACCGACCTTTGGCGGAATAAATTTAGAGGATATTGCTGCCCCTAGGTGCTATGAGATCGAGGACCAGCTAAAGAGAGAGCTTGATATACCAGTCTTTCACGATGATCAGCACGGTACAGCCATTGTCTGTGTGGCTGCCCTTATAAACGCACTAAAGCTAGTCGGCAAGACAATAGACAAGGTAAAGATCGTTATAAACGGTATTGGCTCTGCAGGTTCAGCCATAGCTAGGCTACTTATACAAATGGGGGCAGGTCCCATGGTCTTGTGTGGCAGGGAGGGAATCCTCTATCCTGGAGATAAGAACAATGATTTTATGAAGGAAGGCCTGGCCAAGTTTACAAACCCAGAGGGAAAAAGGGGACAGCTAGCCGATGCCCTAAAGGGTGCAGATATCTTTATTGGGGTTTCTGCCCCAGATGTGGTCAGTCCTGAAATGATTGCCTCCATGAACAAGGACTCAATTGTCCTGGCCTTGGCAAATCCAGTTCCAGAGATTAGCCCTGACCTAGCCATAGGAGCAGGGGCTCGAGTAGTTGGTACAGGCAGGTCAGACTATAAAAACCAGGTCAACAATGTCCTAGCCTTTCCCGGAGTCTTTCGCGGTGCCCTAGATGTTAGGGCCTCAGTCATAAATGATGAAATGAAGATAGCAGCTGCAAAAGCTATTGCCTCAATAGTCGCAGATGATGAGCTAAGGGAGGACTATATCCTGCCCCTACCCTTTGATAAAAGGGTGGTCCCCGCAGTGGCAAAGGCCGTAGCTGAGGCTGCAAAAAGGACCGGGGCTGCTAGATAAGGAGATAGGTAAATGAGGACCATAAGTACAGACCAAATAATTGAGGCGGTAAAAGACCTATGTATTGACGCCGCCTGTATACTAAATGATGATATAAGGGAAAAAATCAAGGAGGCTAAACAGCAAGAGGAATCCCCCTTTGCAAAAAGCATTTTAGACCAGCTTTTAGAAAATGCTAGGATAGCCAAGGAGGACCGGGTACCCCTATGTCAGGATACCGGTATGGCTGTGGTTTTCCTAAGGCTAGGCCAGGATGTCCATATTACAGGTGGGAGTCTTTATGCCGCTATAGATGAAGGGGTCCGAAGGGGTTATTCGCAGGGCTACCTTAGAAAATCTGTGCTTGACCCCTTGACTAGGGAAAATACGGGGGACAATAGCCCTGCTGTCATCCATACTGAAATAGTTGACGGAGATAGGCTAGAAATCACCCTAGCCCCAAAGGGCTTTGGCAGTGAAAATATGAGTAAGTTAGCTATGCTAAAACCCTCAGATGGGATAGAGGGGATTAAGGCTTTTGTCCTAGACACGGTCATTGAGGCAGGGGCCAACCCATGTCCTCCAATTATAGTCGGTATTGGGATCGGTGGCACCATGGACAAGGCTGCCTATATAGCTAAAAGATCCCTACTACGGAGGCTAGGGGAGAAAAACCCAGACCCACAACTAGCCCAGCTAGAGCTTGAACTCCTAGACCTAGTTAATAGTACCGGTATAGGGCCCCAAGGCCTAGGGGGTAAAACAACAGCCCTGGCTGTCCATATTGAGGCCTTTCCTACCCACATAGCCGGCCTACCAGTGGCTATCAATATCCAGTGCCACTGTGCTAGGCATAGGTCCATTAGCTTATAAAAATAAGTTTAATAAGGATGCTATTATGAGTAAAAAAATATCAGTACCAGCAAATATAAATGAAATAAAAGACCTTAGGGCAGGGGATATAGTCTATGTCTCTGGCCTACTACTAACGGCCAGGGATGCTGCCCACAAGCGGCTTATAGACCAGCTAGACAGGGGAGAAAGGCTCCCCATTGACCTAGAAAACCAGGCCCTATACTATACTGGTCCTTGTCCGGCTCCTCCTAGCAGGCCTATAGGGTCCTGTGGTCCTACGACCTCCTCCCGTATGGATACCTATACTCCAAGGCTACTAGACCTAGGCCTAAAGCTAATGATAGGCAAGGGTCAGCGCAGTCCTGCTGTTATTGAGAGCATGGTAAAAAACGGGGCTATATATCTGGCTGCAACGGGCGGAGCTGGAGCCTTAATTGCAAGGTCTGTTATAGAGGCTAGTATCATAGCATATGAGGACCTGGGCCCAGAGGCCATACATAGGCTGACGGTAAAAGATATGCCCCTTATAGTAGCAATAGATTCAAGGGGCAATAGCCTATATAAATAATCCCTCCCATAAAAGGTTACAAATCTTAAATACCCATATTAGGCCAACCAGCTATTAGAGCTTTTACTTTTTTCTGAGGGCCTTTTTTCTAGCTAATAGGTCCTGGTACTGGTCATCTAGGTCCTGGTACTCCTGGCTATCGGCCTTTGCCATACTAAGCCTTGCAAGTACCCTTGCTAGCTCATGGTCTAGTAAGATCTCATCCTCCATAGGCCCTGTCTTGCTAGCCTTGTCTGCCGCAAGGCCTGGCTTATGATCTTTATTAATATCTTCTTTGTCTGCCCCTCCACTTTCTTGATAGGAGGTCTCATAGGCCTTTAGATAGGCTTTGGGCTCTTGCTCGATCCTTCTGATTATTCCATTCTTAAAGACCAGTAGCTTTTCACATATCTGCTCTAGCATATACCTGTCATGGGTAACTAGTATTATTGTTCCCTCATACTGGCTTAGGGCCTCCTCTAGCTGTTCCCTGGCCTGGAGGTCTAAATGATTTGTTGGCTCATCTAGTATTAATAGATCATAGTCATGGTATATAAGCTTAGCAAGCTTTAGCCTAGTCCTCTCACCAAGGCTCAGGTCAGAAACCTGCTTTTGCAGATGTTGGTCCCTAAGGCCCATATTAGCTAGCAGGGTACGAAGTAGCCCTAGCTGCCGCCTGTCTGCAACTTCAAACATATCAAGGGCCCTTGTGTCCTCAGTCATATCATGGACATCTTGACAAACATAACCGATCCTTACACCAGGGCTAACAAAGAGGCTACCTGATAGGGACTCCTGGCCCATAAAGGCCTTGATAAGCGTGGTCTTGCCACAGCCATTCTGGCCAAAGATTCCTATCCTTTCTCCCCTTTGTATATAAAAGCTGCTATCGGCAAAGAGGGTCCTATCACCAAAGGCCTTGCCTATGCCTCTGGCATCAATAATGCTTTTCCCTCCCTTGCCCTCACTTTCAAAGGCAAATTTGACCCTTCCATAGACCTTAGGCTTTTCTACCCCCTCGACCTTTAGCCTTTCTAGCCTTTTAAGCTTGGACTTTACCGCCCTGTCAAGCTTTTTTGCCTTTACCCGCTTGTATTCCTTGGTACCCATCTTATTGCCTGCGGAGTCAACCTTGGTGGACTCCCTATGGGCCTTGCCTGACCAGCCCTTTAACTGTCTAATCTGATCATTTAGCCTTTTTTTGTATTCCTCCTGGATCTGGTAAGCATGCAGGCTAGCCTGATATCTTTTTTCCTTTTCCCTGCGATAGTAGGAGTAATTGCCCTTGTATTCCTCTAGTCTGCCATCCTCTAGCTCCAAGATCCGGTCCACAGTCTTGTCTAGGAAATATCGGTCATGGGATATAATAATAATTGTCCCCTTGTAGCCCTTTAGTTCACTAATCAGCCAGCTAGTCCCCTGAAAGTCCAAGTGATTTGTAGGCTCATCTAATATCAACAGGTCAGGGCTCTCCGCCCAGACCCCTGCCAGGGCCAGCTTGGTCCTCTCACCACCACTTAAGCCATCAAACCGTTGGTCTTCCCAGGAGTGGACCGCCCTATTGCCTAGCATACTGGTTATATGCAAAAAATCATTTATCTTATTTACATTCTCATCCTTGGTCAGCAAATCATTTAGTTGGGCAGAGCTATAGAAAACTGACTGACGTAGGTAGCCAATGTTTATCGGCTCTTTGTGCCATAAGAGGTCTCCACCATCTGCCTTGATGCTACCGTATATGATATTGGCAAGGGTAGTCTTGCCAGAGCCGTTTATACCAACTAGGCCTAAGCATTCACCCTCCTCAAGGTCAAAGCTGACCTGCTTTAATATCTTGTGTACACCAAAATCCTTTTTTATATTTCTGCATTGAAGTAATAATGCCATCTATACCAACTCCCTTAAAAAAAAGTAAGTCTCCTATCCTATCTGCTAATTAAAGCTCTACTAACTAGAGCTAGAATAAAAACAAAAAAGACTGCCAATGAACACAAATGTCCAATAACAGTCTTTATCACAAATTGACCATGCCCTTATCCTGACTAAAGCCTATGAAAAGGCCTATACTAATACAATAGCCTCTAAAAGATCTATGACCTAGACAGAATAAAGCTATTAATATTTAAGAAAACTGCCATATTAACAAGGTGTTCTTAAGCACATATTATTAAAGGCAATAACTAGCCCCTCTAGAACAAGATCTAGTCTGGCTAAACTACCCTTAACTAATTAAATATTAACTTATGCTGCTAAGAATATCCTCCTCATGGCCTTCTCCTATAAACTATTAGTCTTTTTTAAATATATTTATCCTATAAGTCCTTAATCTGATTATATGGCTGCATCCTTGTCAACCTTTTTTAGGATGGTCTCACCCTTGCCTACCCTTTTTATATCAGCTCCAAGGGCTGCAAGCTTTTCCTCAAGGTTTTCATAACCCCTGTCTATATGATGGAGGTCCTCTATCTCAGTTTGTCCCTCTGCCATCAGGCCTGCTATTACAAGGGCCACACCTGCCCTAAGGTCTGTTGCCTTTAGGGAGGCGCCAGTTAGCTTTTCAACACCCTGAATGATAGCTACCCTGTCCTCAACCTTTATATTGGCACCCATCCTGCGCAGCTCATCCACATGACGGTATCTAAACTCAAATATACCCTCAGTTATAATGCTCATACCCTCTCCTGTACTGAGTAGGGCCGTCATAGGCTGTTGCAGGTCAGTTGGAAAGCCTGGATATGGGAGAGTCTTTAAATTGATCTTTTTAGGCCTACATGTACCCCTGACCCTAACGCTATTCTCCATCTCAATAACCTCAACCCCCATTTCAATGAGCTTTGCGGTTATCGACTCTAAGTGCTTTGGTATAACATCCTTTATAGTTACATCCCCACAGGTAGCTGCAGCTGCAATCATAAAGGTGCCTGCCTCTATCTGGTCAGGGATAATTGTGTACTCACACCCGCTTAGGCTTTCTACCCCTTTTATCCTAATGGTGTCTGTTCCTGCGCCCTTGACATTGGCCCCCATGGCATTTAAAAAGTTTGCAACATCTACTACATGGGGCTCCTTGGCCGCGTTTACTATTACAGTTGTACCCTCTGCCTTTACAGCGGCTAGCATGATGTTGATGGTAGCTCCTATAGAAACAACATCAAGATAAATCTCATTGCCAACTAGCCTGTCTGCCTCTGCCCTGATGACCCCATGGCTTATTGTGACCTTTGCGCCTAGGGCCTCAAAACCCTTTATATGCTGGTCTATGGGCCGGGCTCCTATCTCACAGCCTCCTGGATAGGCTGTTTCGACCTTGCCATTTCTAGCAAGGAGGGCACCTAATAGATAAATGGATCCTCTCATCCGTTTTACCATATCTGATACAGCCCTATAATCTATATGGCCTGTACCATTTACGGATAAGCTGCCAGATCCCATAAAGCTGATCTTGGTACCAATGGACTCTAAAATTTTAGTAAGAGTAATAACATCATCTATATAAGGAACATTATTTATAATACAAGGACTATCTGCTAAAAGGGCCGCTGGCAGTATCCCCACTGCAGCGTTCTTTGCTCCCCCAACCCTAGTGGTACCTACAAGTCGGTTACCACCATTTATCAGTAGTTTCTCCAATATAGCTGCCCTAGCAATTTATGCTAAGGGCTTCACCTCCCATATACCTATTGTATATCTTAAATTTATCATTATTTTATTCAAAATTACCATCATGCCTATTATAACACGCAATTGTTTAAGTTTCATTATAATTTACTTGCATTTCACTCACAATTTTGTAATATATACAGGACATATTTCTTTTAAAAGTACATTACTATGTTTTTATTCGTTGATAGGACTAAGAAACCCTCTTTTTATCCTGGCTAGCTCCTCAAAAAGGGGCTAAAATCAGGCTTGGAGGGGAATATATACAAAATTAAAGCCCGGTTGATGATCCCGGGCTTATTTATTATTTATCTTTATCAAGCTATTTACCAATATAGGGAAGTGGGTCTACATTTCTACCCCCTATTAATATCTCAAAATGCAGGTGAGGTCCTCTACTATTGCCTGTATTACCCATATAGCCTATTAGCTGACCCTTTTTCACAGTTTGACCGTTAGATACTGCAAAGCCGCTAAGATGGGCATACCTTGTCTCGGCGCCGCTACCGTGGTCAATTTTAATAAGGTTGCCATAGCTGCTATTGCCCCAGCTTGCATGGATAACCCTGCCGGCTTCTGCAGCATATATGGGTGTACCATGGCTATTAGCTATATCAATACCCTTGTGTCGCCTGCCACCTGGTCTTGGAGCCCCATATTCACTACTATAACCGCCCTTTGCTGGCCTTACCATGGTGCCACCACCGCTACGGGTTGTAAGGGGTACAGGCTTGGTACCCTTGGCGATTATTCTGCTAACAGGTTGCTTGGTAACTGTTTCTTTTAATATTTCTCTGCTATCCTCTATACCATTTACCTTGGTTACCTTGGCCTCTACAAGGGTAGTGCCATTTTGGCCATTGCGGGTTGTCCTACTCTGGTTGGTATAAAGAGAACTATCAGTAGTGTACTCTGTCTTGTAGGGTATAGCCACTTCATATGTTATAAGCTCTGTTGTAGCTACACTGATTACCGACTTTGGATAGGAGAGCTTTAAGGTTTGTCCTAGCCTAAGGTTATTTATATTATCCACATCTGAGTTTAGATCTATAAGCTCGTCCAGACTCATATCGTATTTTTTAGCTATATCCCAAAGGGTATCCCCACTAACAACAGTATATTCTTCGACTGTTTCTCTGCCCTCGGCTATTTCCTCTGCCACTTGCTCGGCATCCTGGACCTGGGCAAAGTCTACAGTAACTGGTTCTAGGTCAACCTTTTCCACTATATCTACAGACTCAACCTCAGAGTTACTGTTTTCCACAAAGGGTTCTTTTAAGATATCAAGGAGTTTTCCTAGCTCCTCTTCGTCCTTTAAGATGCATATCTGCTCATCCTCTACCAGCATGGCATAGGCATTTACCTTTATGTCTACATTGCCCCGTATCTCTTTTACAATTAGGTCAGTATCTGTTACAAGTTCTGGGCATATAGATGCCCTATAATAATCAAAGCCTGTCTCTAGCTCTACCTCCATGCCAAACTTAGTAGCTGACTCCTCTGTTATCTGCTTTATAATAGAGCTGACTACAGCTTTATCGGTTACATAGCCTATATGCTTGCCGTGAAGGTTTACCCTATAGGCATCAATTAGCTCTATCTCTGGCCCCTGGTCTGCTGATATGGCACTGACGCCTACAGCTGCACCTGTAGATAATAAAAGAACAGTTGCCACAACTATGGCTAACTTCTTTTTAACCCTAGGAGCTAAGCCAGCATATCCACTAACTAGGGCCTTTGCCTTTGCCCGTCCCTTGGCCAACAGGCTAGATAGACCCTTTAGTTTGCTTGGTATAGTCTTTATATAGCCTGCTGTTCGTCTAGCTAGTCCCTTAGCAAAGGAGACTATTTTGTAGGCTAACCCCTTTATAATCAGGACGCCCTTTCTTGTAATTTTGCTTATCTTTGCCCTGCGCCCTTCTTTTGGCCCTTGGTCTGGCATAAAATTACCCCTTCCAGTGGTATTTATTACAATCTCATTTCAATTGTTACGAAAATGTTACAATTGTATGTATTCTACGCCCTTTACATAAATCCTTCTTAAAAGGCAAAATAATTTTATTATTTTCACCTAATTATTATATTCCAATATAGGCATATTATGCATTTTTCGCCTAATCATATAGCCATTGGTCGAAATATGGACCAAAATCCCGGCCCGTAACCCTGTTAAAGACCCCTACAATATCATCTTTATTCACATTCAAGAACCTATATTCCTTGTAATACTCTTTTAAGACATCAAAAAACAGGTCATCACCGATTGTCTCCCTAATCCCATGAAACATAAGGGCAGCCTTGCCATAGACTAATAGGTCATATGTTTCCCAATCCTCAAACTCATAAACAGGCCTATCTATTGTTTCATCGATTTCTGGATAAAGATAAGGAGACCGAGCTTGAGCTGCCTTATACTTATTATACTGGACCATATCTATGACCTGGTCCTCTGTATAGCTAGTCGAAACCAGCCCATAGTAGAGAATGGTAGAATATTCGGTTAAGCCTTCATCTATCCAGGGCTCCATTACCTGATCATTGCCAACTAGACCGTACCACCATTGATGAGCTAGCTCATGGGCTATAATATACTCTAATGAATCAAGTCTACTACTAGAATACATGTCCCCATCTATCATAACAAGGTTTGGGTACTCCATGCCACCTATAAAAAAATTAGTCTGAACCACGGACAGCTGATTATAGGGGTATTGGCCAAAGGCATCATTATAAGCCTTAAGGGCTGCCACAGCAAAATCTAAAGCCTCTTTGCCCTGACCAGTATAAAAGTAGGAATTAACTGTAGTGTCACCAAGCTTTTTTGATGAAAGTTTAAAACTATCACTAGCAAGCCATGCAAAATCCCTAACCGCCTGGGCCCTTATTTCAGTCAAGGCCTGCTTGCCCTTTTTCTTTCTTTTAACCACATCTCCTGTTGATGCTATTGTATATTCCTTAGGTGCCTTTACCACTACCTTATAGTTTGCCATATCACTATAAAAAGGGTCACCTATATCATAATATCTGTGCAGGCTCCAACCACTATCTCCATATACACATGCTATAGGGTAGCAGTTGCCTAGCCTATAGCTAATATCATCATAGCCAAACCTACCGTAACATTCTGCTAGCTGCACCCTGTAGGTCATATCAACAATTGCAGTGTCTCCAGGGGCTAGGATCTCATCTAGGTCAATCATTAAAAGGTCTTCACTAAAGCCAAGTATCATATAGTCGCCCGGGTCATCATTTACCTTTAGGTTGTCAATTTCTAAATAAGCAGAGGTAAAGTTACCAGCAGGGTAGGCACGGCCCATCAATTCTGCTGGAAAGACGGGCTTATCCTCATACTTAAATGCATTTGGGTATAAATGAAAGTATAAGGACTCTAAGTCATCCTTAGACCGATTCTTGTACTCAACCCTTTGCCGGCATTCTAAGCTTTTTGAATCTGGATCAAAGTCTATATAAATCTCATAGCTATTTAGGTCCTTGGCAGCTTCTACTATAATTGGATTGTCGGAGACTTTATTTTCTGATTCCCACAATATGAGGCTAGTACCTATAAATATGGCTAGTAATATAATAAGAGAAATAAGTAGCCTTAAATTAATCTTCTTTGGTTTAGAAAACATATTTTCACTTCCTTATATATAAGCTACAAGAATTTATATGCTCTTTGTTCTATTAATATTAGTTCTATTTGTAAATAAAAATGCCTTCATAATAAAATCATTCCAAAAAGCCAAAGTTTGTGTTATAATTCATGATTGTTGGTTAATTTTGTAGGACTGCGAGGTATCGTTATTATTGCTTAAGAAGGAAATCGAAAAACAGAGAAAAATTTTAGAGGACAAGATAAATGAAAAAGGTGACCTTAAGGACAAAGAAGTTCTAAAAGAAAGTATAAAGCTCGATGCATTAATCAACAGGTATAATCGTGAAAAAATTAACGAAGATAGTAAAATCAAACCTAAATAAGTCTAGCATTTATCAGCCCGCCAGGTCTACAATGTAAGCTAGTTACATTGCTTGAAATCCTTAAATAAAAAAACCCTTGGAGCAACTTGGGTGCTTTCTAATACTTATTTTTAAATCATTTAAAATCATATAGGCCATATTAACTAATGTTTTTACAGCTAAATAAAAAGTCCGATCACTTTATGGGTTCGGACTTATTTTATTTCCGATACCGACTTAGTCTCCCAGGCGGTCTCTCTGTAATATTTCGCAACTAAATATAGTCATTTCTCCCCATTTATGCTATTATTAGATTGACAAGGAGTCAAAGGGTTTTTTAATGATAAATTCTACTTTACACCAGAGTTCGCTGATTATCCATCTTGGCTATAAGCTAATATAAACTACAAGCTAGGATAAGTTATAAGCGTAGAATGGAGGGGCAATAAAGTGAAAAAATCAAAAACTATTCCTATAATTCTTTGTACCATACTACTTGTAGCAGCTGCCATATACTACTATTTACCGGTCAAAATAAATAAGGAGATCTCTGCTTGTAGCTTAGACGGAGATCAGATCAAACTAGTCTTGGATCTTAGCTGGCATAGAAGCCTGCTAAAACCTACCGAGCTTCGGGGTAAAATTGGAATTGATAACAATGAATATTTAAGCCTATTAGATACAGACGTAGAGATCAATAAATATAGCTTTTGGGAAGGTTTAAAGATGAAAGTGAAGGGGGAAAGATATATTCCTCCCTGGTTTGTAGTAGTGGATAAGGATTTGATGGATATGGACAAAATAACCCTTCGTCCATTTGATATAAATTTCAATCTTGTAGAGATACATGTGTATGTAGAAAAACCCTATGAT
>CZCB01003583.1_pt1 | contig 12387 bp, 8 predicted proteins | sample 591991 | NCBI WGS metagenome assembly CZCB01 (sample SAMEA3556809, study PRJEB10932) | anaerobic digester metagenome | reverse complement strand
TAGTGGGGAATGACCAGGCGGTGGGGCATTATTATATCAACTTCTATGTCAAATACGTTCTTTATGTTTTCTCCGGTTATTACCTCGGGCGCATTTCCGATTGATACCACCCTGCCTTCCTTTACAAGCACCATCTCGCCGCAGTACCGGCTTGCCAGGTTTATATCATGCAGTACCGCAATCGCCGTGATTCCCATTTGATCGCACAGCCGCTTAACGAGGCTTACAATCTCCACTTGGTATCTGATATCCAGGTGGGAAACAGGCTCATCCATAAGCAAAACCTTGGGCTGCTGTGCCAGCGCCCGGGCAATGAGCACCCTCTGCATCTCGCCCCCGCTTATATGCCCGAAAAGCCTGTCCCTAAGGTCCCATGTGCCGGTCAGTTCCATGGCTTCCTTAACTGCCGCCCTGTCTTCCCGAGTCTCCCACTGGAAGCGGCCCAGGTAGGGAAGGCGGCCCATGCCCACAACATCCAGGCAGGTGAAGCCAAAGCCCGGGGAAGTGTTTTGGGGAATATACCCTATCATTTTCGCCCTTTCTTTTTGGGTCAGCTTTTGAATAGGAGTGCCCAATACCGTGACCTGGCCGCTTACCGGCTTCAGGTAGCCCGATATGTTCTTAAGAAGCGTAGTCTTACCGCAGCCGTTGGGCCCCAGCACGGCGGTAAAGCTGCCCGCGGTCAGGGCCAAGTTTATATCCCTAAGCACCGGCTTTCCCGGGTAATCAAAGCATAAACCGCTTATTTTTACTGCTTCCATGGTCAATCGTCCTTTATTTTATAGTTTTGCTCGTTCTTAGTATATACAGGAAAAACGGGCCGCCGAACAATGCGGTTATTATTCCGATGGGTATCTCGGCGGGCTGAATCAGCGTCCGGGACAGGGCGTCGGCAAACACAAGGAATATGGCACCGGTTAACGCTGAAAAGGGCACCAGCACCCTGTTGTCCGGCCCCACAAACATGCGGGTAATATGGGGTACCATGAGTCCCACGAAACCTACTATTCCGCTAACCGCCACCGCAGCGGCGGTTACAAGGGAGCCGCAGGCCAGTATTATCCCGAACACCCTTTGGGTGTTTACTCCCAGGTGCTCGGCGGTCTCCCGGCCCATTATTATTGCGTTTAGCTCCTTGGAATAAAGGTACATTAAAAGAGTACCTACAATTATGGCGGGGGATGATACAATAACCTCATTCCACGAGATCAGCGAAAAGTCACCCATCATCCAGAATACTATACCCGACAGCTTCTGGTGGCTTCTGAGCATTACAAAGGACAGTATGGCCGACAAAAAGGTGCTTACCGCTATCCCCGAAAGGAGCAGCGTGGCCCCGCCGGTGCCGTGCCCAATCCTTGAAAGAGAGACCACCAGGTATATGGTGGCAAGGGCCGCGGCAAAGGCCATGGCCTGGGTACCCAGCATTCCCAATCCCAGTACAATCGAAACCGCTGCGCCGAGGGCTGCCCCGGAGGATATGCCCAGTATGTAGGGGTCCGCCAGGGGGTTTCCTAAAAGCCCCTGCAAAAAGGCGCCGCTTACCGAAAGGCCCATACCCGTCACGGCGGCCTGTATAATCCGGGGAATCCTTATGCCAAGCAGCACCCTGCGGTAGGTTGCATCGCCGCCGCCCCTGGCTATGGATATTATCTCCTCCAGGGGTATTTTTACGCTGCCCACCACCAGGGCGGCAGCAGTGAGTATTATAAGCAGTATTACAAGTAACGCAAAAGCCGCCGTTTTTTTCAAACTTTTTTCGCCTCCAACTTTTTTATGCCGAAACAGGATGTAAACACTGTACCAAAGGCTGCGGCCGCGGCAGGGGTGCCGTGAACCGCCAAGGGTGGGCGGGTGCAAAAACCGCGGGGCACAGCCTATGCGCTAAAAGGCTTCGGGGTGCAGGAATCTTGCTATTTCCTCAAGGCCCTGTACTATCCTGTGGGAGGTACGGCTTATAATATTGTCATCGCTTATCATGAAAACCCTGTTGTTCTTAACGGCGTCGGTTCCGCTGTAGCCCGGCAGCCTGTAAACGTCCTTAATATCCCCGGCATGGGGAGGGGCCATAATCACCTCGGGATTCTTTTCTGCGATGCTTTCCATGCTGTATTGGGCCCAGCCCTCGCTGTCGGCGGCTATGTTTTCACCCCCGGCAAGGTCTATCAGGTAGTCAATAAACGTACCGCTCCCTGCGGTGAAATTACCGTTTATATCAACTATGTAGAAAACTTTCTTCCTGGGATAGACTGATACCCTCTGCTGGATATCGGCCATCCTTTCCTTCATGTGCTTGATAAGGGCATCTCCTTCGGCGGTCTTGCCGGTGAGTTTGCCTATAATCTCTATGGAACTGTAGATCTGCTCAATGCTCTTTGCTTCAAGCATGAGGACCGGTATTCCCAGCCTCTGCAGGGCATCCATGCTGTTTTTGCCCGAAAGGGTGGATGCAAATATTATGTCCGGGTCCTGGGCGGCTATGGCCTCCATGTTGGGTCCCTGGAAATCGCCCACCTTGGGCTTTGTAAACACCTCTTCCGGGTAGTCGTCATAATCGGTAACCCCGACCACATTGTCGCCCAGGCCCAGTTCAAAAAGTATTTCGGTGATTCCCGGGGCGAGGGTTACTATTCTCTCGGGACGTTTTTCTATAGTGACTTTTCTTTCCTTGAAATCGGTTATCTCCATGGGAAAGTCGCCGTTGTTACCGCCATCCGGCTGCTGCCCTTCCTTTTCCGAAGGCTGCGGCGCAGCATTGTAACAGGATGTCAGCAGTACAGCTGCTGCAATAATGGTAAGTAAAAGCATTGACTTTTTTTTGTTTTTCATAGCATTCTCCCCTTTTATCGGGTACATTCCGCCCGCCTGTGGCATATAGTTTCCACACTGCGCCGGACGTATCCCTTTTATTGTTTTTTGGGGAGGGAACTTAAAAAACCTGCTCTTTTGGGCAGGTCCTGCGATATGACAAATACCGCACCTTCCCTCCGAAGGTCAAGCATCAAAGCCCTATGGCAGGTCTCCTGGCTTGCGATTCATCCTATACCCGGCCTTCCCGTTCCCGGTGGCGTTTCGGGCTCGTCTTCGCTTACAGTAGCGGGGGCTGCAACGGATTCGCACCGTTTTCCCTATTATCCCGTTCGGGACCATAAGACTGAGTTCTATTAATTTACTAAATTCTATCACTTAGGCCGGGGACCGTCAAGAAATGCTTGAAATGAGACCGGCAATATAATATTATAAACCGTGACAAGCAGCAAAAAGAATTATAAAGGGCATAATCCAAAACGCGAAGGGCGGGAGGGGAGAGCATGGTGGATTTGGGATTGGGCAACTCGTACCTGGAAGTGGACTTGAAAAAGGTTAAGAGTAATGTTGACAAGATTAAGGCCCATATAGGCCAAAACTGCAAAATGATGCCGGTGCTTAAGGCAAACGCTGCCGGCATGGGGATTGAACAGATGGGTAAGTTTTATACCGAGGAATGCGGCATTGAGACGGTAGCCGTTGCCCAGGTTTACGAAGCGGCAAGGCTGAGACAGGCGGGTATCAAGGCCGAGATACTGGTCATGGGCGGCGTGCCCTACCATAATATCCCCGGGGCGGTGGAGCATGATATACAGATGCCGGTTTATAACAACGAGTTTGCAGCCCTTGTAAACGATGAGGCAAAAAAACAGGGGAAAAGGGCAAAACTTCAAGTCAAGATAGAAACCGGGATGAACAGGATTGGCGTAAAACCGGGCAGAGAACTTGATATATTGCTGGACTTTCTTAAAGGGCTGGAAGGGATAGAAATAACAGGCTTGTATACCCACCTTGTAGAGTCGCAAGCACAGGACAAGTCCTTTTCGTATCACCAGCACAACCTGTTTAAGCAGGCGCTGGAGCAGTTCAGGAGCCGAGGTATCAACCCGAAGTACATACATGTTTGCAATTCGGCGGCCACTGTGTGGTTTAAGGAAGCCTATTATACCCATGTAAGGCCGGGGAGGCTCCTATACGGCTTTGACCCCAATGCAGACGTGAAAAACAGGCTGGGGCTGGAGTTCCCGGTCAAGTGGTTTGCCTTTGTGACCAACCTGAAGGAAATAGACGCCGGCGAAACGGCCGGATACAACAGGTATTTCAAAGCCAAGCGGCGCACGAGAATTGCCACCCTAAGCATAGGATACGGCGACGGGTATAACCGGGTCCTTGTCCTAAAGGGCGGTTACGTGCTCGTAAACGGAAAAAGGGCGCCCTTGCTGGACATGTGCATGGACCAGGCCTTTGTGGATGTGACCGACATAGGAGACGTGAAGCTTAACGATAGGGTTACACTGTTAGGCAGGGACGGGGACGAAGAGATAACCCTTTCCGACTTTGCCGAGCTGTTGGGTACTGCCTATGTAAACGCAATGTCCACAATCGCAGAAAGGGTAAAGAGAATATATATAAGGTAGTAAAAAAACCCCGCAAGCGGCGGGGTTTTTTTACTCAGTTTATCTTTTTTAAATCCTCTCGTACATCCCGGTATTTTGCAAAGTTTTGGCTGAAATGATGGGCCAGCTCCCTCGCTGTTTTATTGTACTCGGATATATTATCCCATGTGTTTGCGGGGTTTAGAATGGCATCCGGCACTCCCGGGCAGTGGGTCGGCATTTCCAGCTTGAACACGGGATGGGTGACATAGCTTGCGTTGTCCAGGTCGCCGTTTATTGCAGCCCTTACCATTGCCCTTGTATATTCCAGGTTTATCCGCTTGCCAATGCCGTAGGGGCCCCCGGTCCAGCCGGTGTTTACAAGGAACACTTTCACGCCGTATTTTTTGATTTTCTCAACCAGCAGGTCTGCATACACCTGGGGTTTTAACAGCATAAAGGGTTCCCCAAAGCAGGTGGAAAAGGTGGGAACCGGTTCTATTATACCGTTCTCGGTGCCCGCCAGTTTACTGGTGTAGCCGGATAGGAAATAATACCTTGCCTGCTGCAGCGTGAGCCTTGAGATGGGAGGCAGCACCCCGGACGCGTCGGCTGTCAGGAATATGATGGTGCTTGGCCTGCCGCCCTTTCCGCCGGGCACCGCATCTTTCATGTGCTCTATCGGGAACGCGGCCCTGGTGTTTTCGGTATACCGGGCATCATCATAGTCCGGCAGCCCGGTGTTTTTGTCCACAACCACGTTTTCCAGCAGCGTGCCTCTCCTTATGGCGTTCCAAATCTGGGGCTCCTTTTTCTTGGACAGGTTTATGCACTTGGCATAACAGCCGCCCTCAAAGTTGAATACGCCGTTTTCGGTCCAGCCGTGCTCGTCGTCCCCGATAAGGCGCCTGTCATTGTCAGCGGACAGCGTAGTTTTACCGGTACCGGAAAGCCCGAAGAACAGTGCAACGTCCCCTTTTTGCCCCACGTTTGCAGAGCAGTGCATGGGCAGCACGTTCTTAAAGGGCAGGAGGTAGTTCATAACGGTGAACATGGATTTCTTTATTTCACCGCAGTACTTGGTGCCTCCTATGAGTACCATTTTCTTCTCAAAGCTTATAACGATAAATACCTCCGACCGGGTGCCGTCGAGTTCAGGCACTGCCTTAAGGTCGGGAAGCGCGATCACCGTGAACCCGGGATTAAACCCTTTTCGCTCCTCGGGTTTCGGTTTTATGAAAAGCTGCTGTGCAAAGAGGTTTTGGAATGCAAACTCGGTTATTACCCTTATCGGCATCCTGTATTTATCATGATTGCAGACAAAACCGTCGAATACGTATAATTCCTTGTCCTTCATGTATTGTACTGCCTTATTGTAAAGCCTTTTAAAGGTCGCGGGGTCTATAGGCAGGTTTGTCTTGTTCCAGTTAACGTAATCATGGACAATGGGTTCATCCACTATGAACCTGTCCTTGGGCGACCTTCCGGTATACTTACCGGTATTTACGCACAGGGCTCCGTTGGCGGCTATATACCCTCCCTCTTTTCGCACGGCGATTTCCGTTAGCTTTTCAATGGACAGGTTGAAACGGGCCCTGCCGGATTTTAAAACCTCTTGAATGGTCAATTCAGCTGTATTATCCAAAACGGGTACCCCCTAATAAATGATTTTACTGTAAAAGCGCACGCTATATGCTGGAAGAAATATGTAAACATAAGCGTAAAGGACATATAGTGTAGTACATTTTGCATATATAGTATAGCACATTTAACGGGGGTTTTGAATATGTGGATTGAAATTTTTTCTAAAAAATGAAAAGAAGCGAGCGCATATATCACTCACTCGCATCTTTATGCCCCCAGCCGGGGGCTGCTTTACGGTTATGGGATAACGCCCGGCATTCTAGACTTCCGGCCGGGAGAGCCCGCAGCATACCCGCCAAGAATGCGGTTATTCCCCTCTTTTTAGCGGTATCTCCACGGTGAATTCGGTGCCCTCCCCGGGCCGGCTGTCCACCTGCACGGAACCGTTAACCAACAGCACTATATGTTTTACTATTGCAAGGCCGAGGCCGGTCCCCCCTTCCTTGCGGGACCGCCCCTTGTCAACCCGGTAAAACCTTTCGAAAATCCTGTCCTGGTGTTCCCTGGGTATTCCGATGCCGTTGTCCTTTACCTTAATAACCATAGCACGGCCGTTCTTAAGGGATACCGAGACGTGAACCTGTCCGCCTTCCCCGGTGAACTTGATGGCGTTGTCCAACAAGTTAATAAGCATTTGCTTGAACCGGTCCTTGCTCATGGTAAGCTTGGGAAGGCCTGCTTCAAAATCGGTTTTAATATCGATATTTTTTTGCCTCGCCTTATTCGCGAATATGGAAAGAATCTCGTCTTCAATAATTCTTTGGACATCTATTTGTTCGGTGGACGTAGAGCTAGGGCTGCTGCTCTCTATCTCGGATAGAAGCAAAATGTCCTCGATCAGCCTTTCCAGTCTTTCGGTTTCAACATCGATTATTTCAAGGAACCGGTTTCTTTTGTCCGGGTCCTCTGCAGCGCCCTCCCTTAGGGTCTCAATAAAGCCTTTAATCGAGGTGAGGGGGGTCTTGAGCTCGTGGGTGACATTTGCAACAAAATCCGACCGGATTTTTTCCAGCTTTTTAACGGTTGTAATGTCCTGGATAATTATAAGGGTGCCTATGGTGCGGCTGTGTTTTACCTTGGGCCTTATTGGAGCGGTAATAACCTTTATCGTGCGATTTTTTGGCCAAGGCAGTTCAAACTCCAGGGTTTGACCCCGCTGCGTTTTCAGAACGTCCCTTAAAATCCTTTCGGCTTCTTTGTTGCAGACAATATCAAACAGGGGCCTGCCTGTAAAGTCTTGGTCCCGTATATCAAGCATTCTGACGGCAACGGGATTGAGGAACATAATATTTTCACTGCTGTCCACCGCAATAACGCCGTTCACCGAGCTTGAGAGTATGGCTTCAATTTTTGATTTATCCTTTATAAGTTCTTCCACCGTTCTTTCCATTTTCTCAGCCATATGGTTGAAGGTAGCCGCCAGTTTGCCAATTTCATCACTGCTCTTTACCCGTACCCTTTTATTGAATCTGCCTCCCGCGATGGTACTTGCCATTTCGGTCATTTCGCCGATGGGCCGGATGAGGGTGGAAAGATATCTGTAACTCAGCGCCAAGGCCGCTGAAAGCCCAATGAATATGGCGAGGAAGATATAATACCATATTCTTTTTTGGATAACCGATATATCGTCCAGAGGCAGTGCCGCCCTGATAATCCCGGCATCGCCCCGTCCGCCTTTTAAGGGAAGGGCAACATAAAGCATCTCCTTGTCCAGGGTTTTGCTTTTTCTTACGCTTTTTCCAAACCCCTCTTCAAAGGCCTGCTTTACCTCCGGGCGGTCTGAATGGTTTTCCATATCCTGTGCGTCCGCATCCGAATCTCCCAATACATTTCCATCCAAACCTATTATAGTAACCCTACCGCCGGTTATTTCACCGTACCGGCGGCACAGTTCCTCGTACTGCTGCCCGGGTTTTCCGGCATCCTGTTCAAGCGCTGCTTGTATTAATTTTGCATTGGTTGTAAGCCTGTCCTCTACGTTCTTAGAATAATAGACGCTTACTATCTCCATGGACAGAAGGCCTGTAATAAGCACACCTATTAAAATTAAGACCGCAAAAGCCAGCATAAGCTTTTTAAACATTTTTATCACCTTTGAAATCGAAGCAGTAGCCTATACCCCTGGCTGTCTGAATGTATTGGGGGTTTTTATCATCATCCTCAATCTTCTTTCTCAGGTGCCTCACATGGACGTCCACTGTACGGGTATCCCCATAGTAACTGTATCCCCAAACCCTGTCCAGCAAAAAGTCCCGGGTAAGGATTTTGCCGCGGTTTAATGCCATGGTTTTTAACAGTTCGTATTCTTTGCCGGTTAGGGCCAACTCCTTTTCGCCTTTGTAAGCCTTATAGGCTGCTGTATCTATGGTAAGGTCCCCCGCACGAATCAATTCCGGCTCATCGGCCGTTCTTACCAGCCGCCTTAAAAGCGCCCGTACCCGTGCTATCAGCTCGCGGATACCGAAGGGTTTTGTCAGGTAATCGTCGGCGCCGGTTTCAAGGCCCACTACCTTGTCGGCCTCTTCACCCTTGGCGGTAAGCATGAGTACCGGCAGGCTTATGGTATTGGGGGCTCTTCTTATTCTTCTGCAAACCTCCAGCCCGTCCATTCCCGGAAGCATAAGGTCCAGTATAACAAGGTCGGGCAGTTCGATTTCCATCTTCTTGAGGCCCTCTTCACCGGACTCACAGGTAACAACCCTGTAGCCCTCCTTTTCGAGGTTGTATTTTATAAGCTCAAGTATATGCGCCTCATCGTCTATTACCAGTATAAGCTCCTTGGCCAACTGCGCTCCCCTCCCTTCGGCGGGTGCAAAGCCCTAAAAACCCGGCTGCCCGTTGTAAAAATTATATTATAAACCGTCGGGCTTTGCCACACATAATTGACTTACCGGGCCTGTAACGAAGGGGTTTTTCGCAGGGGCTGTTAAAAGGGCGCCTTTATGGGCCGGGAGGATTCAAGAATTTTTATTCAGGGTATTGCATAAATATACTTTTGAGTATATAATTATGATTATTCTTATACAGCACACAAAAGAAGGGGAGATTTGTATTGATTAAGGTCGGAATTGTCGGCGGGACCGGTTATACCGGGCAGGAATTGGCAAGGCTTTTATGCAGACATCCCCACGTGGAAATAGTCGGGATTTCCGCAAGAAGCGATGCCGGTCAAAAATATTCGGATATTTATGCAAACATGAGGGGTTTTATACAACTGGCCTGTGACAAGTTCGAAAACGACGGGCTGATAGACCGGTCGGACGTGGTTTTTGTAGCGCTTCCCCACGGGCTTTCGGGGGAGATAGTTTCAAAGGCCCATAAAAGAGGCAGGAAGGTTGTGGACCTCGGCGCGGATTTCCGGTTTGCCGATTTAAAGACATACGAGGACTGGTACGGTATAGAGCATCCCTGCCCGGAGATTCTGGAACAGGCGGTCTACGGCTTGCCGGAGGTTAACAGGTCCCGGATAAAAAATGCCAAAGTAGTGGGCAATCCCGGATGCTATCCCACCTGCAGCATATTGGCACTGGCTCCCCTGCTTAAGGAAGGCTTACTGGAGGAGGGGTCAATAGTCATAGATGCCAAATCGGGGGTTTCCGGGGCCGGCAGGTCACCGAAGCCGGCAAGCCATTTCTGCGAATGCAACGAAAGCGTTAAGGCATACGGTGTGACGGGGCATAGGCATGTGCCGGAGATTGAGGAACAGCTCTCGGCCATAGCGGGGAAAGAGGTGACGGTGAGTTTTATCCCGCACCTAGTGCCCATGCAGAGGGGAATGCTGGTCACGGCCTATGGCAGGCTGAAAAGTCAAACGGATACCGGGCGGCTGCACGACCTGTACGCGGATTATTACAAAGGCGAGTATTTTGTAAGGGTGATGGAAGAGGGGAGAGTGCCCTCCACCGGCCAGGTACGGGGCTCAAATTTTTGCGATATAGGCCTGGCGGTGGACCAAAGGACGGGAAGGGTAATAGTCTGCTCGGCGATAGACAACCTGGTAAAGGGCGCATCGGGCCAGGCGGTGCAGAACATGAACCTGATGTTCGGACTGGATGAAAAAGAGGGACTTGATATGCCGCCCTTATACCTGTAACCCTCACAGATAAGGCAGTGAAGGGGCCGGTCCTTGGCCGACGTGCTTGGGATGAAGCACCGGGATGTCTTAAGCCTTGAGCTTCCTGGATATAGGCCAAGGCGGCAGTTTTCAATTGAGAAAAAAGGAGGAATTGATTTGAAAGCAGAAGGTTTGAAGGTTTCCAACGAAGGCGTAAACGGGATAAAGGGATATAAGTTCGCAGGGGTTAGCTGCGGCATTAAAAAGAGCGGCAGGGAGGACCTGGCCCTCATATATTCCGAGGTGCCGGCCGCTGCGGCGGGAGTCTTTACAACAAATAAAAGCAAGGCGGCGCCGGTACTTGTTGACCTTGAGAACATAAAAAGTGCGGTAACCAGGGCGGTGGTTATAAACAGCGGCAACGCCAACGCGTGCACCGGGAAAAAAGGCATGGAGAACGCAAGGGAGATGGTAGAGCTTACCGCCGGTTTACTCAAGGCGGACAAAAGCGAAGTGCTGGTAAGCTCCACCGGCATCATCGGGGTGCAGCTGCCTATGGAAAAGGTCCGAGCGGGGATTGAGAAGGCCGTCGCAGGCCTTGCCCCCGACGGGGGAGATGCCGCCGCCAGGGGCATAATGACCACCGACACCCGTGAAAAGAAGGTTACCGTGAAGGTGAACCTTTCAACCGGCGAGGTTACGGTGGGGGCTATTGCAAAGGGTTCGGGCATGATTCATCCCAACATGGCCACCATGCTGTGCTTCATGCTGACCGATGCCGCGGTGGAAAAGCATCTGCTGCAAGAAATACTGAAGGAGACAGTTGACGATACCTTCAACATGATTTCGGTGGACGGGGATACCAGCACCAACGATATGGTAATAGCCCTGGCCAACGGGACGGCGGGAAACGAGAAAATAACCGAAAAGGACGGGGATTATGATAAGCTTTCCGCTGCCTTTAAGGCTGCGGCGGAGGCCATGGCAGTTGAAATTGTAAGGGACGGCGAGGGCGCCACAAAGCTCCTGAAAGCGTGCGTAATAAACGCCCCCACAAAGCAGGATGCCAGGACGGGAGCAAAGGCTATTGTTTCCTCCAGCCTGGTAAAGGCGGCCTTTTTCGGGGAGGATGCAAACTGGGGCAGGGTGCTGTGCGCGCTGGGTTACTCGGGGGCGGACTTTGACCCGGGCAGCGTGGATATGTACTTTAGCAGCCAAAAGGGTGCAATAAAACTGGTGGAAAAGGGTGAAGGGCTTGTATTTGACGAGGCCAAGGCGGCCGAGATACTTGGTGAAACCGACATAGAAATCCTGGTGGACCTTAACTGCGGAAAGTTCAGCGCCACCGCCTGGGGCTGCGACCTGTCCTATGACTACGTGAAGATAAACGGAAGCTACAGGACCTGATGGAGGGGGAGAAGGAATGACGAACGGCCGGCAAGAAAAAGCAGCGGTGCTGGTTGAGACACTGCCGTATATTAAGGAGTTTTACGGTAAGAGAGTGGTAATAAAATACGGCGGCAGTGCCATGGCAAGCGATAAGCTGAAGGAAGCGATAATGAAGGATATTGTGCTTATGAAATACGTGGGCATGAAACCCATAGTGGTTCACGGCGGAGGTCCCGCCGTAAACAGAATGCTTGAAAGGGTTGGTATAAAAAGCGCCTTTGTTAACGGACTGCGTGTAACCGATGAACAAACCATGGAAATTGTCCAGATGGTGCTGGCGGGCAGCATAAACAAGGACATAGTGACGCTGCTGAACAGTCACGGCGCCAAGGCGGTGGGCTTGTGCGGCAAGGATTCCGGCCTGCTGCGCGTGGAAAGGCAGTTTGTGAAAGTTAATGACGGCTCCGGCAGCGTAGATATTGACATAGGCCTTGTGGGACAGGTGAGGGAAGTGGATACCGAAATACTGGACGTTTTGACGGATAACGGGTTTATACCGGTAATAGCGCCGATAGGGACGGGGCCCGGCGGGCAAAGCTATAACGTAAACGCCGACTATGCCGCGTCGGCCATCGCCGGGGCCGTTAAGGCGGATAAGCTGGTCTTGTTAACCGACGTGGAGGGTATTATGGACAGCCGCGGCGGGGAAGAAAAGCTGGTATCCTCCGTTAACCGGCAAGAGGCTGCGCGGCTGATGGAGGAAGGGGTGATTACCGGGGGAATGATACCCAAGGTGCAGTGCTGCCTTGAAGCCCTTGAAAAGGGCGTGGGGAGGATACATATAATAAACGGCACGGTGATGCACTCGCTTCTCCTGGAGATATTCACCGAAAGCGG
>CZCB01009163.1_pt1 | contig 12395 bp, 9 predicted proteins | sample 591991 | NCBI WGS metagenome assembly CZCB01 (sample SAMEA3556809, study PRJEB10932) | anaerobic digester metagenome | reverse complement strand
ATGGTGCGGGCAGAGAGACTTGAACTCTCACAGTTATTCACTACCAGCTCCTGAAACTGGCGCGTCTACCAATTCCGCCATGCCCGCTCAATTTTCAATGGCGCGCCTAGCAGGAATCGAACCTGCAACTAGGGCTTCGGAGTCCCTCATAATATCCATTTTACTATAGGCGCGTATTTGCTGCCGAAGCGTCGCCTTAATATAATATCATTTTTATTAAGGTTTTTCAACGGCATTTATAAAAAAATATCGTGACATCTTATAACAAAAAAAATGGTACACCTTCGGGGACTCGAACCCCGGACCCATTGATTAAGAGTCAATTGCTCTACCAACTGAGCTAAAGGTGCATGCATATCCAGCTATTATATTATACACTTTTTTTCATTTTTGTCAAGTGACAAAATTTTAGAATAAAGACCTTTCGTAATCGCTAATTACTATGAAAATTGCAGAAAATTGAGGAGCGGCAGTAACATGTTTAGTTATCAAAAGAATTTTTGACAGAGCCGTAAAAAGGGAACGCGGAAGTTCCGCGTTCCCAATCGTTCTTATCGTAACAAATCACTAGCAAACTCCTCGAACGCCGCTTCCCCTGCCGCGTCCATCTTGAATACGCCGGCGGCCTTGAGGACCTCGGAAAAGACTTTACCCGCTTCCTCGCTGATGAATAAGTTGGCGTCCATGCCCTGCTTGTACATGGGCTTGATCCTTTCCATCCAGTGAAGATGTTTTTCCAGGCAGGGTTCCGCCGCAAGGCCTTCTTCGCCTTCAAGGTAGCGACCGATTAGCTCGAATTCTTTCTTTAGCCGGCCGGGAAGAATCCCCATCCCCATCGCTTCGATTAAGCCGATGTTTTCTTTCTTAATGTGATGAAGTTCCGGATGGGGGTGGAAAACGCCGTCGGGATAGGAGGCATTCGCGTAATTTGAGCGGAGAATCAAGTCGAAAACATACCCTCCACGATCGCGGCGGGCAATCGGCGTCAAGGTGTGGTGAATATTCTCTGGAGAATTATATAGTGAAAGGGCTGGATTCTCGTAGTTCGCCCAGCGCTCAAGCACCTTCTCAGCAAAAGCAACCAGCGATTCTTTTTCCGCCGCTCTAACCCGAATCGTGGAAAGCGGCCATATAAGCCGGCTCACGGCGACGCCGCCCGTCTCGCCGACGGGGATTTCTTTGGCGTTTTCTATCGGGAAGACGTATCTGCCCGCCTGGTAATGCTCGTGGTTAAGGATCGATCCGCCGACAATCGGCAAACCGGCGTTCGAACCGACAAAGTATTCCGGGAACAGATCGAGAAAAGCCAAGAGTTTCCGGAAGGTGCCGCCGTTTACGACCATCGGCACATGACGCTCGTTCAAAACAATCGAATGCTCGGCGAAATACGAGTACGGGGAGTATTGAAAATACCACTTTTCTCCGACGAGTTCGATCGGGATAATCCTCATGTTGCTGCGACTGTCATAGTTTAAATGCCCCCGGTAACCTTCGTTTTCCTTACATAAACGGCAATTCGGGTATCCGGCCGCCGGCTGAAGCCTCTGGAGAGCGATCAGGCGCGGGTCTTTTTCCGGTTTGGAAATATTAACGGTCAGTTCGATTTCGCCATATTCGGTTTTATGACGCCAGATTATGTTCTGTTTTATCCGGCGAGTCTGGATGTAATTGACGTCTTGGGAAAGCCGGTACAAGTAATCAGTCGCGGCGCGCGGCGACTCCTTGTACAAACGGTAGAATTTATCGATGACCGCGCCCGGCCGATCAATTATCGCGTCGACTACCTTTGCCTTAAAATTGTCAAAGGTGACGTAGTCGTCCGAATCAATGATACGCCGTTCGAAAGCGACGCGGGCTAAATCCTCAAGGATTTCGTCAACGGCCCTGGGAACGGTCGGCTCCCTCTTGAATTCTTTCTCGCCGAAAATATCGATAAGAAGGTTTGCGGAATAGACAAGGTCGCGCGCGTCGAGAATGTTTTTACATAACCCGTAATCGAGCAACTCGTTGATTAATTCTTGCAGTTTCATATTATTTCGGCACCTTTTCTGATATTTACGCGATAAAATTCCGGCGCCCAGCCGATAGCCGCTTCATAATCGCGGCCGATAGCCATGGTCGCGGCGGTAAGATGCGCGCGGGGAATCAAGGCGAGCATACAGCCGCCGAACCCCGCCCCCGTCATCCGGGCGCCGATCGCGCCGTGTTTTTGTGACAGGGAAACGAGCGTATCGAGTTCCTTCCCGGTGACCTCGAAATCGTCGCGCAGCGAAAGATGCGACTCGTTAAGCAGTTCCCCGAATAACTTGATATTCTTACTCTCAAGCGCCCGAACGGCTTCAAGCGTCCTTTCGTTTTCGGAAACGACGTGACGGATTCGCCTGAATATCTTTTTCTCGGCAAACAATCCGGCGCTCTCGCTTAATTGCCCGGATGTAAGCTCGCAAAGATGATCGATCCGGTATTTTTCCCGCAGGATCTTAAGCCCGCGCCGGCATTCCTCGCGCCTCTCGTTATATTTTGAAGACTGAAGTTCTCGCGATTTCCCGGTGTTGCCGATAACGAGCTCGTAATCGCCGAAATCTGCGTCGATTAACCGGTAAGAAAGCGTCGCGGTATTTAGAAGCATCGCCGCGCCTCTTTCGGTCATCGCGATTACGAACTGGTCCATAATGCCGCTTTGAACGCCGATATACTCGTTTTCCGTTTTTTTCGCAAATTTAACCAATTCAAGACGCGAATAATCCATCCGGAAAAGAGCGTTAAGGAGAATCCCCACGAGAATTTCGAGAGCGGCGCTTGATGAAAGCCCGGCTCCCGACGGAATGTTCCCTTTTACGTAAATATCAAAACCGCGCGGAGGTTTCATTTCCCGCGCCATCCCTTTCGCGTAATTCGCCCAGCCGTCTTCCTTTCGGTAAGAAAGATCGGCAAGCGAGGACGCGATAATCCCCGCCTCGGGGTAATTGCCGGAGAAACAGCGAATCAAATCATCATCGCGACCGGCGATAACGCCGTAAAGCCCGATATCAAGCGGGCATGGCAATACATGACCGCCGTTGTAGTCAATGTGCTCTCCTATCAAATTAACGCGCCCCGACGAATAACCAAGTATGGCGTCTTCGCCGAAACCGAAAACTTCCCGCGCTTCCGCCAATATTGTTTTTTTCATAGTATCACCTCTGATGAAAAAAGGCGTGACACGCCTTTTTTGTGTTTATTTCATTATTCTTCCGTATGTTCCGGGTTCGATGCAGCCGGCGTTTGCCTCATCCGTATCGATATGCATCGCCGCGGAAAAATCGTCGCGGACGCGGACAACGACATCGTGATATGTTATCGAACGGGTATCATTAATGACCTGGACGCTCACGACTTCGCCGTCGCTAATATGAAATTGTTCGGCCTCTTGAGGGTTGGCGTGAATATGCCGCTTAGCGACAATAACCCCTTCGGTCAAATCAATCTCGCCGGCCGGGCCGACGATTTTAATACCGGGAGTATCTTTCAGATTTCCCGATTCCTTGATCACGGCCTCGACGCCGAGATTCCGGGCGTCGGTCGCCGATATTTCAACTTGGGTCTGTTTTCGCGTCGGGCCTAAGATAATAACGTTGGGAATACTTCTTTTCGGTCCGACTAAAGTCACTCTTTCTTCCGCCGCAAATTGGCCGGGCTGGGATAGCGCTCTTTTAAACGTTAACTTCGCGCCCTTGCCGAACAAAATTTCCAAATCGGCGTCGGTAACGTGGACGTGCCGGGCTGAGGTTTCAACCAAAATCTTGTTTTCCATTCGCGTCGCGTAATATAAACCGAAAGTTTATATTACCGTAACTCCTTTCTATTTATAATAATAAAATTAGACGTTTTTATATATTTTATATTATAAACGCCGTAAAAGCAAGGATTTTATACCTAAATATGAAAAAAGCCATAAAACGGCTAACGTCTTACGGCTTAGCAACCAGATTAATTGCCGAAAAGCAAATTATATAATTCAAGCAAGTCTTCGTTATCCAAGAGCGCGTCTTCAATCTGGTTGTAGAGCTCCTGCTGGTTTTCCTCGTCCAATTGATTGATTATCTCGATCAACTGGTCGACATCCTCTTCGTCAAGCTCTTCTTCCGGATTGTTTAATATGTCGTTGATATCATCCAAAATAGCGTTTAGCTCTTCAATTTCTTCTTCCTGACCCGTAAAGGCGTCGGGATCCAAAAAAACGCCGCTTAAAAGGTCGTTTATCATCCCGGTTACGTTCTCAATAGTTTCCTGCAGGGAGGGATCATCGACCTTTACGAACACTTCCAGCACATTAGTCCCGAAACGGATGCGTTCCGCTTCAAGCGGGGTTGATTCGCCGCCGACGCTCATAAAGGAGTTAAACGCCTGGACGGTGATTAAGAAAGCCCGATCCTGGGGACGATACTCCATTAATTCAAAACTTTCGACATTATCGCCGATAATATCAAAAAGAAACGCGGCGGAAGTCTCGACCTCGCCGATTGTGACCGTCTCGTTCAGGTATATCGTTATCTCGTCCTCCGTCTTGTTGGGCTCGATTCCGCCGCTTAAAACCATAATTGATTTCAGGCCGTTGATATCGACCAAAAAGTTAAACTTAATCTGGTCGGAGGAGGGAATTTCGACCGCGATGCCCTTGACCGCGAGCGAAAAATTGGCCTCGCCCTCGGCGAAAGGTATCTCGTACTTAAAGTTTTCATACCCGTTGGTTTTATCGTAAAGCAGGCGGTTAAACTCGTCGACGGTAAAAACCACTTTCATGTCTCCGCCCGTCAAGTTCGCGAGCAAGAAAGTCTGGGTTTTATTCTTAATAAAGGCGTCGACGTCAAACGGGACCTTAATCGCGTTTAAAGAGGCGTCATACGTTTCCTCGTCTCCCGCGAACGGCTTCATGTCAAGTCGCATCCCGAACCGCTCTTCCGGGTCATCGTAAAACCCAAACGAAAGCCCGCCCTCATCGGGTGTCGTAAGCAAAGCGAACAATTCCTTGATAATCGTGTTTTCCGGCTTATCTTCGTCCGGAAGCAAAAGCCCCGCGATAATCGCGCCTAAATCCTTCCTATCAAAAGTAAAAGCGAAATCATCGGCGGAAAAAGTTATCGGCAGGTTTTTTTTCTCAAGTTTAGAATTAATCTCGTTTTCGGTAATGCCCAAGGAGGAGAAAATCGGGTCGCGGATTTTTTTTCCGAGACCTTTGGCGAGGTTAATCTTTCCCAATCCCATCTTGTGCACTTTAACTGTGTAAACGCCGTCTTTCTCGCCGACTTCAAAGCCAAGTTTCAGGCGGGTTTTTATTCCCAAAATATCAAGGGTCGCGTAAAACGTCATTTCCTTTCCGGATATCTCCGCGTAAAGATGTTTGAAATACGCTTTCCTTCCGCCGATAACGGGAATCCCTTCTACCAAGGTGATAACTTTGATATTCTTGCACTCCTCATCGTCACAACCGGATTTATAATAATCCTTGTTAAGCGAGTCGCGAATAAGCGCGAAAATCAAAATGTTGATATCATCCTCGGATAAGGTGAAATCATAGTTTTCGTTGTCGCTGAGGGCGTGATTGATTAAATCGGCGATCTCCCGGTCAAGAACGACGCTGTCTTGATAAAGAGACGTTGGGGCGTTGTCCTTCGAATCCGCCACCATAAAATAGAGGATCCCCAAAGGAATGCCGACGATAAGAACGATGGTTATGATAAAGATTAATAAACCTTTTATTAGTTTTTTCATTTTATTCTCCGTGGTTTTTTTGAATTTTCTCGCGATAAAAGCGATAAATATCGACGGCCAATCGTTCAAGCTCGGCCTTGTCGTTTTCCACGACGCGATCAATTCTTTTGATGTTGTCTCGGTTAAAAACGACGGCGTCGCCGGCGATTCTTTTTTCGATATCATCCGCGCGGTCGCCGCGCTTGCGCATCCGCTCGATACGCGTTTCCTCCGCGGTTTCAAGCAAGACGGTAACGATTGCCTCGCCAAACATATCGCACAACCTGTTTAACCCGCTTGGATCCAAAACAACGACTTTGTTAAGGTCGACGTCTTTTTTTCGGGTTCCGTAATAATTTCCGTTGTAAAGGGTCGTCTCCACAAACTCCCCCGCAGTTTCCAACGTCTTGAATTCGTCCACGGTTACGAAATTATAATCGATGCCGTTTTTCTCCCCCGGCCTCATGGCTCGGGTCGTATAGGTCACGAGTTTTCTCATTCCGAAATCCCGGATCAATATTTTCGCTATTTCCGTCTTACCGCTGGCGCTTGGCCCGATTAACACTAACATAAAGCGTTACCGTCGTCTCTTACCGCGACCGCTAAATTAGCTTCGCGCCACATTTTGAACAATACTCGGCGTCGCTTTTATTTTCCTGATCGCAATACTGGCATTCCCGCACAAGTTTGGCGCCGCACCGATTGCAATACTTGGCGTCGGACGGGTTTTCCCCGCGGCAGTCCGGGCAAGTTTTCTTTTCCGATATAAAAGAAGATAAATACTGGCGACTTTTGTCATTTATCTCGGACATGTTTTTGCTGGCGCGGAGGAAAGTAACGATAATGGTTGTAATGATTATGAAGGCGAAGACGCCGGTAATCGGAAACGCGACCTTTATCGTGTTATGGGGGTCGGTAGTGAAACTAATTATCATATAAGCAATGAACCCCATGATTAACATTGAAACAATCAAAATCACAACGAATGGTCTTCGTCCCGGGATTTTATTCTTATCCAATATCAAACACCGCCTTTATTTTATGTTTTTTTGAATAAAAATGCAATCATATTGCTTGCGCGTTTAGATTTAATTAATTAATTCTCGCTACTTTTAATTGTATATTAACGCGGTTTTAAAAGCAAGAATTTTCTTTATTTATTACGGGTGTTATGTTAAAATAAAGACGGTGATTTTATGATAGACCGTTACGCGACCGAAGAAATGAAAAAAATCTGGAATAACGAAAATAAATACCGCGTCTGGTTAAAGGTTGAGCTTGCGGTTTTAAAAGCTTACGCGGAAAAAGGAATTATTCCGAAAGATGATTATCTTAAAATCGAAAAACGCGCCAAGATCGACGCGAAAAGAATCGATGAGCTCGAAGCCGAAACCCGGCATGACGTCATCGCTTTTACCCGGGCTGTCGGCGAGAACCTGGGAGCTGAAGGACGCTGGTTTCATTACGGTTTGACCTCGACCGACGTCGTCGACACGGCGAACGCCTTGATGCTTAAAGAGGCGAATATTTTAATCGAGAAAGAATTATGGCGGCTTATTAATATTTTGAAAAAAAAAGCCCTTGCCTACAAAAATACTCCCTGCATTGGCCGGACGCACGGGATTCATGCCGAGGTAACTTCCTTCGGCCTGAAATGGGCGCTATGGTATGACGAGGCTCTTCGCGACCTCAGGCGCTTCCGGGAAGCGCGTTTGGAAGTCGAAAGAGGCAAATTAAGCGGCGCCGTCGGCAATTTCGCAAACATCGATCCCGAAATTGAAAAAACGGTGTGCGCCGACTTGGGAATCGGCTACGCCCGGATATCCACCCAGGTTCTCTCCCGCGACCTGCATATTAATTATCTCCATTCGCTTGCTTTAATCGCGGGCCTTTTGGAGAAAATCGCGACGGAGGTCCGTCATTTAAGCCGGACGGAAATCCGGGAGGCGGAAGAATATTTTGCTCCCGCGCAAAAAGGTTCGAGCGCGATGCCGCACAAGCGCAACCCGATCGCGAGCGAGAACATCTGCGGCTTAAGCCGCGTCATCCGCGGTTATCTCTTCGCCGCTTACGAGTGTAACGCTCTCTGGCATGAAAGGGATATTTCCCATTCATCGGTCGAAAGAATCGCCATTCCCGACGCGTCGTCGTTAATCCATTATATGCTCAGAAGGTACGCGGGCGTGCTTGATAACTTGCTCGTCTATCCGGAACAAATGATGAAAAACATCAAGCTTACAAACGGCGTTATTTTTTCCGGAAGCGTCGTTTCGATGATGATTGAGAAGGGGTTTTCCCGCGAGGAAAGTTACGATTTCATTCAAAAAATCGCCCTTAGGGCGTACGCGGAAAACATTGACTTTCTTGAGTTGCTCCTGGAGTCGGATCTCGTCAAGCGTTTCGAGCCGGAAGAAATAAAAGCGCGATTCAATCTTGACTATTATTTGCGCAATATCGATAAAATTTATCAAAGATTGAAATTGGAGGATGAAAAGTGAGTAAAACCGTCATTGTTGTCGGAACCCAGTGGGGGGACGAGGGAAAGGGGAAAATTACCCATCATTTAAGTTCCAAAGCCGACGTCGTTGTCAGATACCAGGGCGGCGATAACGCCGGGCATACCATCTGCTTCGGCGGCGCGACCCATAAGCTGCACCTAATCCCGTCGGGAGTATTCAATCCGAATGCGGTCAATATTCTCGGCAACGGCATGGTGATTAACGTAAAAAGGTTTTTGGAGGAAGCCGATAACTTAAAGGCGCGCGGCGTCCCCTGTAACAACGTCTTTATCAGCGACCGGGCGCACGTGCTTTTTGATTATCATATGCTTCTTGACAAAATCTCCGAAAGCAAACTGGGAAAAGAAAATATCGGCACCACGCAAAGGGGCATCGGGCCCGCCTATACCGATAAAACCTCGCGCCGCGGGATTCGCGTTTCCGAATTTTTAGGCGACGATTTCCGGGCGCTTTTGGAAAAGGCGGTCGCTGAAAAGAACGCGGTGCTCGCGAGAGAAAAAATGCCCCCCCTTGACGCGGGGGAAATATACCGCGATTATCTTCCCGTGAGAGAGAAAATCAAGCCTTATGTGATCGACTCGGTTAGTTTTTTAAACGAGGCCTATTCCTCCGGCAAAAATATTTTGTTCGAGGGCGCGCAGGGAGCGCTTCTTGACGTGGATTTCGGTTCCTACCCTTACGTCACGTCATCCAATTCCTCGGCCGGCGGCGTATGCAGCGGAACGGGAATCGGTCCGACGAAAATCAACGAGATTATCGGCGTCGTGAAGGCATACACCACGAGAGTGGGATGCGGCACTTTTCCGACCGAATTGTGCACTTTTCCGACCGAATTGTTTGACGAAACCGCGCATTATATCCGCGAAGCCGGGAACGAATACGGAACGACGACGCGCCGGCCGCGGCGCATCGGCTGGTTCGACGCCGTCATTCTCAACTACAGTAAAATGATCAACGGGCTTACCGGGATCGCTATTATGCTCCTTGACGTCTTAAGCGGCCTTAAGTCCTTGAAAATCTGCACCGCTTATGATCTGGACGGCAAAATCATCAAAACGGTGCCCGCTTCTTTAAGCGACTATAACAAATGCAAACCGATATACGAAGAACTCCCGGGATGGGATGAAGACATTACCGAGGTTAAGAAATTTTCCGAGCTGCCTTTGGCCGCGCAAAACTATCTGAAAAGGATCGAGGAACTTACCGGGCTGGATATCGTCATCTTTTCCGTCGGTCCGGACGAAAAACAGACCGTTATCCGCCGCGATGTATTCGCGTAAAAAAAAGCCGTAAACGGGCAAAACCCGTTTACGGTTTCTTTTTATTGTTATATATTTTATTCTTCCTTAACATCTCTTGTTTCAGATCCCAAAGTTTCTGCGATAAGTCGACGTAATAACGATGCGGGTTTTCAAACCTCGTGACTTCGTCCCATAACGAGTCTACTTCCCGGCGGCAGTAATCGCGGATATCATCAAGCGAGGGTAATTCGTAGACCCGTTTGCCGTTGAGAAAAACCGGGACGAGCAATTCCCTCTTGATGAAGTTGACGATTGTCTTCCGCTTCCAAATCGCTTGAGGATCAAAAAGCTCATATTCCTTGGTCTCGTCTACATACTCGTCGTGGATCGTAATCAAGTCCGCGATCGCCTTGCGGTTCTCTTTGTCATATAAACGGTATACCCTTTTAAAATGCGGGATCGTAATCTTTTCCACATTTTCGCTGATTTTGATTCTCGGGACGATGGTTCCGTCAATCTCCACCGCGCAAAGCTTATAGACGCCGTCAAAGACGGGACTGCTTTTCGAGGTGATCAGTCTCTCGCCGACGCCAAAAGCGTCAATTTTCGCGCCCTGATATAGCAGGTCGCGAATCAAATATTCGTCAAGGGAACTCGAGGCGAATATCTTGCAGTCAGGATATCCCGCCTTATCCAACATCTCGCGGGCTTTCTTCGACTGATAAGCGATGTCTCCGGAATCAAGGCGGACGCCTTTCGGTCGCTTTCCGAGCGGTTTTAAGACCTCGTTAAACGCTTTAATCGCGTTTGGTATCCCGCTTTTTAAGGTATCATAAGTATCAACCAAAAGCAAAGCGTTATCGGGATATGTCTCGCAATATTTCCTGAAAGCCTCGTACTCGCTATCAAATATTTGCACCCAGGAATGAGCCATGGTGCCGGCGGCGGGAACGCCGAACAATTTGTCGGTAAGCGTGCAGGACGTCCCGGCGCAACCGGCGATGTAAGCGGCCCGCGCCCCCAGCGTGGCCGACTCCGCCCCGTGAGCCCTGCGGGCTCCGAACTCGAAAACCGGTCTCCCTTCAGCCGCCCGGACAATACGTTGCGCCTTGGTCGCGATGAGCGACTGGTGGTTGACGACGGTGAGAACAAATGTCTCGATAAACTGGGCTTGGGCAGCCGGAGCGCGAACGATTAAAACCGGCTCGTTGGGAAAGACAACGGTACCCTCGGGAACGGCGTAAATATCGCCGGTGAATTTAAAGTCTTTCAAGTAATCGAGAAATTTTTCGGGAAATATATTTTTCGAACGTAAATATTCGATATCCTCGCCGGTAAAGCGAAGGTTTTCGATATAGCGAACGATTTCTTCGAGACCGCAGGCAATGGCGAATCCGCCCTGGTCGGGAATAGTGCGGAAGAAAACGTCAAAATAAGCTATCGTCTCCCCCGCGCCCGCTTCCAAATAACCGTTCGCCATCGTTAGTTCGTAAAAATCGCACATCATCGTGTAATTGGTCTTATCCATAAAGCCTCATCCTTTGCGTTATATAAATATGCCCGTGAAAAATCTTACCGACGGAGTCGGTAAGTTTTTTCTTCCGTTATGCTTGCTCGATTTTTTTCGCGTCGCCATGTTTCACAAACATCATCGTCACGAGCGCAAGCAACGTGAAGAAAAGCGAGTAGGGGAAGAGCGTGCGCAAATTAACGTTTTCCATCAAATAACCGGAGATAATCGGCGTCACGATTTGCGCCGACATCGAAGCGGTGTAATAGAAGCCGGTGTATTTTCCGACATTGCTTCCCTTCGACATTTCCACGATCATCGGATAAGAATTGACGTTTATCGTCGCCCAGCCGATGCCGGCGAGCGAGAGCGTCACGTATATAAGGAATTTTGTTGATTTATTGGCGATGATACCCAAGGTGAAAGCGACAGCCAGGATAATGATGCCGATAATTATCATTTTTTTCCGGCCGATTTTGCTGGAAAGAATCCCAATCGGCAAAAACGCGATCATCGCGACGCCGTGGGCGATCAGCAAAGCCATTGCGAAATGAAGGTCAAGAACCTGCTGGGCGTAGACGGAAAACTTTGATATCGCCGCGTTATACGCCATAAACCAAAACACGATCGAAGCCAGAATCAGGAAGAAACTTCTCCTGACATCGGCCGGCATCGGCGCTTCTTCTCCCGGGGTTTCCCCCTCTTCTTCCTCGGCGAACCCGTATAACTGTTTTTCCTTGTTTACTTTCTCCACCAGGAGCGGCTCCTTCACTTTCCACAAGAATATCAGCAAGCATGCGATCATTATCCCCGAAACGATAAGGAACAACGTCACGTAGCTTTTATAGTCCCGCGCCAGGAAGTGAGACATAACCAGAAACAACGCGCCGCCAATCGAGCCCATCAAATTTATAATCGCGTTCGCCTTGCTCCGAAGCGGTTTTAGCGTCACGTCCGGCATTAGCGCCACGGCCGGACTTCGATAAGCCGCCATGACGGTAAGGACTAGAAAGATTACGAGAAGAAAACAAATGAAATTTGTCATATTCCCTTTTGTTACTTCAAAAACCAGCGCCTGTTGGGCTTTAAGGGCGTCTTTTTCTTTCTCGTAAACCTCGCCGTTAAACAAATACTTGCCGTCCTCGGTTTCTTCAATCGTTTCGACAATCGGGATTTCGGCTTCCTGAACCTTTTTTTGCTGGTTGGCGTCAAACATCGCGATGGCGGGAATCAAAACCGCCGACAGGATAATGCCCCAAAAAATATACGGGGTCCTTCTCCCGTGTTTCGTTTTTGTTTTGTCGGAAAGCGACCCGAACAACGGTATCAAAAAGAGGGCTAAAATATTATCCAGCGCGAGTAACACCCCGGACCAAAAATGACCCAGGCCGTATG
>CZCB01002585.1_pt1 | contig 12403 bp, 16 predicted proteins | sample 591991 | NCBI WGS metagenome assembly CZCB01 (sample SAMEA3556809, study PRJEB10932) | anaerobic digester metagenome | reverse complement strand
CCGCCGCTCCCCCGCTTTTTGTCGTGCTCAATCTGTTTTTTTCTTTTCTCGACGTCATTGCCAGGATCAACCAATTTCCCGGCTTGTTTTGCTCTTTGCTCAGACAATGGTTCCCGAATTGAGTCCGCATCGTAGTAATACTTGGGTGATTTGCTCAGAAGGAAAATGTACTCATGCGCTTTTGTGGGTCTATCGGTTACACTCTCTGGCATCGGATTGGGTTTCGAGTTGTGGGTCAGCACCCCCGAAGCCAAGGCAAATAAGTTAGGCTCATCTTGCACGCCGATGTCCCAGAACTGACGAGCTCGACTGCGCCGAATGGCAACCACCTCAGAATCCGGGCGGTTGTTGTGGTGATCAGAGACCTCAAGCCTTATCTGTCCACGGTATCCAGGGAACTTCTTCCCGCCAGACGTGTGATCGACTTGTCAGGTAACTGCTTTGAGCCTTTCAGGCAGTCCATGTTGTAGATTTTGTTTAATTCAAGCATCTCCGACAAACTCCCCTTTCTTATGCCCCCTCCTAAAAGCTTGACAGTGAAGGATTAAGACTTTCTAGCCTACGAATTTCTCGGTCAATGTACCATGCTGCTTTCTGCAAATCCTCTATCTCTTTAGCCGGGTCTTTCCTCCCGGCTCTGACAATATATTTCACAGCGTTGCCGCGATGATAATTGAGCATTTTGTCCTCGATAAAGTCAATAACCTCAATCTTCCCTGTAGTATAGTGCGCCGGATGGCAAACGGTATCATTGGTTAAATCTATCTTCCTAGTGGTAAGATGCTCCGGATGGTGCACGGCATCATTAGTTACAGTTGTATTTTTAGTTTCCAATCTCCATCACTCCATTCTTTTAATTCTGCTTCATTGGTGTCCGACCATTTAAAGTCAAAATCAATCGGTACTCTAAACTCCGATTCCTCTAAAATAGCCTTAATCTTAGGCAACAGGTCAAGTTCTGACGTATGTATTTCAAAGTAAAAAGCGTCGTGAATAAAATTAATAATGCCAGATTTCTTGCCCTCTAGTAATTTGTATAGCTTGCCCGCCTTATCTTTGAGGAAATCTCCACAGCCACCTTGTATAATAGCGTTCGGTGCTTTGTACGCTTCCCTGTAAGGGTCTTTGTACCGCTTCTTTCTACCCGACCAAGTTTTCACCCAGCCTCGCCGTTGGCAGGCTTTCTTTACGTCTTTAAGGAACTGGTCTACATTCGGTAGCTTCGCAAAGTACGCTGCTTTCTTCTCTTTGGCAAAGGTTATCGCCTGCTTACATTCTTCGGAGAAGTAATATCTTAGCGCTTCCTGTTCTTTTTCGTCTTTAACTTTTAACAGGAGAATGTCTAGTGCAGGCAACGCCCACGGCTTTAAATTAAGTCTACGAAATACTTCATTAGCCAGCTTATACTTTTCCTCATCAATCTTCTGTCCGAAGGTCTTAGCGATAGCCGCTAAGCCTAATCCATACACTAGAGCGAAGTTTGTAGTCTTGCCAATTCGCCTCTCCTCCGGAGAGACTTCTTCATACGGAACGTTGAATACCAGAGCGGCAGTAGCCTTGTGGACATCATAGCCTTTTTTAATCATGTCAATCAAGGCCCACTCTTTAGCATAGTGTGCCAACATACGGTATTCCTGCTGCGCAGCGTCAGCAGCTACAAGAATATACCCTTCTTCCGGAATAAACAGAGATTTAATTCTATCATCATTGATAAAATTCTGAAAGTTAGGCTTAGAGCTAGACATTCTGCCTGTTCTCGTCCCCGCTTGCCAGAAAAATGGGTGTACTCTTCCGTCTGCCTGTAAGTACCGTTCTATACCTGCTATGAAGGTATTCAATATTTTATCTTCTTCCCTGTAGCGCAGCACCGCTTCTGCTAATTTACGTACAGGCTCTAAAGCATGCTCTAGGAACGGCTCCAAGGCGTCTTTGTTCGTCTGCCAGTTGCCTTTTTCTGTCATAGCAGTGTACTCTGCCCCGAGTTTCTGGAACACTGCGACCAGTTGTTCATCTGAATTAATATTAAACTTTTCTCCCGCACAGGCATATATTTCTTCTGTATATTTCTCTACATTCTTCGACAGCTCTGCTTTTACTTCTTTAAGGTGTGACTTATCTATCTTATAGCCTCGCATTTCTGCATGCACCACCGCCCAAACGCACGCCATTTCTATTTGATAAATGTTGGTTAGCCCCTCTTCTTCTATGTAAGGCTCCCAGAGGTCAAAAAGCTGCATTGTGAACAGCGTATCTGCACTAGCATAATCTATCATTACCTCTGGGCTATCTAGGTACACATCGTAATAAGAGATTTGCTCTTTATTAACCTTGCGCTCTTTAGCTAGCCTTGCCCGTACTTCGTCTACCATCTTCTCGAAAACATCACTATCCTGCCTTAAATACTTTACCGCCAAAGGCTTCAATCCTCTAATACGCTTTCCCTCTTCATCAGTATCTTCCTCATCAATTAAGTGGTGCATTATCATTACATCGTGAATCTTTCCCTGTACCTTAATGCCGATATTCAGAAGCATTTCGAGGTCATACGACGCATTAAAGAAAACCTTCTCACTGATAGGATTTTCAAGAAAGGTTTTTACAACAGGGATAGTAGTAGCGTTTAGCTCTATCGCCCAGCCTATCTTCCCATCAGATAAAGTAAGCAAAAATGGCGTGTTATTCGGTACGTCGTGCTCTGTTAAAAAGCGGGTTATTTTCTTATCGTCGGGAATATAATGTGTCTCTGTATCTATAGCAACGCGGGGCAGCTGTGCTATTTTTAAAAGCTTCTCCTCAATTTCTCTATCTGGTATAAAATGAAATCTTGGGTCTTTGACATAATTCGATTCCCTTGTATTCATAGCGCATCCTCCCCAACCTGTATCTGTTCCAACATGCTCCACCGGAAATTCTTGTCATCCGCTGAGATAAAGCCTTCGTCCTCTAGTTGGAAACGCTTGTCAAAATCGTGTACCGTGTGCCCGTCAGCGCGAAACGTAACTGTACTATCTAAATCCCATTTCAACATCAGCGCCCAATATTCGGGGTATTGCTTGCGGAGTAGGCGGAGTTGATTGACGGATTGATTATGACAGAACCAACAGCCGCCCCGGGCGCTTTGCGTGTAGATTGGAGACAACAAATCAAGCTCTTCGCATATCTTTCGGGCTTCCGCTTCGGTTATGTTGTGTTCAACAAGCGGGCTACGCTTGCGTTCTGTTAGGTTGTGAAAGCGTTTGGGTTCGTCGGCAGCTATGCCTATATATTGGGTTATATCTGGCTTGTCAAGTTTTTTCAATTCTGGTATTTTCAAATCACTATTACACCAAGCACCCAATACAAAAGGGAACCCATATATCTGACCTTTTCTATTTCCTTTTAGCTTCTTTCTGTAGAAGTGGGCTTCATAACTTTCTTTATTGTGTAAATGCTCAACTTCAATCCCGTACCGCTCCTTGATAATCTTGTCAGCCTTGGCCTTAAATTCCATCATTGGTGGCAAGTCGGCAGGTATTGTGTCGGTTGCCATGATTTCAACGTGGACGATTCGGTCAAGCGGCATATTATGTCGCTTAATTACTTCTAGCATCGCTATGCTGTCCTTACCATAACTCAACGAGGCTATATACTGCATCTCCTATCACTCTCCTCCAATCCATAAGAGAAAGCCGTCCGGCAGGGTGGATCCTCAGTATATATTATAAACCATCTCCCCTTAAAAGTCGTCGCAGAAAAGTCGCATATTCAGCCCTTGTCAAGCATACTCCAACGAAATGATTTGTCGTTTTTATTGAGGAAACCTTCGTCCTCTAGTTGGAAACGCCTGTCAAAATCGTGTACCGTGTGCCCATCCGCCTTGAATGTTAACGGGCTATCCTTATCCCACTTGAGCATCAACGCCCAATATTCAGGATATTGCTTGCGGAGCAGGCGGAGTTGATTGACGGATTGATTATGACAGAACCAACATCCACCTCGTGTGCCTTGCGTGTAGATTGGCGACAATAAATCCAGCTCCTCGCATATCTTTCGGGCTTCCGCTTCGGTTATACCATGCTCGACAAGAGGACTGCGTTTGTGTTCTGTCAGATTATGAAAGCGTTTGGGTTCGTCGGCGGCTATGCCTATATACATTGTCGCGCCGCTTTTTTCCAATTTTTTAAGCGGGGCTGTTTTCAATTGTGAATTACACCAATTGCTGTTCATTGTCGGGAACCCCCAAATTAATCCACTTCGTTTTGATTTGGAGCCATATGTATTATAAAAACATTGCTCAAACGATTTAGACGCACGAATATGCTCAACCTCAATCCCGTACCGTTCCTTGATAATCCTGTCCGCTTTAACTTTAAACTCCAGCATCGGCGGTAAATCGGCAGGTATTGTGTCGGTTGCCATGATATCAACGTGGACGATTCGGTCAAGTGGCATGTTGTGTTGTTTAATCACTTCCAACATTGCTATGCTGTCCTTACCATAACTCAACGAGGCTATATACTGCATCTCCTATCACTCTCCTCCTCATATAAAGCAAGTTGGAGGAGCAGGATTCGATTCCCTGCCCGCCCAAACTTTATTTCTTAATATTCCGGAGCTTCTACTTCCGCCTCAGGTTCGTCGTCTACATCTACGTCAATGCGGACATTGGCAAAGCGTGTATACATTTCTTCTGCAAGCGCTAGCTCCTCCTCTGTAGCCTTTCCTGCTGGCTTAACGGGAGTGACGAAGTAAGTTCCTTTGTCGTTGGACTCTTTTACGGAAGTGATTTTGTACTTCTTACTGAACAAATCCCCTCCAGAGAAAAGTGCCAAATCCCGGAATCTTCTGCCATATTTGTAATTAGTGCCATAGAACATAATAACTACAGGCATATCCATGCCTTCAAACAACGCTAACACATTAATAGTTTTATCGCAGAGCGGCGGGGTATTCGGATTGCCGTCCCACCCAAACTCCTTGTAGGGGCAATTATTACAGGATTTATAATTCATTGCCGACATCTGCGTAACCTTAGCGTCTAAAGATTTACAAATGATGAGGTTATCTACCGGCTCAATACCTAATGCCTCGAAAAACTCCTTATGCTTAGAGGTATCTCTAGGCAGGAACAAGGTGTTGCTGTCCCACAGGGAGATAGGTATAAACTTCTCCGGAAGTTTCTCCATCAGAAGTCCATGAATAATGTCGCCCTGTCTAAAATCATAATCCCCATCCTGTAGCTCCGGGGAGAGCCCTTGCATTACTTTTGCTCTAGGCATTGTTACCGTAGACATATCTACGTTTTCAAATCCTCTGCCTAGCAATGCCCCTGCAGAGGTAAGGGCGGTTTTTTCTTTGTTTACTTTCGCAACTGCTTTACTTTTACTCATTTATCATTCCTCCTTAACTTCTTCTTACATTTAATGTAGCTTTTTCATAGGCGTCTAACCCATCCGGGTACTCATTGTTTGCTTCGTAAAACTCTCTGAACGGTGCCTCGTTAGCTCTCTTCTGTAGCATATCGAAGCGTTCGTTCTCCACACACCAGCGCATAAACGCCTCAAAGTTTTCAATCTTCGGATAAAGTTTTACGCTTCGTGTTACGCTGCCTGCTCCTACAGCTATCCTGTTGAGCCCAGAATCCTCCATATCCTGTAGCACTTCAAAGGATAATGCGTCAATCTTTTTGTTGAACTCTGTCAACTCTTTAGTTAATTCCTCCTTCTTCTCGCGTAGCTCGAACAGTAGCTCAACCTTTTCCCCTACGGTCAAGTGTTTAAAATCCATGTAATCACCTTCCTTTGTTTGTTTTCTAGGAGCTTGTCTGCCCCTGAATATATGCACTTTCAGTATAGCAAAATGCTAACTGAAAAGCAATACCTTTTTTATTTTTTCATTCCCTTTTCTCGAAAATATGGACAGCCAAAGCCTTTTTCGATAGCACTAAGCGAATTTTCATATTCTGCGTCAGAAATATAGTCATTGCCGCACTCGTAATAGGTAGGCAGCGTCGTTGGGCTACCCCAGAACTCTACCCTATCTCCTCCATTGGCTATGCCATATACGCATACTCCACACCAGTCCTTAAACATTCATATCACTCTCCTTATCGCTTCTTTAATAAACGTAGAATACCGTGGGGGCACATACAACTGCAGGGCACGTAACAGCACAATCTTTGCAGCTTTAAAACTTGGCATGTGAGCATGCGCCCCTGTTCGCTTATTCACTACAGTGAAGTACGTTGTTTTCGTTTTCCTGTCATACTTACTTGTGATGAACAGATGACCCTTTTGGTATAAACAATTCTTACAGGGCGGGGCGCTCTTTCTTTTGCTCATAGTAGTGGTGCTCCGTGCCGCTCTAATATTCGATTAATTAGATATTTAAACTCTCCCCATGTGTATGCCACCCCAGCTGTTCCCTGAGCTAAAGCTATTTCATCCAAGAAATTAGCCTGCAAGTCCGAGGGCTTATTCTTTCCTACCTTTAGCTCTATAGCTACAAACTCTCCACAGACGCACAGGATAACATCACTAATGCCAGAAGTGTGCCTGTCAGCGACCTTGAACGCTTTAAGGTAACGCTTACCAAGCCCGCCGTTCTTCTTCCGGTATTCTTTAATGCGCTTCATAATAAAGTCTTGCAATTTCGCTTCTAGTGGGAATTGATAAACCTCCCATTCTTCTTCTGTCCTTCTAGCCAATATATCGCCTCCTCTTCGCATAGACTTTGATTGCCTCTGACATATCCCTTTTATCTTTCAGAGCTTGATATATAACTTCATCAATCGTGTCGCTGCATAACAGGAAGATGAACGTACAGGGTTTATTCTGCCCTTTACGATAGATACGGTCATGTGATTGATAGTAGTCATCGTATGAGTACGATATAGAATAGTACACTGCATAAGAACAATGCGTAAAAGTGACGCCGTATTTCAGCGACGCTGGGTGCGCAATAATGTACTGGGCTCTCCCTGTCTTAAACGCCTCAATAGAATCATCAATGTTCCGTGTTTCGGCATACGCCGTAACTACCGTCTTTCCTAGCTCTTGCAGCTTTGTTTCAATAGTCTGAATTTCGTTTCTAAAATTGCACCAAATAATTACCGGCTTATTGCCTATTCCCTCTAATACTTCCAGTAGCTCGTTAAGTTTATGTTCATGGATAGGCTGTGTCGCGTCCTCTTCGTCAATGACAAAGCCCCCGGTTATCTGGCGCAATTTCATAATAGAGGTTAAGTTATTCCTAGCAATAGCAACACTATCTTCCAGTAGCAGAAACCTTTGCCTCTCCATCTGTAGATAATACTTCTGTATTTCTGTAGGCAAGTCTATCTGATGCACTAAGTAAGTTTTCTCCGGTAAGTCTAAGCAATCGTCTTTACTCACAAAGAACGATTTAATCCCTAGCCTCTGTCCAAACTTCTCCGCCATGTCTTTCCGTAACCGCCAATTATAGTTCATATAGCCGTATTGTTCAAAGAACACGCCTCTAAATCTATAGTAAGACTCCCCGAAAATACCCCGGTCTATAATATACATCTGCGGGTAATATTCTAGGGGAGAGTTAGGCGCAGGCAAGCCGGACATTACATACACACGAGATAAATCCTCAGCAAAAGCTAAAATGTTCTTCGTGATAGCGGTTTTCATGCTCTTAATCTTGACGCTCTCATCAAAGATAAGCCCTTTTACTTTGTATATCTGAAAGATAGCTAGCTTCTGTTTGAACGATTCCGGATTGATTATATAACAATCCGCTAGCGGTAGTAGTTTCTGTAGCAGTGCTTTCGTGCTGCTAGTCGGCGTTACTTTTACGCCCCACGCCTCTGCTATGGCTAAGTAATCCTCTTTCTTAATGTTAGTAGACAGAGGCAGGAGCTTTAACTTCGGGAAAAACTTCTGTTGATCCGCCATCCACGCTGTCTTGATAATGTTTCTCGGACAGACCACAAGCCACTTTATCTGCGTATTCTCGGCTATAACCTGTAGCGCCGCCAAAGTTTTCCCTGTTCCAGTATCCATGAACCACGCATAGCGTGGGAAACGTCTCGCTATCTCCACACAGACCCGCTGATGCCACATCAAAAAGGGATGCTCTGGCGGCTCTGCCTTGCGTGATTTCAAAGCTTCAACATAGCGATAGTCTTGAATAAATTTATCTACTGCTTGCTGCGCCTCTACAGAATACGTTACCCTGTCCCCAAAGACTTTTTTAACCGTGGATATAGCAGAGACAGGGAAAGTCCAAACTTTCCGCCGCTTGTCATAGACCGCCCCCAGAATACGGCGGCACGGCGAAATTGAGGAGTACGGCGCAGCCAGCTCTAGCTCTTGCGTTGCGGTGTTCCAGTGTAGCTTCATCTCTTCACCCCTCTTTTACTTCTTGTAAAGTAAGCGTAATTGTGTATTGCACTTGTCGTGTCGTTTCTATAAGAGCGGCTATATTTGTAAGTCTAGTGCTCAACTCACCTGCCAAATACGCTCCATTAAGGTTAACAGCAAATCCTCCCTCTATTACAGAAGAAGGGGGACTTGCTTGAGCCTCTGCCTCTGCACGTTTAGCCTGTGCTTGCTTACGCTTAGCCCATCTGCATCCTCCTTTCTTAGATAGTCCTAGACGAAACACCCAGTCATCAATGGTATAGCGTTTAACCCCCCAATACTCTGCTAAGGCGGTGCGATTACCTGCACATAGCTCCAGCATGCGTTTTAAAGTTTCCCGCCTTTCTTCCTTATCTGCAATATTTTTAAATTCTTCGTAAGTAATGGCTTCCATGTTATACTCCCCCTTTATAAATAGTTCACTTAGACTCCGGACTACTATTTCACCCGGCTCTCTAGCATCCGGCGTTACATCTAATGCCGGAGGCAGTAACTCTTCTCTATACTCTACCACTATTCCTCACCCTTTTTCTTCTCTTCTATATCAAAAATAGTGAGCTGTTCTTCCTTCTTCCCTTCTGCCTTTCTCTGATTAATCACGTCTCGCACTAAGAGATAAGAAAATTGCTCATATAACGCTCCATACATATCTGGAAAAATAGTCTCTAGCGTAACAGAATCAATATCTTCCCCAGCTTTAAGCAAGTCCTCCTGAGCGAAAGCTAAGAGGTACCCATTCAAGATGTCAATACTCATAGTAAACAACGCTGGGAAGCCTATCTCGCCTATGACCTTCTTATACTTCTCGGCAAGATCTGCTCTAATTGTGCTTATCTTGTCTACGGCATAGGTCATATCGTCGTATAGTTTCTCAACTTCTTCTGCTGACATCTCCTTTAACTTCTCGGGCGGCGCCCCGTATTCTAGCAGTGCCCGCACTTTCTCAGTTAGTTCTCGTTTCTTATCTAATGATATTATTGACATATATATTCTCTCCTTTACTTAAGTTTTGCGCTTTAGTGTCCCTGCGCCACTGTATCAATCCCCAGATAGACAGTAAGATATAGACAAAGAACAGTCCTGCTTGGGCATAGAGCCCGTGTCTTATATCTACTATCATCCACAAGGTATTAGTACAGAGCCAAATAAGGAAACACCAGCTCTTTTTATAAATATTTGCTGCTGTACCGATAATGCTTGCTATTGTAATGAGCCACGTCAAGTCCATTAAATCACCTCCTCCTCCTTTTCTATATAATAAGCCCACAGCTTAGGCACAGCGTCCATCGCAGTATCTAAGCCGAAGCTCATAAACATCTCTTCCCACTCGTCATAGGCTTCAAGGCTAGGCAGTGTAGCCTCCACTACTTTGTATCCTGCGGATCTTAGCCGCCGTGTCCCTGTGACAATAATATCTCCTATGAAGTCCAGTGGTATTTCTACATACGCCTTTTCCTCTAAATCATTAGTTAAGTAGAACGTCGCAGCTTTTTCTAGCGTACGCTTTTTATTAGCTATTTGTGTGTCTGAAAACAGGAAAGAGATCTGCGGTTTTACGCTCCTAGGGGGCAAATACAACGTATCATCATAATAACCATCTACGTCATCATACTTGCTATAATAGCTACTCCCTGTGTAGTAATTATACCAGCCATAGTAACTCCTCTTCGGCTGGAAAGAGGCATAGGAGAAACAATTCTTGCTATAATCGAAGTGGATAATACTCCCGTCTACCCCAGCAGCTATCTCTAAACAACTGGTATTTTTCCCTTCTTTCATTGTAACATAATACTTATACAAAGGTCTATCCTTTTTCAAGGCCTGTTCTAAAATCTCTTGCGTAGAAGCATAAATTATCATGCCTAGCTCTTTAAACCATGCGATAACTAGCGGATTATCGTGTACGACCCAATACATATCGTTATTGTCTAGCAGGAAGGTTAATACAAACGACCCTTCTAGCTTTTCAGCCACTTTCTTCAAGGTCTGAAAGTTCATCGCCTTCTCCTGTTCTAAGAGCTGTGCCACGATATACGAGTCCGTTTCTATTTTCGGCTCCTCAAGGTTAAGCTCTCTGCGTAAACGTAAGTCATTCCAGATAATCCCATTATGGGCAAAAACAAACCGCTTCCCTGTCTTTACCTTCCCGGAGAAGGGGTGATTATTCTTATTATTGCTGGCTGCGCCTTGTGTCGCCGCCCTTGTATGCCCGATTATTACTCGTGCTTCCTCCGGAATACTCTTGTTAAAGGGAAACTGATTCGCTGGTACAGGAGACTTCCTTACCCACAGACGATTGCCTGCAGTAAACGCAATCCCTGTAGCATCTGTCCCTCTTTTTTGTGCCTGTATGCCTAATGCCCGTACTAATCTCCTTTTTCTGTTTAACCCTATTTTAGCTTCTTTTGTCACAATAAACCCATATACTCCACACATTAATCCATCACTCCTTTTAATTCATACCATAATGTTTTGCGCAACAGCTCTACCGTGTTACGGCGTAGCTCTTGCGACCCAAACTTATTAAGGCTACGTAAATTGTATATTGACCGCGTCGGTACTTCTGTCGTTTGCCTAAAGTAACGCTTCCATACCGAGTTATTAATGAAATACTTGCTAATCTTATCTCGTACTTTACTATTGCTCTCTAAGTATGCGGTTAAAGCCGGTGCGTATACAGACGGAAGTTCGCACATTCGTACTACCTTAGCACAGAAGTAAATGTAAGCGTAAAGCTGTGTAATGCTCTTTACAGCGGGAAAGTAGCGAAACTCTGCAGTGCCCCGGTACCATATCGAATGTAAGTTCAACCCCCTATAACGCTTCTCATTGTACTTACAGCCTGTGTCCGGGGTCAAGTCCTGGTAATATAGCGCCTTTAAGTAAGTTTCTACTGGGATTGCCTCCCGGATTTTCCACGGGTTCAGTAGTAATCCTTGTAGCACTACTAACTCCTGCGGATACGAGTAGTCACACAGCGACCGCTCTGGCGGTAAGCATTGTATTAAGTCATACTCTAGTATCGCCATAAGACAAGCTAACAAGCGTATAGCGTGCCAGTTATTAGTAGGTGTTTCAATATGCACGTGTGTGCCGCATCTATCCGTTACGCGCCATGATACTGCGTCGCTTTGTAAAACCTCGAACACCTTCGCTAATTGACGCATCCCCTCTATGCCATACAGGGGAGGACTTACTACCTCAATACCGAAAGAACGTTTATGCGCGGATTCCATAGGAGTGTGCCCCTGGAAAAGAGGCTCCCCGGAATACATTCCAGTAAAGGGCACCCCTATAGAGCTGTCCGACGTTATCTTCCAGCGCTCCTGTGAACACGATGTCGTACACTCGTCTACGAACGTCTTTATACCTGCCTCCTGCTTTAAAAAATGCGCAAGCTCCTTCGGGCTACAGCAAGTAATGCCTTCCAACTCTACCCCGAAGCGCGTTTTCTCAAGAAAATGCCCCGGTACTAAGTTCTCTAGTCCTGTTTTCTGTTGTTTTACTGCCATTGTTTTCCCTCCTTTCAATTACGCTGCGCGGCGGGCTACAGCCAAAGCATCCAGCTTCGCCAGAAAGCCTTCTTGCGATGGTTCATCTTCACAGCACTCTTCATACAGAGCATAGACCGCCTGCATCGCTTCGATAATATCTGGTACGTAGGTCGTACCGTCGAATAGCCGAAACTCTATGGTACCGTGCGACGACAAAGCGCGTACATTCATTGTCGCGTATCTTGTTGTAATTTGTACTACGCGCAACGGTGTCTCCGCATCTTCCCGTATATTCATCTCCTCCCTGATTTCCCTGCAATACTCCATACGCGTCTCTGTCGGAGTAAAGTGGTCTATAAACCACTCTTCTGCCCAGTTCTTCCATGCTACTGCGAGCTTTTCTACTTCCTCTACGTCCCAACCATTGTCTGGGCAGATATGCACATGTAACCCACAGGTATAGTCTCCATCGGAATACGCATCATAGTCCCTTAAAATACGCATAACCCTATTCACCTCTGCTTCTATCCCCGTCCAGCC
>CZCB01007712.1_pt1 | contig 12410 bp, 16 predicted proteins | sample 591991 | NCBI WGS metagenome assembly CZCB01 (sample SAMEA3556809, study PRJEB10932) | anaerobic digester metagenome | reverse complement strand
TGAAGCAAAATTAAAAGAATCGAATTATGATCTAACCAATCTTTTTCACGGACATTTAATATTATCTAATGTGTTCTTTTTCTTTTTAATATTTTTTGCTGTATAATTGCCATGAGCTCTCAGTTCTTGATTTTGTAATCTGTAATGACAGTTAGGATCATATTGTTTCACCTCCCTTTAGTATTGTTTAAGGATCTGCCTTAATCCTTAGACCTCTTCTAGGGCGTTTCCTACTAATACGGCCTTGAAAAGTCATTCAAGTATCGAATTTATGGGCGGAAGATGGGTAGAGAACAAGCTTTAGAACGAATTTAAAAGTTCAGACAGTATTCCCAATAAGACAAGGAGAAAGAGGTGGCGAAAGTAACACTCAACCCAACGTATTTGGTTGATTTGAAGAAAACTTTTGATAGATGGTGATGAAAGCATGTTGCCTATTTTTGCTGGTAGTTTGGTTCATTGGTTAATTCCCTGAGCTGGATTGTTGATAATTTGCAACAATGTATGAACAGTATTAAGTATCAATATAGATGAAAGGCAAGCTGCCATTAGGTGGGCTCTATGGAAAAAACGGAGATGAAGAAAATTGTATCCAAAACAATAAGATGTTGAGTTTTGGAAATAAAGAACTTTCTGACTATAATTACCCTAAGATGATTGAAAAAGAGCTGAAGGATATATTGGAAGAAATGGAATGTGTTGAGGGCAGAGAGATGAATAAATCGTGGATACAAGAATGGATAAAAGTAACCTACAAATAAGAAATATAGGCAGACGGTTTTGTAACTCAGCAAAAAAGGTTTGTGACTTCTGGCACTCACCCAAATCCTTCACAGACGCTCAGAACTTTTTTGTGATCGGAACGTTATTTGCCATCCGAAAGCAAAAAAAAGAATAGAATAGAAGGTGAAAATATGGATTTATTTTCTCAAAGGAAAGGGATCAAACCAGTTAAAAGTATCATCCAAGTAGACAATATAGACGAGGATTTGCGTATTGGTTTGTGGAATGCTTTAACAATGTTCTACTGGGAACAGGTAACAAATGAGTTGATTCCTTTTAACAAAAACGTTGGTATTCTATTTAAAAAAATCTGGCTCGACTATTTTAAGATCCCTCTCGATACTCAAAATTATTATTGGAAAAGCCCATTTGATACTCTAAGTGATCATTGGCCCGATACTTATAAGAACATTCGGAAATATTTCTTTGATTCTGAATGGAACGAAGTTTATGACTTTATAGAGTTTATTGCCAATAATTACCCTGAAGACGATGTAAATAATGAATTCATGAAATATTGTAATACTATTTTGGAGCGAGAATTATCTGCATATCGTTTTGTTGGAGGTAAAATTACGCCAATGACCTCGGAAGAGGAAATTTCTGAAATAGAAGAAACCTTAGAAATTACCGAACCTTTAAAAGCGGTTAACACCCACATAAAAAGAGCTTTGGATTTACTTGCAGACAGAAAGTCGCCAGATTACAGAAATTCAGTTAAAGAATCTATAAGTGCGGTAGAAGCTATTTCCAATCTCATAGCAAATGAGAAAAAAGCAACATTAGGGCAGGCATTGAAGGCAATAGAGTCTAAGGTTAGTTTACACCCCGCTTTAAAGAACGCATTTAGTAGTTTATATGGGTATACAAGTGATGCTGAAGGAATACGTCATGCTTTACTTAGTGAAACTAACCTTAGTTTTGAAGATGCAAAATTTATGTTAGTTTCATGTTCTGCTTTCATCAATTATCTTATTAGTAAAGCATCAAAAGCAGGAATTAAATTAGAAGGTCAAGGGAAATAACATTATTGCGAACTTACTCTGCTTGTCTAAATCCGTCTTCAATGGATTTCACAAACCCCAAAAACTTTTGGCAAAATAATTTTTAGTTGCCTTAATAGCCAATATTTATCGTTACTAAAGCCAAGTGGAATAAGATTATAATCATCGTTAAATTCGTTGTTGACTTACTTTATTGTCGCATATGCGGTCTATTGGATTTTGGTTCTACCCTAATCATAAGGAAAATATGGGAAGTTCTACTAAAAAGTTGCTTAGGGGGGCACTGTGCTTTCGCTCTTGTCGTTGCCTACCGTTGCCTAACAGCGGATAAAAGGAAGATCAAAGATTTTCCCAAATCCACAAGCTTGCAAACTTCTTTCATTCACAGGACGCTATATGAAATGCTGTGCTAAAAAAAAGACTTAGCGTGTGGAAAAGCTGACCACAAAGTAAAGGAGGTTGGAAAAATAAAATGAATGATAAGAAATGCTTCAACAAAGGTGTTGAACTTAGCGAGCTTGGGAGGCATGAAGAAGCGCTAAAAGCTTACGAGAAAGCCGTTGAGATAAATCCACAGTATGCCAAAGCCTGGTTCTATAAAGGTTTTGCACTTGGTGAATTTGAGAGACATGAAGAAGCGCTAAAGGCTTTTGATAAAGCCATCGAGATGACATAGCCTGGTTCGCCAAAGGTGTTGAATTTGACGTTGTTGGGAGGTATGAAGAGGCGCTAAAGGCTCTTGATAAAGCCATAGAAATGAATCCACAGTTTGCCTTGGCATACACCCTCTTAGGAGAATTATTCTTTAAACTTGGGAATCTTAAAGAGGCTTCTGAAAAGGTTGAAAAGGCGCTCAATATAGATGAGGGACTTGTTCCTGCATTGAGTTTACAAGGCAGAATCAAAATTGAAGAAAAAGCCTATGATGCTGCAAGTGAAGCCTTTAAAAAGGCAATGTATTTGGAAATAGGTAATCCAATACATTTCTTCTGGGATACTTATACTAACTATCTTAAGGCAGAATTTTCTTTAGATTCAGAAGATAAAAAGTATCAAGAAGAAATCTCCAGAATTATAAGAAACCTGGAAAAAATGAATGAAACATTGTCGAAAAACCAAAAACAGGAAAAAGAGATGAGGGCGTATGTCCTGTATTTTTTAGGGCACTTCTACCTTAAAAGCAATGACATTTTTACAGCAAAAGAAAAACTTGAAGAATGTATCAAATTAAAATCAAAATCCTCAATAGAGGCACCTGCTCGTGAATTGCTCGGTAATATCTGGAACTATCGAATTAAGCCACTCTGGTGGCGATGGTGGTTAAATTCCCCTTTATATTGCTGGCCTAAAAGGATCGGATTTTCCATTCTTTTACTGCTTATTTTTGCATTGTTGCTGCTTCATCCATTTATTCCTGGGTGGTTTCCTTCTATTCAAATAAACTGGTCTCTTTACGTATTTCTTATTGTGTTTTTAATCATTATCCTTGTTTCACCAAGCATAGAACACATTCGGACAAGAGATATTGAAGTAGAACTGCATTCCCCTCCCCCCTTTGAGCCCGTTCTACTTCCCGTGGCAATGGAAGAAATAATGAAGGAAATAGAAGCAAAATATACGAAATTAGAATAACTGAGGTGCAAACAATTTTAACCATATTTTCAACGTTTTTGTAACTATCAAACTCATAGATAACACCTGTTGGACAACTTGTTGGGATACTTTCTAAAAACTTAAAAGTATCGAAAGCGGTGCAAAAAGCGGGGGTGATAAAAATAAACGATAAGAAAAAAAAGGAACTTAAATCATTAAAACATTTTATCTGTGATTATTATAAAATTTTTCATGAGTATCTTTTTCCTGAAAATTATCAATTAGAATGTAGTGAATCACCAGATTTCATAGTTAAATTTGATAATCAAAAAATTGGGATAGAGATAACAGAAGCTATTAAGGAGGAAATGATGAGAAGTGAAGATTTAGAAATTGCAATTTCCAAAATTATACAAAAATATGTGGAGGAAGAAAATATTAAAAAAGTTATATGGTTATCTTTCTCTGATAGCTTAGCTTCTGATATAAGCAAAAACAAATTTATTAAAGACTTTACTGAAGAATTCAAAAAATATATAATGGCAAGAAGAAACAGGGAATATTCTTCGTTTGAAGAATTCTGTGAATCAAATAAAGACTTTTTAATATGCAAATATTTGGAAGATGAGCCAATACGAAAGGATTATAAGAAACCATTAGTAATTCCTGGAGGCAGATATTTTTTCCCATTTGATTATGAAGGGAAATTAAAAATCGCAATAGATAAAAAGATAGGAAAGGTGTCCGATTACAGGAAAAAGGTTGATAAAATATATTTGTTAATAAAAACATCATCTAATCCACCTAACTTAGTACCTTTCCTAGATGTTCACATCCCACATATTAAAGAAATCCTTAATTCATATACTAAAGGAAGAAATAATTTCGATAAAATATTTTTATATTATCATAGCCACATAGAGCCACAAATAATAATATCTGATTAATAATTAATTCAACTGCTCTTGCCAAACGAAAAGTGTACCAATTTTTTTTGATATTATAACCGTAATTGCATTCGAAGTTGATAAATTAGGAAGGGACCTGCGGTCCCTTAAACCCTGTTTTTCACCCATAAGGAAAAGGATCTTTATTTACACCACTTCCCCCGCTGTCCGCCCACAGTTAGCCCTTTCACTAAAAACCACATTTTTGTGGTATAATAATACTAACTTTAGAGTTACTTACTCATGAGTTAGTAACTCATGAGTAAGTAATAGAGGTGACTTATATGTTCATTGGCAGAGAATCAGAGTTAACCGCTTTAAACAAATTGTACCAAGAAGACAAATTTCAATTTGTTGTTGTATATGGAAGAAGACGGGTTGGGAAAACTACCTTACTTTTGGAATTTTGCAAAGAAAAGCCTTTTATATTTTTTGTTGCCGACGAATCATTAGATAATGTTTCATTAGAAAAATTTTCTAAAGAGGTTTTTTCATTTTTCAATCTAACGGGCTTAACTGAGTTTAATTCTTGGGAAGAAGCTTTTCTTTTTATTGCAAATAGAACAAGAGAAGAAAGATTGGTAATAGTAATTGATGAGTTCCAATATTTAGTGAATGCGAATCGTAGTATTCCATCGATTTTACAGAAATTGATAGATCATACTTTGAAAGACACCAAATTATTTTTGATAATCTGTGGTTCATATGTCAGTTTTATGGAAAATGAAGTTTTGGGTTATAAAAGTCCGTTGTATGGGAGAAGAACCGCGCAATTTGAGATTACCCCTTTTGGTTTTTTTGACAGTCGAAAGTTTTTCCCAAAATATTCTTGGGAGGAACAAGTCAACACATATGGAGTTTTAGGGGGCACACCACAATACTTGGTCACCTTTGATGAAAAAGTGGACGTTTATGAAAATATAAAACAAAAAATATTATTTAAATCATCGTATCTTAACGAAGAACCTATATTCTTGCTAAGACAAGAATTAAGGGAGCCTTTGATTTACAATTCTATTTTAGAAGCTTTAGCAGAAGGAAACGGAAAATTGAATGAAATTTCCTCAAGAATCAGTTTCGATAATTCCAAAGTAGCTAAGTATTTGGAAACCTTGATTGATCTAAAGATCGTTGAAAGAATAAAACCTGAACCAATAGGCAGAAAAAGTAGGGGTAGTATTTTCAAGATTAAGGATAATTTCTTTAAATTTTGGTATAGGTTTGTTTTTAAAAACAAAGCATTAATCGAACAGGGATTGGCGGATTTCGTTATAAAAAATAAAATAAAGCCATTTATGAATGAGTATATAGGCCCCATTTTTGAAGACATTTCAGTTGAAATCCTGAAGAAAATGAATGTCGAGGGTAAATTGCCGTTCATCTTTGAAAATATTGGCAAATGGTGGGGCAATAACCCAATTAAAAAAATAGAAGAAGAAATCGATATAGTAGCCTACGATAAGAAAAACATTCTTCTTGGTGAATGCAAATGGCAAAATACATTGCTAGACATGTTGGTAGTTAAAAAACTTATGGATAAAGGGGCTTTATTTCATTTTGAGAATAAATTTTATATACTTTTCTCGAAAAACGGTTTTACGAAAGAGACCTTGAATTTTGCTAAAGCCAGCAGTAATATTATTTTAATAAGTTTTAAAGATTTTGTGTCTTCTAAAAATGAAGAATTAATTTGATTTTCTCACGAAAATAGTGGGTAATTAAGTTAGAGTTGAATTAAATTTACCCAAGCCAGATGAAGAAACTCCCCGAAATGGGCGGAATGACTACTTCACTATCTACAACAGCCAGGAACAACGCTACCTTAAGCGAGTCACTTACTAAACGAAAAGTGTACCAAAAATAAGTGTCTCCTAAACGAAAAGTAGTTAGCAATAGCAAATGTTCATTAAAATTAGCGACAGTTTTTAATTGAAAAAACGCCCATGGAGGGCGTCTTTTCAGAAATTATTTAAGTAACTCTTTTAGGTCTTCTATTGTAATTTCTAATAAATTGTCCCCTATGTAATCTATCGTTTTTTCATCCGCTTTTCTTATCTTGTTTTTTAACTCTTCGGTTAATTGGGTACCGAATCTTTTGCTTAGGTTTTTTATGATGAATTCTATAAATCTTTTTCTTTCTTCCAATTTACCTTTTTCCATTCCTTCCTTTCTCAACTTTTCAGCTATCGTCATTACTATCTCACCTCGGTCAGTCATTTAATATTAGTGGATCAGTCCGTTTTCTTTTATAAAATTATAACTCAAAATAGCTTAAATTAATTGGTCTATTGATATAAAAATTATTTTATATTCATATGATTATAAAAATAAATATAAAAAGTTGTATAATTTTATTGTTATTTTTTAAAGAAGAAAATTCTCTGTTCAAAAAAATTTTTAGGAGATGATTTGAGTTGTCAGTTTATTATTTGAATTTGACCCCTAAATATGAAGAAGGAATCATGCATTATGAAGTACATGAAGAAAATTGCAAGTGGTTAAGTAAAGTTGAAGATCGTGAGGAATTGGGTGATTTTCGTGATTGTCATGGAGCCATAAAAGAAGCAAAACACAGACATCCTAATTGGAGAATAGATGGTTGTAAATATTGTTCTCCAGAGTGTCACAACTTGTAAAGACTTGATCTAAGAACAGAGAATTTTCTTCCCTAGGAGGATGAGATGTGGGTAATAAATTATATAAGAAGATTTAGATAATCCAATTGAGTATTTACCAGATCACAATTTAGACGAAGATTCTTGGTTTGTTATATCTGAATTTTCAAAAAAACCATATTGCCTTGATATTCTAAAAAACAATTTTGAGTCTGTTGAGTATCTACAATTAGAAAAACTTGAAATAGATAAAATAGATTTTATTTTTTCATATCAAGATAAGAATGAATATTACTTTCAAAGAGTGTTAAACTCTCATATTCTAAGTAAAAAGTTATTATATCTTGGAGATGCATTTAAATTCAAAGAAAATACTAAATTTATAGTAATTAATGATATTCCGGATGCTATTTATTTAAAAAATCAAGATAAACTATACTTCAAAAAATTAACCTCTATAACCTCAATCTTTAAAGGGATAGAAGAATTATATAAAGAAGCAACTGAGGAAGAAACAAAAGAATTTTTAGAACAAAGCTTCATATGCCTTGATCAGGGTTTTTCTTCTAAAAAGGTGAAAAAATCAAATAGAAAAAGAATTGCCATGGCAACGGACACAATGAAAAATTTTAATAGTGAGGAAAAGAAAAAAATATTTGATTACATTAAAGATTATTGCCCTGATTTAGAGAGAAAAAAAGGCGCATTTGTCGTAAGAAACGATGAAGATTTAAAAAGTATATTGTATGGAATTGATCAAAGATATTACACAACACCTGTAAAAAATGAAAAAAGAATAGCAAATTCAATAATCCCTATTAATTAGTCATTTAAATGGGTAAAGAAGCATTCCTGTAAATAAAAAAGAAAGAATTTGAAAAAAGGGAACTTCCTCGTAAAATAAAAATAAAGACGTAGAGACTAATTTTCGTTTAGCGGGCACTTTTTTGGTACAGTTTCCGTTTGGTAAGTGCCTGCAATAGATTATTTTTTCTCTAAATTTCTAACCCTCAACAAATTTTTTAATAAATTTTCTTTTGTTAACTACCATTTTTTACTTTTTCTTTGTTTTAAAAGAGAAAATTAAATTCTTCCTTTAAAATTCTTTCTAAATTAAATTTTCCCTCTATTAATTTAGCCCAAAATTCAAATTGTAATTCATTTACATAGTCCCAATATTCTAATTTATATTTATTATCAAACATAATATTTCCTGATCTCCATTGACTTAGAGGATAAAAAAGTTGTGCATATGTAAATTCTTTCTTCAATTCAAATGAATATCCCACTATACCTTTCATTTCAAACTCTTTTTTGAAATCTTCGTCTTTTATAACGTCATCAACGCTAAATAACCAATTTCGCCATTCATTTTCGTTTAATTTTTTTAATTCGTTCATCATAATTGTTTCCGTAACTATTCCAAAACTTCTATTTTCTCTTTTTACCAATTTTTTAAATTTTTTCTTTTTCATTACTTCTAATCCTTTCGTATGATATGTATGTTGTAAATCTTAAAAAGGAAATTACTCCTTTTCACATTTTCTAATCTATTTTGTGCTTTCCTGAAAGTATAGGTATCGTTAATTACTATAATTCTTAACAATTATTCGGTTTTCACCACTGGCCATATCACTGATTAGCTTACATAATCAAGTATTTAATCATTTCAAATATTCTGATTCGAGCAGTCAACTATTTCCAGTAACGTTCGGCGAATAAAAGAAATCGACGAAGGAAATTTGGGCAAAAACTTTTATCTGTTATTAGGAGAAGTAGCTCAGTCATAAATATTACACACGGGGCATTTCCAATTGGTTCCATTTGGGCGTTGAGGGTGATACTTATTGTCAAGTTTATCTTTCCCACCAAAATCGTGATAATTTCTGCATTCTTTCTCAAACGCCATTTTTGGAGAAGTTGCATAGCTAAATTTAAAGTGAGTATATCGATTCGAGTTTTTGCCTACCCACTGTTTTAGTCTTTCGTTTATATCATTATCCGAACGACCCACATAGCATACATAAAATGTGTTATTTTGAGTATATCCCAAACCGTAGTTGCCAGGGGATTTCCTAGTAACTACCTCATCAACTTTTTCTGTTGTAAGCTCATAAGGGCCATACATATTTAAAGTTGCCATTTCAAAAACCTCCTTTCAAAAATTCTCCCTAGTCAAGATGTGACCAACAATGTGAGGGAATAAGAGGCACTGACGGTACGGGCGGAACTGGGGGAAAAGTCGGAAGAGGTAAGACACGTGTGACCTTCGGCACAAGCAAACTGGTCCTCATATTGCTCTATGCAAAAATGCTACGGCATAACGTTCTTTATCACTAAAGAAACCTCGATCTAACCTTCTAAGATAATATCCATAATAATTAAAAATCTCGTCTCCTCTTGAAATTGGAGTTGTACCATGGATATCGTAAATTACCTCTTCCTTTAACCATCTGACAGTTTGGCTGTCTTGATTATAGATTGGCTCCATTTCATCCGACCTCCTCAACTATTCCGCACCCATTAGGAAAAGGTGAAGAACTTCGTTTACTACCATTAATTTAATAACTCTTTTAGTTCTTCTATAGTTATTTCTAACAAGTGGTCTCCTATGTAATCTATCGTCTTTTCATCCGCTTTTCTTATCTTTTATCTCTTCTGTTAAGTAGAAACTTTTAGTGAGTAGGCTTGTATAGTGGACTAGGTTTATTTACCCGAAGGATTAACATTAATGGTGTAATAAAAAATGGGAAGAATGCTTTTTATTGTTAAAATGTGAAAAAATTTTTGCTTTTAATAAACCCCAATAAAATTGAATAGTTTTAGTTAATTTTTCTTCTTTTAATAGAGTTGCAGGGTTTAACTTGCCTTTTTCTATAAATTCTTGGTATTCGCTTAAAACCTGAATGGTTTCATTAAGAGATTGTTCTATGGAGTCTCCATATAACATTAAACCAATGGAGTATAGGTAAGTATAGTAGTGTTTTTCTTTTGTATCGTGGTATAGAATTAAGCCAGAATTTTTGCCTAATTTGTAGGCTCTGAGAACTGTAAGCATTACAAGCTACCCCCTTCTTTTCAAAAAGCAAATAAAAACTTTAAAGCCCATAGAACTCAAGAGATAGCGCCCCTTTGCTCCGCAGCCCGCCCATCTAAGAAAAGAGAAGTTTTATCTCCTCACTTCCCTACTCTTTAAGAAAGTGGTCTGTAGACTTTAGATCTCACTTCAATACTATTAAGAAAGGGGGAAAGGCTTTACCTATTTATTATTATTTCAATATTTCTTTCAGTTCGTCTAATGTAATATTTAGAATGTTTTTCTTTATTTGGTTTATGGTTTCTTCGTTTGCTTTTCTGATCTTTTCTTCTAAACTTTTATCAAAATCTTCTCCAAACCTTTGGTTCAGAATCTCAATTATTAATTCTTTTCTTTCTTCAATTTCTCCTTCTCTTTTTCCCTTTTCTACGCCTTCTTCAAATAATGAGGCCCCTATCTTTGTCATTCGTATCACCTCTTTCAGTTTGTTTAGGTACTCATCTCTTACATAATTGTCTGAGAGGTGACTTCTAGTTCGAATACAAAATCCATGTTTCTGTCTGATACGTTTATTACGGGTAGTTCTGTTGGTTTTACTGAGATTATCTTTGGTAAGTTCAGTTCATAATATTTGAGGGTTTCATCTTTGAATAGTTCCGACATCTTTTTGAAGATAATGTCTTGACTGTTGTGGGTTATGTTGGTACCTTTCATCAGCTCCCCCTTTTGGTTACACGATAGTTTGTTGAACTATTTATATTAACTATTTATATTAACTATTTATATTAACTATTTATATTATACCATATGTCTATGAAGGTATGCTATTTAATCACATAAATCTAGTATAATGAGCTTTATAGCGCCCTTCCCCCGCTCCCCACCCCATAAGGAAAGAGGGACTTGCGGTCCCTTTCCCAACTTTTAAACCATAAGGAAAAGAGTTTGTTTCTTTTCGCACTGCTCCCCGTTTTATTGAAGCCCGCTCATCTTGTAGATCGTGAGAATACTTTTGTTAAGTCAAAGAAGAAAGTTGGAGTTGAAAGATATGGTATCATTTCAAAGACATCGATTTATGATCTAACAAATTTTTTCATGGACATATAGTATAATCTAATGTGGGGGAAATGAGTTATGAAAGAAAAGAAAAAAGAAGTTTTAGATTATTGTATTAAGGACATTGAATATAGGATTAAGTCATGTGAAAACTCATATGAAAAAGGAGACTTTAATGAGAAAGTTTCTGATTTTAGAGCTTTTATATTTTCTATGGGTAGTAGTATGGATATAATGAGGAATGAGGTTTTCGAATATTATAAACAAAATAAAAAGTGGAAATATTTTAGTGATATTTTTGATATTAAGAATGATAAAAAACAAGACATTAGGAGTTGTGAAATAAGAGATGATTTTAAGAATTATTTAAGTGATAATTATACAGACCAAAATAAAAGGCAAAAAATTCTAGAAATTATGGAAAACTTAGGGATAATTATCTCGAATGATAAATATTATTTTACTGCACAAAATTTCTCAAAAGGTAAAATTGAAAAAAAGAAAATTAGCTTATGGGATATTTATAATTCATTAAAACATTCTTTTTATCCCAGAAAACCAAATACAATTGCTATGTGGGTGGATGATCTAGTAGGATATGAAGGTGAAATGTTACTTATTATACCTACTACTAAAGGTGAATATAGTCTTGAAATCTTCGGTGGCCGGACTACCTTTGAAGGAGCAGAAGAATTACTTAAAAATAAAGAAAATCCTTATTTGAAAAGGATAAAAGATTTTGGTAATTATATAATTAGAAATTTAAAAGCTCTGGAAGAAGTTATATAAGTTTTTGAAGGTGAAATTTATTTAGTTTTATCGAAGCTTTCCTGTTGCTATGTTCCCCATTGCTAATCTAATTGTGTATCAAATTTTTTTGATGTTAAAACTGAAATTACAATCGGAGTTGATAAGATTTGAAAGTATTGTACATCACCAATTTGTTGCCAGTTCCTCATAATCTTAGTAGAGGAATTTTTATAACAAATAGGCTTAAAACTATGCAGAGTTTTAATATGGACTTCGATGTATATGGTATTATTTCTAAAGATTCTTTTGGAATAAAACTTTTGAAAAAGATTCTTTCTATACCGAGCGTAAATTCTACTGATTCATTTTATGAAGTCGATGGGATAAAATATAAATATGCGTCTTTTAGTAGAAGTTTAGGTGATGTCTTTAATTCAAGAGTATTGAAGAAAAATAATCAAATTAAAGATTCAAAAGAAGTTGCAGAGGATCTATTTGATAAAATTAGGGGTAATGAGTTTGATATAATCCATGCACATGGGATGTATGAACCGCCAGCGGGATTAGTTGCAAAGCTTTTATCACAGAAGTTGAATATTCCCTATGTTGTTACTTGTCATGGTAG
>CZCB01003788.1_pt1 | contig 12495 bp, 7 predicted proteins | sample 591991 | NCBI WGS metagenome assembly CZCB01 (sample SAMEA3556809, study PRJEB10932) | anaerobic digester metagenome | reverse complement strand
CAGTTGAAGGTTGACGACTTTTCGTGGCCATTTATGCCGATTTTATACTGGCCATTAACATTTACTGTTCATTTGGATCCGGGTATTCCCGGCGTAATCATTGCCTGACCGCTTCTTTCATCTCATTAAATGGTTCCGGGTGATATTCGGCCAGATAATCCTCGATCGAATAAAACGGGCATACTCCGTCAAAACAATCAGGGAGACTGTTTGCCTTTTTACAAGCATCACAATTTGTATCTATCTCATTTATAATATCATCCTTGAGGGATCGGCGAGGAAAAATCGATAGCCGGTATAACGCGCCTTCATAATGACGGCAGTAATCGATGGGACAAAATCCGGATGGGAAGTGATGATGGGGAGATTATCATTGGAGTAGCTGATATCTTCGATATTGAGAAGATTGATGAATATGGATTTGCTGCTCGCATCAGCATGCAGCGGGGTATGGGAACACTAATAAACCACCAAATATTCCCCGCCCATTCGATGCTGGTAGTCCCATAACTCCCCGTTATACTTGCGAGCTACTGCCCTTAAATCCGGCCAGGCGAACCATGAAAAAATAGCCGGCGGAAGTTGGTTTAAATCTATCTGGGGAGTATGGCGCAGCTCTTTGGCCCACAATTGCAACATGATGGCTGCCTGCTCCTCATTTATTGGCAGGGGTTTGTGAAGCATCAATTTCTTGCCTCGCCGGACTATCACCTCAAAGTCCAGCAAGGTATTCAGAAATGATCGCACTGACCGAATTACCACATCCCGTTCCCCATTACCTTCCACCATTTTGCGTTTGAGGAAACTTGAATTAATCTCACTCTCCCATTCATAAAGCCTGAATACATGTTCGGAGATGATAATCAGGGTTTCCGTACTGGCAATCAGGTAAAAAAGATAAACGGGAGTCATAAAATCCAGGCCATGCTCCCGGCTTAATTCTTTGATCCACAATTGTTTCCTCACCCGCTCGCGGTTTGCAGGGTCACGCAGAAAACAACGAAATAGAACGGTGCGGACTTTGCGTTTACCTTCTTTACCGGTCAGCTCACGGACAATTTCCTCAAAGGCACTGTTTAATTCCCTTAGTTTCTGCCCAGGCTGGGCTAGCAGGAGGATTTCATATATCCATCGCGGCCGCAAAGGCCGATCAAACCCTATCATGATAGAACCTCCACAAATGGTATCACTACTTCTTCGATATGTATTCCGCCATGACTGACACTCAATTTATCTCGTGAACTGAACATTTCCCTCCCCCGTGGTAGGACCAGGGCTTTGCCACCCAGCAGGCGTTGATTCTCAAACAGGATCAGATCCTTTTTGTCCGCGAATTCCGCCGCCAATTCTTTATTGGGATAGACCAGTACCCGCTGCGCTCGTTCTTCAACCAGATACTTATCCGCTTTAATTCCGTTGCCATAACACCAGACTGAACCATGATCAGAGGTAATAAACACCCGATACCCTTCTTTTAGCAGCATTGAAATCGTAAGAGCAATCTCGGTTTGCTCATAAAGCTCCTGTAGCTGATTATGCATGTTTTTCTTGCTCTTCGTAAGTAAAATGCTATTATGGCCAACGGTATCGATAATATCAAAAACAATCCCCAACACATTATAACTCAGGTAATCATGATACCATTTCCAGTCGGTATTTTTGAAGAGTTGCTTAGTTGTACTTCTCCCCTTAGGAAAGAGATTATCAACTGCCCTAATAAAACCTGATGATTCTGAACCCATTTTATCCATGAGTATTTCACCAGTGAAGAGCGCGGTGCGAGACGTAGAGGTTAGAGTAGGAATAAGTGCGAAAGTCGTACCTTCACGAAAATCCCATATCCCGTTTGTCTGCAAATACTCCTTAAGACCGTACCATTCTGGCAAACCCATACCGTCAAAACACAGTAAGGCAATACGTTCACAGGATAGGGTACTCAAATAGTTCAAGGTTTGATTTATGGTAACCGGCCCTGCCTTGTAATTGAAAAAAAACAAATGATCATATTCCCGGCATATATAATCATGAAAGCGTTGCCCAATTTCGTGGTCCAATTGCCAATAGCTGTCAGAGTCCATTATTTCAGTCGGGTGCAGGTACTCCAGGCGTCCCCAGCGTTGCGCGATAGTCTGCCAGTCGGTTTTGTCTTGATTTAAAAGCCGCTGAATTTCCTCTAATAGCTGGGTACATTCTATCTCAGCGTTTCCCGTTTCTCCTATTCCATCAGTCGGTCCCATGACATAGGAAACTCCACCATAACCCTTTTCGATTGCCCATACCTTTCCGGCAGCCATCCATTCCCGGATTAACAACAATGTCTGCGTTTCATCCAGAATAGTTAGATTGTCGGCAACTTCTTGATAAGCATTGAAAATAGACTGGTAGCTTTCGATTTCAAATTCCCGCAGCGCTTTACTATTCAAACGAGGAAAGACATCCGCCAGAGTCCAGCTTATCAAATCAGAACTCCGTTCGATGTCAAATGGCACATACAGCCCCTCTTGTTGTATTAAAATCAGGATTTGCCGGTTCTTATGTTGGCGTATAAATTGGCGCAGGGCTAATTCACCCTGGAAGTAAACAACCGCAAAATCCTGGCTCATACTTTCCCGGAATAATTGGTCACGTCCCAACTGATCCAGGTCCATTACAATTATTCGCGGACTATAGGATTGTTTGACCTTTTCAATCAAAACATCAAACCATCTCTTCATGTCACAAACTCCACATAGGCAATCTGTTCACATTGCAGGGACGGTATAAGCTGTCGTCTCTTACGGGACTGTAAATCCCACGCTCGTATTTCTTCTTGCAATTCTTTTAGCCGTGCATTACGAATATTGTCAACCGCGATTCGCTGCAGGGCCTTTTCACGAGCCTGAAAATAGGAATAACGGTTCTCCTCCTGCTGGCGAATTTTATCTTCCAGCTTAAGGAGCTCCTCAAAATAAATCCCTTCCGCCAGCCGTTCTGCAGTTACCCGTCCTTTCTCAATTATGTAATCCCAATCCAAAGCAGATCGAATCTCGACTAAATCCTGAACCTGCTCCGGCACTTCTTCAAAATATTTGGAGATACGAGAGTTATACTGCCCACCCGAATCGATAAAGCAGGGAATTATGAATAGACGTTCACGTTCTACATAATTCCATAGTTTTAACTGATAGATAAACAGGACTCCGGCCACACCGGCAAATTTACTTTCTCTAACTTGTATACGGGCGCTTACCTCCATGGCTAATTCCTGTGCTACCTTGGCAGAAATGTCCCTAATAAAGGGATGGCCAAGTCCCAGCAAATCGCATTCGTCTTTCTCCAGTATCTGGTTTTGATGAAATATTACATTTTTCCAGTGTTTACCCGTGATTGGATCATCAAAATAAAAGACTCCCGGATGCGCTTTGTATTCCTGTAAAGACGAGCCGAAAAGACCCAAATACCCTTCCAGCAGCCGTCTAGTCTCCCGCCCCTTTTTCTCAAGCTCCCATGCCGATATCGAATAGTGTTCGTCCAGTTGAGAAAAGGGTAAGGCCAGTTCGCCTTTACTTATGATGTCAACCGCCCGCTCATAAATCTCCTCTGCCAGACGATTCAAATCGGCAGCATCTTGCAGCCGCTTCTGAACCGCATCAATGTAGATCTGCTCAAATGAAAACTCTTCATCCAGTGTACTTAGAATATCGGCCAGTTTATCTTCCCCGTCATCAAATTCCCGGCGAATCCTCTCCAGTTTTTCCTCGATAACCGACCGTACTCTCTGTTCCACTGTATCTTCCAGCTGTAAATTGACTACTTTTACATCGTGTTTTTGCCCAATCCGGTCAATGCGCCCTATCCGCTGTTCCAGACGCATCGGATTCCAGGGTAGATCATAGTTGATGAGTATCCGGCAAAACTGCAGGTTAATTCCTTCCCCGCCGGCATCGGTAGAAATAAGAAATGGGGCTTCGTCCCTGAAAAACTCTTTGGCCGCCTGTCTTTCGTCAGCCGACATGCGGCCGTTAATCAGAGCCGTTTTATACCCCAGGGTCTTTAAACAGGTATTCAAATAAAGCTGGGTTTCTACAAACTCAGTAAATATTATAAACTTCAATTCCGGGTCATTTTCCCGGCTCCTAAACTCATCAATGATTTCCAACAATGTTCTCAGTTTGGCATCATTGCGCCCCAGACTGGCTTGTCGTGCCAGGTCCACCAGCTTCTGCAGATGGTCAATCTCCATATCCAGATACTGCACATGTTTTAACAATTCCTTTTGTTGCGAGCTTTCCAAATACACTATCTGGGCTTCGGCGACCAGCTCCTGGATTTCATCAGCTTCTAACACCAATGTTTCGTCCGCAACAGTTTCATGGGCCAAATTCTGCCGCAGCTCAGTCAAGAGTGCCAACCGTTTACTCAAGGATTTCCAAATGGCCTGAGAACTGCTGCTGACCATGCGTTGATAGAGTAACAGCAGAAACATCATGGTCTGGTTATTCTGCTGCTTTGCCAGGTTATAAAACTCACTGACGTATTGACTGACCCCTTCATACAACTGCAGCTCAATTTGATCCTCAGGCTGGTCACGTTTTATTTTACATAGCGATGTAATACGCTGTTTGAAGAGGCGCTGCCCCTGGAAATCAACTACCGCCCGTTTGTTATTGCGAACAGTTACCGCCTTGACGCTATCCGGGCTGAGATCACTGCCTTTGTAAAAACGATGGGGATCTATCAGGCTTAATAAATGACGAAAACGTATAGAATCACCCTGATGAGGAGTGGCGGTAAGGAGCAAAAAACAGGGAACCGCTTCAGACAAAGCCTTCCCCAACTTAAAGCGAGCCGTTTCCTCACCTTTCATATGCTTGGTCAGTTTGTGGGCTTCATCAAAGATCACCAGATCAAAACCAGCCATGGCCGCAGCATCGCTTACATGCTCATTATGCCAGACCCGTTTGCTGTCAGCGGCATCCGGAGTTCCCTCATTCACTCTCCTTGGTTTTATATAATCGAGAGAGGTAATAATGCGGTCCTTTAGTCTCCAAATGTTGGTGCTCTGTCCATGCAGCTGTTTTAAGGCTTGTACGGTCTCCCGGTCATAAATGGCAAAGTCTTCCCCAAATTTCTGGCGCATTTCTTCCTGCCACTGTAAACAAAGGCCGGAGGGAGCGACAATGAGAACCCGTTGCACCATTCCACGCGCTTTTAGTTCCTGATAAACAAGGGCTGCTTCTATGGTTTTGCCCAATCCGACCTCATCAGCGATAAGAACCCGAGGCGACGTCTGGTCCAGCACAAACTTTACCACCAGCAGTTGATGGGGTAAGGGGAGAATCTTAAAATTGGCCACTGTCTGCAGACTATCACCGGTATAGGAGGCCTGAACCTGCAGGTTGAATAAGCGCAAAAGGAACCGGCTGGCTTCTGAGAATTGCTGTTTACGAAAAACTGCTTCAGGGGATTCGGCGACCACCAATTCCCCTTCGGGAAAGGTTATCGTCTCCCCGCTTCGGGCAAAAAAGACCTCTACATAGGTTTGCCGGAACAGCTTCTGCTTTCCTACAATCACCCCGAGGCCTTTTTCACTTGCTGCCGGACAGCAAACCTGATCCCCGATCTTCATTTATAGTTCCTCTCCAGTTTTAAAGCGGGCGAACTCCACAAAATCGTTGATTTGAGAGTTTTCTTCAATAATCTTGGCGTCGAGGCGTTTAGCCACATCAACTATATCTTGATAGCGTTTTTCTTGATAGGCCAGGGTAAAACCAGCGATCAGAGCCTCCTTGCGCACCCCTTTAATCCGTTTAGTGCTCGTACGGGCCTTATTAACTATCTGTTCAAAACTGCGCAATAAATCCCTCTGCCGCTGAGCTTCGATTTTTTCCTCTTCAGCCTTGGTCCGCGGCCGACGATAGCGGCCATTTTCAAAAACAAAATTCTGGTCCAGAAGTTCCCGCAACTCAGGTATTTCATCATGAATTCCGCTGATTATCTTACGGGAGGCCGTATAAATGTCGCTGTAGGTCTGAGGCGACTCCAGAAATTGGTAAAGCCAAACCAGCAGTGATCTCTCATCGGTTATAAACAGGAGCTGTTCCCCGCTCCTAATCTCCCGGATCCTGTCCAGACCCTGAGCTTTTTTCCAATCTTTATAATCCACTACCTGATCATCATTAAACCAATAACCGTCGATAAGCTTGAAGTTATCCCTGAGCATGCTGTAAAACTGGCGGGCATTCATACGAATTTCATAGCCGCGTTGGACATAATGAGCCAGCATTTTGGAATAGAGCATCTGCTCGGTGCGCTCAATATTGATTTCGACTGGCAAGTGCTCTAAATGTTCACGCACAAAATCCTTTTCCATTCCTTCTCCCGCCAGTCGCAGGAAATGCTCTGTAAATTCTTTTTTTGGTTTATAAGCGTTGATTACCAGGTCGTTTTTAACCGCACCGGGTGATGTAACCTGTTTGAAGCTCCCCTGTTTCTTGTCAAGAATGGTAACCTGAGCAATTACAAAACCAGCTCGGGTCATAGCATCCTGAATCGCATTCCACACCGAGGCCTTGGAATTATGGAAAACAACCGTAATCCACCGGTTGGGTTTTAGAATCCGGTACATCTCTTTGAAGCAGGATGTCATTATGTCCTTGTATTCGTTTAACCCTTTAAGCTGGAAATTGTTCATGATGGCTTCAGTATTGTTATTAGTGTGTACCTTAAGCCATGACTCCCAAGCAAAATTTAGCTCGGAATACATGATATTGTCTCCAAAAGGGGGATCAGTAAAAATGTAATCTATGCTTTCATCATTTACTTTCAGTTTTATCGAGGATTGTGTCGATCCCAATACATATTCTTTGTATAACGAGCTGTTTTGAATTTTACTTATGGAATCTATTCTGTTTTTAAAAGTAAATGCTGCAATCACTTCTATGGAAAGAGAGGGAATAAATAGAGTTCCTGACAAACTGGTGCCGACCCATCCTCCGCCTCCAAGAAAATAATTCTTAGCAAGAAAACGTGCTTGTTTAGAGCTTCTCGTTAAGAGGCCAGTAAAACAGAATTTCGTCAAGTAATTCTGGCTTCTGGCATAAATTGCGCTGAGCAACCACAAATTCCTCTTAGTATAAAAATGATGCACATGGGTAACCCCATGAGATCTCTTAGGTTGGTCCGTATTATATCCTTCGGGCATCCTGTCCGTCGGATACCAATACGGAATAGCTGCTGCTTCGATGTCCTTTATTAACTTCAAGTCGGCCGTATCGGGTAGTTTGTTATATCTTCTTGTCCCGACACTATAGTTTATCAATACCGGAACCTGCTTGGCCTGGATAATTTCTTGTCCTATAGCGTCGTCAAAAAAAGTAATCGTAGCTCGTTCAGATTGCCGCTTGCTAATCTCTGCAGTGCAGTTAGGACAGGAGTAGTCATCTTTTACCTTACCCGCATCCTCATCCACGGCTACATCCCAGAAAACATATTCGTTTCCACAATAGGGACAGATAAAAACATCCGACCAAACCGTGTAGTTAATCTTCCCTTTTGTTTTTCCATCTGTGTGTAGAGTCTCATACATCCATCCGCACTCAGCTTCCACCTCGGCCAGAATTCTTCGGGCCTCCTGCTGAAATTCATCCACATCCACCGGTGTATTGTAGTTATAAGCAATGAAGGTGGCGGCCGGAGAAAGATCACAAAGAATAGCCCGTCGCCCCAACATTTGAGCAGCAACCCCGGTCATTCCAGTCCCGCAGAATCCGTCAAAGACTATATCGCCGGGCTCGGTGTAATGCTCGATAAATGGTATTATTGCCTTATGTGGCACCTTGGTATGGTAGGAATGAGCATTGTATAGGGGATCATTCTTACCTTCACTGATATCGGCTACAAAAGGGGTACGCTTGTAATTGTCCGTTTTTGCATCGTAGGGTTTGCCATAACGGGCAATGAAATCATTGATATAGGGATTGGGACAGGCGGTATAATACGGCGGATCCGACAGGGCGAGGATATCCTCGTCCTTGCCAATAGGAAAGCCCTCTATATTCCGTACCGAATCCAGCAGTTCCTTCAACGGTCGGCAGGACTGGGCAAACTCATCCTCCTTTTTTTGCATTTTTACCTCGGTATAAAAAGCCAGTTCTGATTGCTTTACCATCCTTTATTCACCATCCAATTCTGCTTGTTTAATTCTAATCTTCTCTAAATCCTTACCTGCCACCAGCATCTGTTTAAAATCATTCAGTTTCCGCTCCAGGCTATAGTAATCCAGGACCTGTGAGTCTTGGAACAGGTATTCCATCAATTGCTTAAGGTTTAATTCAACTACTTCCAATTCATCGAAGAGATGATTCAGCGCTTTCACCAGGGTAGGAGTAATAACTTCGGGCAGGGCACCGTTTTTGAGTATATAGTCTATTTCCTTCTTTTCTGCCGCCTGGAGATATTGAATATTGTCCTTGTAGTTATTAACCTCGACCAGAATAGTGCTCTCCCAGTCCTTCCAGGAGGCGGCTATGCGTTTTTCAATGGTATCAAGTCTCTGATTAAAGTCCCCTGCGTAATTACTGGGGAAACGACAACGGGGGCACAGGACTTCATTATCCAGCAATTCCAGAATAAATCCATCACAGCGCATGTTGCCGGCATTTACTATTCCGTTTTCCACATTGGCAAACTGGCGCTTGTCAAGGATCCTGACATTTTTCAGGAGCAACAGGTTCTTATATGTTTGGTCTTCAGTAATGTTCTGCAAGCGGCTCCAGTCAACTTTGGAACCGACACAGCGTTCATGTTCCCGGTAATAAGTGGCCTGGTATTTTTTACGTACCTGCTGCAGTTTCCCCAGCAGGGGTTGACGTCCTGCTGGATCAATAAGTTTATCTGCATCAGCTAAAATTGCCAGAGCATCGTCAAGCATTTCTTCCAGACCGTTTACCTCAATCACATGGGGATAATCCTGGAGAGTCTGCTTTACCTTTAATGCATAATCCAATTCCGTTTTTAATTGGCCAAAATACAATTCATATAACGCTACCAACCTCTGTAGCAACTGGTACGCTTCAGCGATACTCTTAATCTTACTTTGGGAATAGATAATCTTTTTGAGGTCAGCCGGGGTTTTAACCTCTGCAAAATCCTGCAGAGGCAGGTTGCTCAACTTATTATGATAGGCTTTTAGCCCATTAACATCCACCACATTGCGATGCTGTAAGGAAATAGTTCCAAGGTCCCGCTCCACCCGTTCATATTGGTCTTTAATTATCAGGTAGCGGGTACGGAAATCCTGAACCGCTTCCCCACGTTTATTGGTTTTTCTAAGTTTGGCAGCCTGGTCGGGTGCAATGCCGATAGCGGTGAAAAGCAGTATCAGCGGTTGGGGATTTATCTCGCTTTCAATAAACAGGTATTTTATACTGCTAAAAGCCTCAAGACCGCTGCCAAATACCTCGGCTACCTCTGACGAAGTAATAGTCTTTCCCCCTGCTGCTTTTAATGCGATTTCTCCATTATAGGTAAGTACCACCAGAATAAACGCGGTCATAAAATAGTCATAGCCGTAGGGAGGCTGCCCATATTTGGCGATTAGCTTGGCCACATCTAGGTTTTTGCCTTCCTGTTCCCGTGCTTCCTGAAGAATACTTTGTACAACTTCCGATTGTCCGGTATTTAGCTGACCGTTATTGTCCAACAGATCAAGCGCACTTAAAATAGCCTTACTGCCGCCAAAGAGAGACTGGATATCGTGGCGGTTAATTAAATCTTTTATTGCCCCGGAAAATTCACCCTCGATATTATCCCGGCTGATTAACTGTGGAAAGCGCGGGTGTTTGGGGTAGGTGGCCTCAAAATAAGGCTGCAACAAAGCTGGTTTTATTTCGGAGAATAATTCGTCAAAGTTCCTGAACTCCCGGGATATTAGGCTTTTAATGGTTTTCTTTTCACTGCCGATCTCTATAACGCCAGTCTCCAGGTAGGAGTTAACCAAGGCTGAAATAAACTCTTTGCGTAATAGAACGTGTCTTTTTTCCATGATGCTGACCTGGTATTTCTCGGCGATAAGAAGATACACTGCTGCAAGTTTTTTTAGCAAGGTCCGGGCTTCTTCACTTAAAGAACCCCGAATTATTATGCGGTTGGGAGCGGGCTGATAACGACAGTTCGCACAAAACGGAGATACAAAAACCAGCTGGTAATCCCCATTCTCGTCTACCATTTCACCCTTACCGGTCTCATAAATAAACAGGCCATTGCGGAAGGATCTGCGGATCGCCCAGGTACAGGTATCCTGGTATCCCCCGGTAGGCAGTTCAGTACCCAACATGAGCTGGTCTCTTAATATGGATATTATTCTTTCATCTTGAATGGCGTCGGGAAGATTTTCGCTGCGCCGCTCAATTACTTGGTCATAGTCAATTTGAACAGTAAGGTCCAAATAGTAATAACCATCCTGGGTAACGGTGATAAACTGTCCATCCGTTACTCTACGCAAGCGCTTCAGGATCAGAGCTATTTCATCGCTGGCTTCCATCATTTTATTGCCTGGAAGCAATAACAGGGTGTTGGCCAGTTCTTCCGGGGTAGCCCCGTTATTATGAGTTTTACCAAAGAGGTTCAGCACTGCCAGGGCTTTAACAATCTGGCGGGCTTGTTCCTGGTTGCGGGTTTCCAGCACATCGATTTTGCTATCCAGGGTCTGGACCGCATTGACCACCGGTGAAACTGTTTCAAGGTTTTTCACCGTATGCTTGGAGTTGATTTCATCGAATATCCGGTCATAGGTAATCAAGCAAGGAAAAGATTCATCCAGGATTTTTTCCACTTCCTGAACAGTAAACTGTATTACTCCCCGTTTTTCAAAATAAGGAAGTTCACTAAAAATCTGTATTACATACGGGTGCAAGGGAAACAAATCTATATATTCGTCCAGGTTAGCTTGAATGTTGGGATAATACCTCTTGTATTCCTCAAATAGCTTCTCCAGCTCCATTCTTTGCTCAGGCGTTTTGTTTAAAACCCGGCGGGCAATAACCCGCTTAATATCCTCGCGCTTGATAGTAATAACCTGGAAACGCTCCGATACCCGGCCAAAACTCTCAGCCTCGTCTATGTAACGGGGATTGGAGAAGATATGTTCCTGCATCGCCCCGATAAAGGTGAAGTCACTGCTCTGGGCTACCTGGCCAAGTACCCGCAAAAACTGCATATCACGGGTAATCTTTTCTTTGTTCTTTTGTTTGAGAAAATCGGATATTTCATCCATAACCACGACTAATCCACGGCTGGGGTCATCGGCCTTTATCTTATCCAGCAGATCCAGAATATTTTTCTTGTGGTCCACTACCCCTTCAGTTTTAAAGTCAATGTCAATAGCGTATTGTTCAGCCAGTTGGTTGGCTACTTCATAATAAAAGTACTCGGAGAGGTCCACATCATTGGGTTGTAATTCCCAGTAAATGACGACGAAGTTTCGTTTGATCTGCTGCGCCCGTTCTCGTATCTTTTTGTCCTGAATATATTCACGCAAGGCTGGTTCGGACAGAATTGAAATTAAAAATGCCAACAGGTGGGATTTACCTGAGCCATAGCCCCCAACAATCTGGGCTGCTTTATGTTGCGGTGAATTAATGTCTTCCAAAAGATGAACCAGGTACTCCTGCATATCTTTCGAGATAACGTACTTCTCAACCATCGCTTGCTTATCGTCAATCGCATCAATATCGATGACATCTTTTATTCTCTCAAAGCTTATTAAATCCCGAATCTTAGGCATCAGGCATGTTCCTCCTTTTTAGATGTTGTCGGGTTACAGTTCAATATCTTCTATGCGGTAGTGAAGCAATTCGCTGACATCCATCTCACAGTAGTCATCGCGGCCCGGCTCGGAATACCGTATCCTTTGTCCATGAATATGTCCATTCATAATGACAATGATTTCTTTTTCACGGGATTTGTATTTGAAGGCTCCAACGGGATTCAACTTGCCCAACTCAGGAGAATATAGAATACTGGTATCGTGGAGTATGACCTTGTCGGGCAGTCCCCTAAACCACTCCTTAATAATTCGGCCGATTCGCAAGCGTCGTTTGTCTTCCGGGATGTGCTCCAGTAAATCCAGCAGGTGGTCAGTTACATTAAAGGCCTGCCAGCCCTGTGGATTTAAAGCCTCAATAATCCTCTCATACTGCCGAGTATTATCAACAATGACCAGCATCTTATAGTAATTGTTGCGGTTCTGTTCCAACAGTGTTTCCAGTTTCATCTCAAGACCTCCTGACCTATATAATCAGCTTAAATCAACCCTGCAATTGTATTCTTCTCAATTCTGGATTTGTGCTCCAACAAACACTATTTCGACATTTCCCAAGTAATTCCTCGGTTTTCCAAATATTATATATTACATTAGCGCGTGGGTGCTTCACAACTCACAGCATTCTTTCTGATGATCAAGTCCAATATTATGTGTAAAATTCCTCTGGTCATGGCAGTGACTCTTTGAGCTAG
>CZCB01004179.1_pt1 | contig 12503 bp, 21 predicted proteins | sample 591991 | NCBI WGS metagenome assembly CZCB01 (sample SAMEA3556809, study PRJEB10932) | anaerobic digester metagenome | reverse complement strand
TGCTACCTTAAAAACCTGGTCGGCAGAAGTAATATGGACGATATAGAGGAAATCGCTATCAACATTGATCAAGAAGTACGCAAAGTTGAAGAACAAATTATTGCTCTGCAAACAGACTTAATGAGAAAAGGGCAAACGTTAAGCAGAAGCGAACAACTGCAGAGCTTGACTCTTGTTAAGCTTGAAAGGGATAGTTCTGATAGCCTATGGGGAGTCGTGGTCACCTATGAAATCGCAAACCGGGAGGGCGAAAGCATTGAGAGAAAGCTACTTCCAGCGTAAATTGATAACCCGCTTAAAGCAAGCGGGTTATCTTTGCTTTGCACTGAGTGATTCTTTTACGTCCGGTATACCGGACGTATATTGCGCCAAGGACGGGAAAAGCCACTGGTACGAATTGAAAGTGGTTCACCAAGCGACCGGGCCAATTAACCTGGGATCTTCTACTAAGAATTATGGTTTTACCAAAGCGCAAAAAATAAAGCTCTATGCGCTTCGCCAAGCCGGTATAGATGCGTGGGGGATAGTGCACTTAGCCGCACATAATACAACAGTAATGGTTGCTCCTGAGCAAATTGGAATCGACACCACAATCGAGGATCTGCTCAAGCTGCCGAAGTTCATTATTGAATGAAATTTTCAGTAAACTTTTGGTATAAGAAAATTGTAGAAAGGGAATGTCCTTTCCATACTACTATTGCCGCGAAAAGAGCAATCTTGAGCGGCAATAATAGTATAAGAAAAGTAGAGGAGAAAAAAAGGAGGTTTTTCGAAAATGGCTAAGAAAGATGTAATTGAAGCCGAAGTAGTCGAGGTTGTTTCAACTGATGCATCGGCACCGGCTGGTGCACCGGCGCTACCGCCCGAAGCGCAGGGGTTGATCGATACAGAGAAAACCCGCGCTTTCTGGCGTGGAGCAACCATTTTCGGGTTGTTCGGGTACCTTCTCGGCGCAGGCGTCGGGGCATGGGCAATGTCAAGGCGCCGGCATTCGGCGCAAAAGTCAGTTGATAAGGCACCCGAGCTTCCGCCCATAGGGGCGGAAGGAACAAACGGGGAGTATTGAAAACAAGGGGGGATAACCCCCCTTGTTTTTACATTCGAAAGGGGGATATTATATGACAACGGAAGAACAAATAGCAGAACGAATTCAACAACTAGAAGTTGACCCAAAGCTCCCGAAATGGGTGTTGGTGAAAAGAAGCGATTTGCGCAAAGGGCTTCTTGCTGCAGGACTCATTGGCTTTCTTTCAGGGGCCACTTTTACTTTTGCGGTTACGGCCAAACCGAAAGGAGTAAAAGTAATTGGGCGAAAACAATGATTGGATGGATTTTTTGAAAGAAGTGGAAAAGCTGATCTGTAAAGAAAAGAGGGACAACGAAAATGTCATGGTACCGGGACGAAAGGTTACTAAGAAACCGATTTGTCGAAACCAAAAGTGAAGAGTCTGGAAACTTGTCGAATGTAGTGTCAGCTGGATCCCAAATTGCAAAAGCCATAACAGATGCTGAGGGTAAAGTAAGTATTATTACTTTTGCTCTACAGGCAACCTATGCCTGTCTTTTGTTTATTGGGCAAGAACTAGGGAAAGGGTTAACAATTCTTATAGATAAGGGGTGGCCGCATGAGTGATACAGACTGGGTATGGGGGAACACCAGCGACAGTGATAGTCTGTCAAGTTGGGAAAAAGAGGTAATAACACAGACACAAGATTACAACCATGCGGAAGTCACACTAACACCACATCAATCCACCCGCGTGCGGACAGCGAAGAAATGCATCGTTGCAGGAGGGGCTTTTCTGCTTTTTGGGATTGCGCAAAAAATCCTCAAATGGGCTTTGGACCTCTAAAAAAAGGGGGTTTTAAAACCCCCTTTTTTTAGCCTTCAGTCCACTCCAAGTAAACAAATACATTGCCGCCCCGGTCCATGAACTCCCGCTGTGCCAAAATCGTGACTTTGGGGGTTTCGTTATTAACCATCGCTTCTTTGATCCTTTCCAATTCCTGAATGTCGGCGTTATTTGACATTGAAAACAGCCTTACAAAATACAACTTTTTCTTTCTTAGCATCTAGATTACCGCCTTCTCTGGCGACCGCCTGGGTGGAAGTTTTTCTGGAAGCGGCTCAATTTTTTTGACACCTTGGTCTTCTGTTAGGGGTTCGGGAGACTTTGGTTTTTCGTACCGCAAATTTTCCCGAATCAAAGAAGCGAGCTCAGGCATCTCTTCGTCCATCTTCTCCAGAATCCTTTGCCGTACATCTTCTGGATACGACAAAATCTGTTCAGTGTATTTTGCCGCAACCGCAAACGGATCCATCTCCACGTTTATTATTTGCCCCTGCTGATCATACTCGTTTTGTGCCTGTTCTTCTGCAACAAGAGAGTTGTAAATCTCTTCCCACCTGCCGGAACTGCTCCCCGGATTCTCTTCGTTTTCTGCCCGTTGTTGTACCTTCAAAGCCTTGGCCTGAGCCTCAGCTTGAGTCAAAATGGACATTTCCTGAGTCTTGGTGCTGTAAAGTGCCTGTTGCCTTGCAATTAGTTCGTCAACCTTATAACGAGCAATCAAATCTTTTGCCATTTGGTTTATCTCAGCAACGTTGTCAATACCAGCAACTTCTTTCAAAAGCGTTGTATCGGAAACCAATTTCGCCGCATTTAGACTGCGGACAAGCTCTTTGCGCTGAATGTCATCCGCCATCTTAAAATCCTGCATCCGGATCTCAAGAGGGGTAATACCAAGAAAACCTGCTATGCGTTGACTTACGAAATTCAAGAATTTAATTAGCTCTCTGCGGTAAACTAGGAAATGATTCTCCAGCATCCGCAAAGATATGGAACTTCCACTCCACGAGAGCCCTCCAAAAACAAACTCCTGCGGCACACACATGCCGTTGATCAAGGTTTCCTGCAAAACTCTAATTTCCTGCGTTAGCATTAAAAGCTTACCCTGACCTCCGAAAGTATTAACCCCAACCCTAACTGGAAATACCCCGATATAGTTAGGATCCTGCTTCCACTTTTTAATTTCAGCTTCGATTCTCGATCTAAACTCACCAAGATTCGAGGTCAAATGCGGCGCCGATATTGGGTTAGTATCCTCTGGATAAAGCATCCTAAACGGAACCAAATGCTCTAACGCCACAGCTTCCTGCGCTTTCTTTAATACGTTTAAATGAAAAGCTTCACGCATAGCAGGAATAATTAGCGGCATACCCCAACCTTCATCACCATCGGAAATATCTGCCCTCCTAAAATGATAAAGATTAGATTTATTGAGCTTCACAGACTTCTTTTCTTTCACTGCCTGGATAAATATCCACGGCGTTTCTTTCAACGTTTCGAAGTCACCCGTCGTTATCTTCTTTTTTAATGCGTTGGGAACACTGTAATAAATTTTTACACTCCCAGTAACCGGATTGTATTCGATATCGATATTTTCAGGGTTATATCTCACAATCCTGATTTCATCCATCTTTTTGATTTGCCTATCATCAACCTTAAAAACAACCCCATGGCTTTTACACTTCGGACATGTACCTACAAAACCAAAGTTGCGAAATGTAAAATCCCCTCTTGGACCAAATTTGTCAAAGTCCTCAAACTGATTGGCTTCTTCACATATGGGGCATATAAGAAAACGCTTGAACGGAAAATAAATCGTTGGAAATGCGTTTCCGTAGGTGAAATAATCAAGGCCGATTTCAATCAGCCTTTCTTTGATGCCAAGTTCATCCCGCAAGAATCGTTCCAGTTCAAGCACCTGTTTGTCAACGTGTCCGCTTTCTTTTGGCACCTCAAACAAAATATCTGTTACAGGATACTCGGCCATTTTAAAAATCACAGGGTGAATCAAAGGTGACGTCTTATAATAGTACCTGCACCATTTGAATAATTCCTTAATATTCGGCGGCAAATACATTTTGGCAAGGTCGAAAAACGGACTTGGGTATTCTATAGGGTTTTTAATAGGCCCTTGCATCTCTGGGCGCAAATGAGCAGGGGTATCAAGAACTTCACCCATCGGTGATCTCGGCATCATTCAACCCTCCCATACGATTCGATTTCAATAAGCCTCCCAATTTGGATGTCCACTGGATTATCCTCATCAACTACCCTCTTGTCTTTTTTCCACCTTAAAGCAACAGCATCTTTTAGCTCCGTCTTTGGTAAAAATTCATCTACCTTTGAGTAAAACGGACAATGGACCACATTAGCAGTCATATATGCTGCCGCAATATAACGCGCCACGTCTTCCGAAAATACAACCGGGAATATCTCAGAAAGTTGGGCCACTACATGATGAATTTCATGCGGTTCGCATTCTTCAACTTCACTAAAATCAGGTACTTCCCCAGAAAAAGCAATCACAGTCTTTTCAAAGATCTGCCAATCGGTGAAGTAAAAGAATCCGCCCAAGCTTCCATCAACGGTTTGAGATGCAAGTGCAGTTTGTAACGCCAACACCTTATTTAAAAGCACTTCATCATTAGGAAACAGTTCCCGGAGTGTTTCCGGCTCCCATTCTAACCATTCGCCTTTTTTGCTCATCATGTCGAAGATTTGTTTGGCGGTCATTCTATCAATCCTTTTCACTTATAGTTTGAGGGACAACTTCTCCTTTGATAATCTTTTCAATCAACTCTTGATGTGGTTTAGGCAGTGAATTAAAAATTGTTTCTGGATCTTTATATAGATCGCTGACAAGCTCTTTGTCGAACTGCTCTTCAAGCTTTGATCTTATTTGTTTTCCCGTATCTGCTTTAATTAAGGTAACAACCTCATCAATCGAAGCGACTTTCTCTTGGTTCAATAAAGACTTAAATTCCCTTATGCTTTGACTGTTGGTAATTTCTGGAGAAGCGATCCCGCTCACGACTGCTTCCGGGGTTATCCTGCGTTTATAGTTATCGATGCCATACATTTTGTCGAGCATGCGAATTGCAGTAGCCCCTTCGCGGTAATTAAGCTCACCTTTTTGGATCGCATTAGCAACCGCTAAATACATTTTCTGCGCTTCCAAGGGTAAGTCCTTTATTCGATATTTTATGTCTTGAACAATATGTGGATTGATTTCCTTGATAAGGAGCTTGTCAAGATTAATATCAAACTCAAGGGCCTTCAAAGCGATGTTCCGCGACAAAATTTTTCTCTGCTGAGGTGTCAATTTGTCAGCAACTTTTGGATAAGCCGCTATTGCCTTTAAAGTATGCACTTTGTCCGGCATGGGAAACTTTTTCACTCCGTTGATTTCGATACCGTAAAACACATTGTCGTTCTGAGTGTTTACTGCAGCGGTTTTTGATAGATCAGACATTTGGATTTCGTTGGACTCAACCGTATCAGCATAATCTTTAAATAACTCCCCAAGCTTCTCTAAATTAAACTTTAAACAGGCTTCCTTGATTTTGCTGCCGATAATTTTTGCGCATTCCTCAGGAATAACTTCTTTATTCCTGAGGAAATAAAGTGCAGATAACACTATATCTTTTGGAGTGTGAATAGGGAACATACGGTGCCTGCGGTTGCCGACAATAATAATGGCAAAACTCTTGTCCGGTTGTTTGTCGATCTCCATATCCGGCTCAATCACCACATGGTTAAGTATCTTTTCAAAGAAGTCCTTGTCCGGATCCGTGTATTGGTCGTAAAACAACATATAATCAGCCCTTTCTTTAGAAGTGTAACTCTACTGTCTATTATACACCAAAAACCACTAAGGGGTAACTCCACCCAACTCCACCCAAGTCCACCCACAAGTCCACCCAAGCTCAAACGCAGTCGTAGAACGGGTTTGAACCCGATTTGGGTGGAAGGGTGGACTTGTTTTTGACAAATACCCTATGATAATTTTTGCATATATTTTTGATCATATTTGGTGAACATATATATAAATAAATATTTTCTTAACATATACATATATAATTCAGATCCACCCTTCCACCCAAAAAAACCTTTTAAAAAAATTATTATCCATATTTGTCAAAACAAGTCCACCCTTCCACCCAAATCGGGTTCAAACCCGTTCTACGACTGCGTTTGAGCTTGGGTGGACTTGTGGGTGGACTTGGGTGGAGTTGGGTGGAGTTGGGGATCGATCCTATAGATTGTTCGGAATGAAAATACGCTCACCAACGTTTATTTTGTTTGGGTCTTTGATATTGTTGATTTTCACAATATCTTCGACTGTTGTGCTGAACCTCTTACTAATTTTAGTTAAAGTGTCTCCAGGTTGAACAACATAAGAGAAATATAGCGAAGGGCTTCTTTTCTCCATATAAGCAGGATTTGTTTTAATTCTTTTGGCAACAGAGAGGATTTTGGAGACGTATTCAGGATCAGTCGCATAACCACACGATTTGATGGCGTTCGCAAACTTCTCAAGGTCGTGCCGCACATTATAAGCAGACTCGTATCGCGGTTTTTTTAGAAACGCGATCCAATCAAGAATGCTTTCTTCGTAACTCGGATACTTTTTGAATTTGTCTATGATGCGGACCTTGAAGCAGTTTTTCTTTGAGGGTACAGGCTCGAAGCTGATGAGGTTATATTTTTTTTCGAGGAATTCTTGAACCTCTTTCGATGTAAAATCAGAAGCAAAAGTCAAATATTCGGTAGTAATAACTTCGACAAAGTTGCCGTTATAGTCTCCTTTAATGTTAAACAGGTTATATGAGGGTTCCCCGGTTTTGCGATCTTTACACTCATGTTCAAGCCACCCGGTTTCTAAAGCAATTTGCGCCAAAATGAAAAGGTGGTTGAAACCTTCTTTTTCTTCAATTTTTTTGGCTGCAGGAAGCGTTTGTTTGATAAACCGTGTTACTTTATCCATCTGTTATTCCTCCTAATTTTGATTTTTAGAATTCAATGGCTGGAAATTTATTTCCAGCCATTGAACAGAATATAGGAGATGGAATTTAAAATGTGTAGGTGAACGAAATATAAGGTATCCATTTAGTAGGCTTCTTTGTTACGCCCCCGGTGATATAAAAAGCAGATTCCCTAGTTTCAGTTTTAAAAAACACCGTTGTCGACAAATCATAGATTTTGCCACTGATTGGATGGTTGTCGAATACAAACGAAGTAGTTAAGTAGTTGGTCCAATCATATTCGATAACTATGGTGTGGGCTTTGGCGAACTCACCATCATAGTCAAATTCAACGGTATAGGAGCCACGAAAACGTGCCGAAGCTGGAACCACTAAAAGGAGAAGCAAAATCAATGTAATAAAAGTCTTTTTGATAAAGATCACCTCCGGATTCTTATTTTAATTACTGGTTTGGGTCTTTGAGCATTGACAGGGTTTCGCCGCTGTGATCTTCTTTTAAAACTTCCTGTTCAGCCTTACGGATCGCAATACCAATAACTGTAGGCGAAGGCTGGTTTCCGAATTTTTCCTCGTAACGCGTCACAAAGTTTTCTAGGAAAAGGAATGTTTTTTCGCGGCCTTTTAGCCCAAGCAAAAGACCTTGTTGTTCGGCATACTTATAAGAAAGTACAGCCATGTTCAGGATGTGTCGGACAAAGCTAAACTTTTTGATTGCCCAACCAATTATTCCAAGCAGGATGGTTATGAGAGCTCCCTGAAACGTTGGATTTTCGATGATTGAGCTGAGAAATTGAAGCATTTACAACCCACTCCTTTTTTTCTTTAATATAGCACAATCATTCCTTTTTATCAAGAAGTTGTTTCAAAAACGTTCTGACTAAGTTTTTTAAAAACTTTTCGTCTTGATAAGCGAGAAATGCACCAGTTACCAAGCTGATTGGTCGGTTCTTCGTATAGTGGTACATCAGATACGAAACAATTAGAGCGAGGAAAGAACCTGCTAAAAAATTGGCGATAAATATTTTTAGCGATACATTGACTGCGGAGGTTGCGCTACGGTGAAATTCGCCAATAAATGCACCAATGCCGACAACTCCCACAGCTTGGATCAAAAAGATAACCTCCGGAGTCATCGGACTTATTCCCCTTTCTTACTTGGAATGATTCGCGACACCTCCCCTTCAGTCTCCCGCAAATTTACAGCGATTACCATTCCAAGCACGATAATTGCGAACATCATGCTGCTTAGGCTCCAAAAGATTATAGCATTATTTTGGTTGATAGCGTCCGCGCGGTCTTGTGTTTCGACAAATTCAATGTTCAGTTCGTTTTTCAAAAACTGTTCTGTAAACCCGTAGAAGATCACTATTTTCTTACCCACATTTGTAGGTGTTGGAATCACAAGCTTATTCCAATAAACATCATGGCAAGAAATATAGTCTGGATATAGATACTCTCTTTCTTCGAAAACGTACGGCAAAAGAGTGTTAATGTATTTAGTCGCCCCGGCTCCAGCATAAAGCAGTTTCCCCGAGTCGTCAAAGGCTATAGTTATTCTGCTTCCATCAACCCCTGAGCGGCCAACGATCATTCGATCGACAAACTCTTGATAGATATCATCGGGTTTGGTTGCCCAGCTCCAATTGTGCCAGGTTTCGGAAAGATACTTAAGCTCGTTTGATTGTGCGCGAATAAATGCTAGGGTTAAGTGGTGTTTGAGTTTAGCGGTTTCCCTTACCAAAGCTTCTGAATTGATTTTAGATGTAATTACGTTTTCCCCGATAAAACCGATTTGGAAAACAAAGATCAACACTATAACGATGAAAGCTATCAAAATAATTTTACGTCTGCGTTCTAAACCAGCCACTATTCACACCTTCCCGCTTAATTTATGTTCATTTTCTTCACTCTCCAATACATATGATAGCATAAATCAAAACGCTTTATTCTCAAGTAAAATGGGCAGGTTTGGAACCCGCCCGTTTTACTTGAGAACTTGAAAATTTAAACTAGAGAAATTTGCCCGGTGATTATAGTTCTGAATTTATCGTCGTTCTTTGTCGCTCTTAGTTCGAAATCGCAGTCCCCAGTGATGGAAGCAAACAAGTTGTCGTTCGCATAAATTCCGAGGTTGAATTCCCCTGGTTCTTTGAAGCTATCAACAATTTCCCTGGGATTGTGCGACGTGTGAATCGTCGCCTTGTTTTCTTTTGGCTTGATAATAATGGCATCGCATTCGATTTCAACATTGTTGAACTTAATTGTGATCATCTTTAGTCACCTCCTCTTGGTCTTCTGCATATACAAGAAACGCTTTTCCGAACGAGCAAATCAACTCTGTTAGCTTATCAACTTTACGATGGAGGTTTAGCATGGCTTGTCTAAATTCTTGGAAATCGGATTGTTGCTGACGGTCGGGTCTATAAAATCTTCGCATGTAAAATTTATTTCTCTCCCCTTTTGCTCCAAGGATTGCATCAATTTTACATGCAACTTCAAACCAAATGATTCTCAAGTCGCAGGCGGTTTTAGGTACAACTCTAGGATCGCCGCAGGCTTCGACGTTTACAGCTACACATCCACCGCCACAAGAAGGTTTAATTGGGCAATAGACGCACCTTTCCGGCATTTCGCATCTAATGTCCTCGATCTTTGTTTCACCAAACTTTTCCCTAATTTTGTTGATTTTAGAAATGTCCTCGTCATAGATGGTTCCCATATGATAATCGCCGATACCTCTATCATAATCAAGCATACGGTGGCATGAAGAAATATTCCCTTCTGGATCGATTGCCACCTGGTTAATAGCGAACCCGCATTTAACTAAATTACGTTTTGGGTTAGTGGGAATTATTTGACGTTCCAAAACGTCGTTGAAGATTTTCAAATAAATAGGCTTGCCCTGACGATACCTGTCAATGTAATACTCACCGATTTTGGTGAATATTTTCCTGGCTTCTTCGAGCTCTTCTTCCGTCCACTTTTCTTCCTCTACGGGCATTGATGCAATGGAATGGACTCCTTTTTCCTCAAAAAACCAGATAAGGCTGTCATAAAGGTATTTAACTGTGGCTTTGTTAAACGTCAATCTGATTTGTGTTCCAGATTTTCGCCAGGCTTCAATTTTTAAAAGCCTATCAAGGGCTTTTTCAACATTAGTGAAAGTTTCCCCGCCGGATTTGGTCGGACGGTTTAGGTTCTGAGCCTCTGGAACACCGTCAAAGCTCAACAGCACGCTAAACCTTCTCCCCAGGGCAAAAACAAATGCTTCGAAGTCGTCAGGAAGGGCGTATCCGTTGGTGGTCATTGAAAAACTGACTTTTTTTCCGCATTTTTGTGCTTCTTCTTCTGCATAAAGCGTGCCCTTTTTAACCAGATCCCACACAACGGTTGGCTCTCCGCCAAACCAAGTTATGGAAATATGTTTAGAGTCACCCGATCGCCTAATTAGCCAATCAATACAGTCCTTTAAAACTTCCCATTTCATGGTCCTAAGCTTTTGCCCTTTCTGGTTAGCAAAGCAATACGGACATCCCAAATTGCAAGTTTCTGTAACGTTCAAAACGATATGAGTGATATCGTTTCGCCTAACTTGCGGATTGCACCTCTCCATTTTTGTCTCCTTTCAAAATTAGCATTAATACCAATCCGAGTCATCGCAAAAATCACAGTAATCGCAAGCATTACAACTATCACAGTAAAAACAGTAAAAACAGCGGTTGCAAAAATTGCATTCATCGCAATGATGGCAGAATATTGACGCGTAACAACCAAAGTAACAGCTGTCACAGTAATCACACATATTACATGCGTAACACACTTCACAATACAAGTTACAGCTGTCACATGCGTCGCAAACGTTGTGGCAGGTATAGCAATAATCGCAACTACTATCACAATAATCGCAGTCGTCGCAGCTGTCGCAGGTGGAATAACAGAACTGACAAACAGTACATGCCATATGGCTTACCCCCTTTAATCGTACTCACATTCGTAACATTCGTAGCATTGTGAGTCGCATCGGAAGCATGCATAACAGGTAGAGTCTCCATAATAACATGCCATGTAACACTCCTCGTCGCAGAGGTCACATTTGTGGTAACAGTAATAGCATGCGACACAAACGGCACACCTGTGGCAACCCACATCACATGAACTGTCACAGTAATCACAGGAGTCGCAGACAGAATCACAGTAGTCGCAATAGACGCAAGAGGAATAACATGTTTCACAAGAATAACATATGAAACAAGTGTGGTAGACATACTTTAAGTTATCTCTTAAAGCATTCATTTGGGCGGCAGTAATGTTGCCGCCCACAGAAACGTCTGACCAAGCGGCAGGGAATGATCCGGAAGACCCCCCTGTCTTTAAATTTGTGATTCTTGCTTTTAGTTCATTGTAGTGACTGGCCTTGATAACATTACCTACAGCTATGGTACCACTGGTCCAGCTTCTAGGCGAAGATCGACCTTCACCCTGCGGGTTGGTTTCATACTGTTCAATTAGGGTTCTTAATTCATTAAAATGTATAGCTTTTATTGTAGTTCCTACGTTAATAGGCTCTGACCAAGACTCTTTCCAATCTTTTGGGTTAGCCATTTATTGATTCTCCTCTTGCGGCTGTTCTTCCTTTCCCGTGATTACATTTCCCTGTTCATCAATCAGGCCGTTTTCAACTGCGAGTGAGTAAAGAAGGTGATACTGACCTTCAGCCCTGTAAAATTCTATTTGGAGATTTCGAATTTCCGCTTCTTGCTCTCTGATCATTCGGTTAAGTTCTTCTCTCCGCTGCTGAATAGACGCCTGCAGCCTATGCATTGTTTGGTTGGCCCTTTCTAGTAGTATCAAGACATTTTCCATAACAATCCCTCCCTTGATTAAATTATAGATTAAAATAAGGAAAGATTCAACTGTTAATATCATTACCCGTAACGATAACACAAATTATCAGGCGTTTAGTATTAACATTTCAACTCTACTGGCTAGACCAACAGGAGCATATTTTTTCTCCTGTTGGTCTACAGCCTTGTTTGCTTCGCCGCCGATACACTACACATAATTAGAAGATACGACTCCAACTACTCCTCTTGAATATTTGCTTTTGGCTTTGACATATCCTCCCCCTTCAGTATTTTCAGCATTTCTTTGTTTTCTTCTAGTCGCACCTTCAATTGCCCCCACTCTCGGTACTTTTCAATGTTTACCTGTTTATGTTCTTCTGCCCGGTCAATAACTTTTTGAATTTCTTTTTGATCCACCTTTGCTTCTTGCATTTCAGCAATTAACGCTGATAACTCCTCAAATTTTAGCTTAGCTTCAATAGCAGCGTTACCTACAGCTACCAGCTTTGCTTCCTGCACTGCAATTCTTGCTTCCAGCAATTCTACTGCGGATTTCTTTTCTGCTTTCGTACTCAAGTTACCAACTCCTTTTTGTTATTTGACTGGTTTGTTGGCTTGCCATAGTATTCAGCTAAGATTTGTCGATATTGTTCTATCCTCTCTTGAGTTTCTGCAATTATCTTCCGGTATAGCTCTAGATTTTTCTCCTCGGCCGCCAACCGGCCGTGCACTTGCTCAATTGTAAGTGTTTCAGCGTACTCAACCGTCCTTGTCACTTTGACCCCTTGTTCTCTTGGCTCAATCGCAGAACTAACTACTCTCTC
>CZCB01001659.1_pt1 | contig 12534 bp, 10 predicted proteins | sample 591991 | NCBI WGS metagenome assembly CZCB01 (sample SAMEA3556809, study PRJEB10932) | anaerobic digester metagenome | reverse complement strand
TAACCGTTTTTTTCATTTACTATTTTTGTAAAAATCTTTTATAATGTACTTAGGTGGAAAAAGAAGGCGAGTATATGTAGCATTTTTGTAGATACACTAAATATTGCACTAAATTTAGCAAGTCCAATAAACAGAAAGGATGGTCAGCATGTGTTATAAGGACTTTTTTTGGCAGTATTTTACTGCCACCGGACAAATTGGACCTTATCTAATTTACAAGAGCCTTTTAAATGAAGAACAAGAAGAGGATGATTCTTCATATCCTTTCGCAGTAACTAATGAAGAGTAGGTGAATCTTTTGCCGGATATTATAAAAACAGACACCCTGGTCTTAAGGGCACGAAATTACAGAGATGCTGATCAACTTTTAAGTCTTTATACACTGAAAAAAGGTAGGCTTACTGCTATCGTCAAGGGGGTAAGAAAGCCCAAAAGTAAATTAAGGGGAGGAGTGCAGGTTTTCAGTCATACTCATCTCTGCCTTTATCTGGGTCGCAGCCTGGCTACTGTTACCCAAACAGAAACTATTAATACTTTTCCTGCTTTAAGAACAGATTTGCTTAGAATGAGTTATGCAGCTTATTTAGCGGAGTTTGTAGAAAGTATTACGCCAGAAGGAGAAGCAGACCCAGGACTTTTTTCTTTACTTTTAACAGGTTTTCACCTCCTTAGCTGGGAAGACCCTTGGTTAATTGCACGCTTACTTGAAGTGCGCTTACTAATGGAATCAGGTTATCAACCATTCCTAATTAATTGTGTGCAGTGTGGTAAAGAGATAAAAATTGGATCCCTATTTGTTCCCTCTTTGGGAGGAGTTATCTGTACCGACTGTGAGAAAATTAAACCTGCTCAAGATGTATACAAAATTAGCGGAGAAACATATGTTGTATTAAGGCAATTAATGCAAATGGATTTGGAAATGGTTAGCCGATTGCGGATATCCTTACCTGCCAAAAAAGAGCTGGAAGAAGTACTGGATACTTATATTACTTATTTATTGGGTAAAAGGTTAAAAACAAAAGAATTTCTGAACAATTTAGCTTAAGAAATTAAAATTTAATGAATAAAATAACCTTTTTTGGAAAAATTAGTTCCCAAAAGGGGGGGTTGCGATGGATGAATTAACTAAGATAGATTTAATAAGGGAAAGAACAGGCATAGGTTATAAAGAGGCTAAAGAGGCATTAGACCGGGCCGGAGGCGACATAGTTCAGGCACTGATATATATTGAAGAGGAAAGAGTCAAATTAGATGAAGACATAAAACATAAAGGGCAAAAAATACTGGAACAGGTAAAAGAAATTATTAAAAAAGGTAATGTGACTAAGATTAAACTTAAAAAGGGTGAAAAAACCATTCTGGAGTTTCCAGTGAATATTGGTGCCCTGGGTGTAGCCGGGGTATTGATGAGCTCCACCTTGGCTGTTATTGCAGCATTGGGAACGGTAGCTGCCTTAGCTAATAAATATACTCTGGAAATTGAACGGCCGGGAGGAAAAGTGGAAACCAGAGAGATTGTTATTGTGGATGAAGATGAATATTAGAGTTATCGAGTCTAATATTTTTGGAACATTCAAGATGTCAGTGGGCCAGTGGGCGTGAAATTTTTTTAAGGTTGTAAAGGTTGAGGTTAAGAATTAGTAAAGTTGACGGGTATTAATAAATGAGCATTCTATTGGTTATGAGATTCGAATTAAGCTTGACATTGGCGGATAGTTTTGCTAATTTTAAGATATTGAAATTTAATATTTAGCTGTGAGGGAGAGGAGTAGCTGTTCTTTAGCTTCTCAAGCGAGCCGGGGATGGTGGAAGCCTGGTGAAGAAAAACAGTGAAGGGCGCTCCTGAGCTTTCGTGCTAAAATAAAGTGGGCATACCTTTAGGTATGTCAAACAGGGTGGAACCGCGGGAAATACCTCCCGTCCCTGTCCTTTTCGGGCAGAGACGCGGAGGTTTTTTTAATCTTTGGGGTTAAGTTTTGGGTTAAGGGCTAAGCTTATGGTTCCGCATCTGCTTTTAGGTTATACTGTATGATGCATCCGATGAATGTTAATTTTTTGGGATGCATCAAATGAATGACATACATTTATGATGCATTACTTAAATTGTTTCATAGTAAATGATGCATAAAGCAGATTGGCTCAATTATAGATGCATCCCTAAAAGTTGACTCCAAAGCAGATGCATCATGCAGTAAGCTCGAAAGTAGATGCCCATTTAAAAGAGCTCAATCTATTTTAATAATCTGTGTTTATCCTTGGTTAAAAAACTAGTCACCAGTCACCAGTCACTAATAACTAGTCACTAATAAAAAGGAGGTTTTTATTTTGAATTTTCAAGACTTAATTCTAGCTCTTAATAAGTTTTGGGGCGAACAAGGTTGTATTATCCAACAGCCTTATGATGTGGAAAAAGGTGCAGGGACTATGAATCCCGCTACTTTCTTACGGGCTTTAGGCCCTGAACCCTGGAAGGTTGCATATGTAGAACCTTCCCGTCGTCCTACCGACGGTCGCTATGGGGAAAACCCCAACCGGTTACAGCATTACTATCAATATCAGGTAATTTTGAAACCGTCACCGGACAATTTTCAAGAGTTGTATTTAGAGAGTCTAAAAGCAATAGGTATTGACCCTTTACAACATGATATTCGTTTTGTGGAAGATAATTGGGAATCTCCTACTCTTGGCGCCTGGGGACTGGGTTGGGAAGTCTGGTTGGATGGTATGGAAATAACTCAATTTACATATTTTCAACAATGTGGCGGTATTGATTGTAAACCGGTAAGCGGAGAGATAACTTACGGTATTGAGAGATTGGCTATGTTTATTCAAAAGAAAGACAGTGTTTTTGATATTGAATGGGTAGACGGAATTACCTATGGTGATGTGCATCATCAGGGCGAAGTGGACTATTCCCATTATAATTTTACGGTAGCCAATACAGATATGCTTTTTATGTTATTTGATGCTTATGAAAAAGAAGCTATGGCCGTATTAGAGAAAGGCTTGGTTCAGCCTGCCTATGATTATGTTTTAAAATGTTCCCACACCTTTAACCTCTTAGATGCCAGAGGAGCAATTAGTGTTACCGAGAGGACAAGCTATATAGCCCGGGTAAGAAACATGGCTCGTGCTTGTGCCCAAGCTTATTTGGTACAAAGGGAAAGATTAGGTTATCCGTTACTAAAAGACCCAAAAGAACGTAAGCGTTTAGGCTTGGAAGGTTAAAGAAGGGAGAGGGAAAAATGGCAAATTTACTTTTAGAGATTGGTACTGAAGAAATACCGGCAAAGTTTATGCCTTCTGCGTTAAAACAATTGCAGGAACTAGCGGAAAATAAGTTTAAAGAAACAAGGATAGATTATACCCAAATTAATACTTACGGTACACCCCGCAGGATAGTTTTATTTGTGCAAGGTTTACCGGAAAAACAAGAGGACCTTATCCAGGAAGTAAAAGGCCCTTCAGCGAAAGTAGCTTTTGATAATGAAGGCAAACCAACCAAAGCGGCTCAAGGTTTTGCCAGGGGCCAAGGAGTGGAAGTAACCGATTTAAAGGTTAAAGAAACAGATAATGGCACCTATGTATTTGCCCTGAAAAAAGAAACAGGTAAACCTGTGGCGGAAGTATTAGCGGAAATATTACCTGATTTGGTTGTAGGTATACATTTTCCGAAGCCTATGCGTTGGGGTAGTCTGGAAATACGATATGCTCGCCCTATTAGATGGCTTGTTGCTCTTTTAGATAACCAGGTAATTAATTTTAATATTGAAGGTCTAGCCAGCAATAATATTTCCCGGGGACATCGTTTTTTAGGTTCTCAAGAAATTTGCATTTCTTCTGCCGATGAATATTTTAAACTGATGGAAGAGAATTTTGTAATTGTAGACCAAAATAAACGGCAGGAAATGATTCTCAATCAAATAAAAGATTTAGCGGATTCTGTTCAGGGTATTGTGGAACCTGATAAGGAATTATTAGAGGAAATTACTTTTCTGATAGAATACCCTACCGCTTTAATGGGAGGTTTCAATCCAAAATATTTAGAACTGCCTAAAGAGGTAGTTATTACCCCGATGAAAGAACATCAACGGTATTTTCCTGTACTAACGAAAACAGGAGAGTTATTGCCTAAATTTATTACCGTTCGTAATGGAAATGCAGAATATTTAGAGGTAGTGCAAGAAGGTAACGAAAAGGTACTGGAAGCAAGGTTAGCTGATGCTAAATTTTTCTATGATGAAGACAGAAAAGTTAAGCTGGCTGATTATGTGGAGAAATTAAAGGCTATTGTCTTCCAGGAGAAACTAGGAACCGTTTACGAAAAAGTAGAACGGATTCAAAAAGGAACCGGCTTTTTGGCTCAACTTTTAGAGGTAGACACTTTGGTAAAAGAGAAAGCTTTACGGGCAGCCTTCCTGTCTAAAGCCGATTTAGTTACTAATATGGTTTATGAGTTTCCTGAACTACAGGGCGTCATGGGTGAAAAATATGCTTTAACTTCTGGGGAAGATCCGGTGGTTGCTCAAGCTATTTTTGAACACTACCTACCACGGCATGGTGAAGATAAATTACCTCAATCTATGGAAGGGGCCTTAGTAAGTATCGCTGATAAAATAGATACAATTGCCGGTTGTTTTGCGGTAGGTATTGAGCCTACAGGTTCTCAGGATCCTTATGCCTTAAGGCGTCAAGCGGCAGGTATTTGCAGTATTATCCTGGATAAACAACTGGACCTTAATTTAACCGTTTTAATTGAACAAGCCCTGGATAATTATGAAGGCAAGTTAGATTTAAATAAAGAAAAATTAATTCAGACCATTTATAATTTCTTTGAGCAACGGGTAAGAAATATCTTGCATGAAAAAGGGCATCGCTATGATGTTATTGAGTCTATTATTACAGCCGGTTATGATAATCTTTCCCAAACAATTCTTAGGGCTCAAGCCTTAGAAAAAGTAAAAGGGACTGATACTTTTAGCAAACTACTTACAGCTTTCACCAGAGCTAACAACCTGGCTAAGAAAGCGGAAAGCAATATTATCAAAGAAGAATACTTGGTAGAAAAGGTAGAGCAAGATCTATATGCGGAATTAATTCGAGTTGAAAAACAGGTTAAAGAAAATATCGAAACTCAGGATTACCAATTAGCTTTGGAAGCTGTGGCTAATCTGGAAGAGCAGATTAACGCTTTCTTTGAAGGTGTTATGGTAATGGTAGAGGATGAAAATATTAAAAACAACCGTTTAGCCCTTCTTTGCAAAGTAACGAAACTTGTTGAGCCAATTGCGGATTTAACAAAAATTGTTCAGGACTGATGTTTTGAAAGAACAAGGCTTTATATGCCTTGTTTTTTCTTAACAGTTTAAGGAAAAATTATTCATAAAAATAGTGTTTTAAAGTTTTCAAGATAAAACATAATTGACGGTGATTTGGCTAAACTTATGATGATAAAGGATATAAATTTAGTTTAGGGAGGCATAGGTTGTGGTCAAATTACAGGATATTTGGCAAGCCAGGGAGAATCTTTACGGAGTGATTCATGAGACAAAATTAGATTTATCCCATACATTCAGTACATTATCAGGTAATGAAGTTTATCTAAAAACGGAAAATCTGCAAAAAACCGGTTCTTTTAAAATAAGAGGGGCTTACAATAAGATTGTCAGTTTAACAGAAGATGAAAAGAAAAAAGGTGTTATTGCTGCCAGTGCAGGCAACCATGCCCAAGGTGTAGCTTATGGAGCGACTAAAGCAGGGATTTCTTCCACTATTGTTATGCCCGAAGGTGCTCCTTTGTCTAAGGTTTTAGCCACCAAAGGATATGGTGCCGAAGTGGTTTTACACGGTCATGTTTATGACGATGCTTACCAGAAAGCTTTAGATTTACAAAAGGAAACCGGAGCTACCTTTATTCACGCCTTTGATGACAAAGAAGTTATTGCCGGTCAGGGAACCATTGGTTTAGAAATTTTAGATGAATTACCGGAAGTTGACGCTATAGTTGTTCCTATTGGAGGTGGAGGTCTAATTTCCGGGATTGCTGTAGCAGTAAAGACTTTAAAACCAAATGTTCGTGTGATCGGTGTGGAAGCAGAGGGAGCGGCTTGTGCGAAAGCGTCCCGGGAAAGCCAAAAAATATGCCAATTAACTACTGCGCAAACCATTGCCGACGGAATTGCTGTTAAATGCCCCGGGGAATTAACCTTTGAATTAATTGAAAAGTACGTTGATGACATTGTTACCGTTAGTGATGAGGAAATTGCCAGTACTATACTTCTACTGTTAGAAAGGGCTAAACTGGTAGCAGAAGGTTCCGGTGCGGCAAGTTTAGCAGCTGTTCTTTATCGCCAGGACTTATTGAAAAATAAAAAGGTTGCGGTAGTTATCAGTGGTGGTAATATAGATGTTAATTTTACTTCACGAATCATTGAAAAGGGATTGGTTAAGACGGGGAGAAATGCGGAATTGAGAACTATCATTGATGACAGGCCGGGAGCCTTGCAGCAACTGTTAAGTATAATTGCCGCCAATAAAGCAAATGTTATTTCCATTAATCATCATCGCTTAGACCCGGATATTCCTTTAAATAAGGCGCAAGTAGATGTTTTATTAGAAACTCAAAGTCGGGAACATGTAGAGATGATTATGAAGGATTTAAATAGCAGAGGGTATAATGTACAAGTTATTATTTAGGTAGAAAATTGGGCTTAAATAGTCCAATTTTTTTTCTAAAGCATTAATGGCCGTTTATCATCTTTTTCACCTACTTAAAATAAATTTATGTAGCCTAGAAGGATTTTTTAAACACAAATAGTATATATAAATTATTGCACATTTAACAATTGTGCCTCATAATAAATGGTATATGAGAATTAAAGAAAGCAGTGTTTATTTTTGATAGGTGGTGAGAATTATTCAACTTAGTAACCGACAGGAAAAAATTTTGGAGATTGTTAAAGAACAAGGACCAATAACCGGGGAGCAAATCGCAGAACAATTGGCTGTTACCAGGGCTTCTTTAAGACCTGACCTATCTTTTTTAACCCAAATAGGTTTATTGGAGGCAAGGCCCAGAGTTGGTTATTATTATTCTGGTCGAAACCCTTATCAAAGAGTCGTTGAAAAGATCATGAAATTAAGGGTAAAAGACTTTAAATCAATACCGGTTGTAGTCCGTGAAAACACCTCTGTGTATGATTGTATAGTCGCTCTTTTTGTTAATGATGCAGGTACTCTATTTGTAGTAGGGGAACAGGGAATTTTGGAAGGGGTGGTATCCCGGAAAGATTTATTAAAAACAGCTTTGGGAAAAGTAGATGTAAACCAGCTGCCGGTAGGAGTAATTATGACCAGAATGCCTAACATCATCATGACTACCCCGGAAGAAAGTCTTTGGGTGGCAGCCCGTAAATTAATTGTTCATGAAATAGATGCACTGCCTGTAGTACGTAAAATCCCCGGTAATGATGGAGAGAAATATGAAGTTATAGGAAGGATTTCCAAAACAACAATCACCAAAGTTTTTGTAGATTTTGGCTTGGGTCTGATTGATGAATTAGGAGGGTAAGAATGAGTAAAGATAAACTTGTTGTATATATAGTTTCCGATTCTTTAGGTGAGACAGCCGAATTTGTAGCCAGAGCCGTTGTTACTCAATTTAACGGAGGAAAAGCTGAATATCGCCGGATACCTTATGTATCTGATAAACAGCATTTAAAAGAAATTTTAGATGAAGCCAGTGAATATAATAGTATTGTTGCCTATACATTAGTAGTAGAGGAGCTAAAGGAGTTTTTGGAAGAAGAAGCCAAGAAAAGAAACTTACCTACAGTAGATGTGCTGGGACCCATGATGGAAGTCGTAAAACAAGTTACTGGCTATGAACCACGCCAGGAACCAGGATTACTGCATAAGTTGGGTGAGATTTATTTCCGGAAAGTTGAAGCTGTTGAATTTGCAGTTAAGTATGATGACGGTAAAGACCCCCGGGGGATCCTCCATGCAGACATTATCCTAATTGGAGTTTCCAGAACTTCTAAAACTCCCCTCTGTATGTATTTAGCCCATAAAAGGATTAAAGCGGCTAATATCCCTTTGGTACCGGAAATAAATCCTCCGGAAGAGTTATTTAATTTACCTAAAACAGGTGCTAAAGTAATCGGACTTACTATTAAACCTGATATTTTAAATAAAATCCGTCAAGAAAGATTAAAGACATTGGGGCTTCAATCCAATGCAGATTATGCCAGCATGGAACGAATACTGGCTGAATTGGACTATGCCGAAAAAATCATGAAAAGACTAGGTTGTCCCATTATTGATGTTTCCAACAAAGCGGTAGAAGAGACGGCAAGTAAAATCTTACAAATTTTTTACCGAGGTGATACAAGTGTTGAATAAAAAGTATGTGTATCTATTCCAAGAAGGAAGAAAGGAAATGAAATCACTTTTAGGGGGTAAAGGGGCTAATTTAGCTGAAATGACCTTTATTGGTCTACCTGTTCCTCCTGGTTTAACTATAACCACCGAAGCTTGTATTGACTACTTTAATGCCGATAAACAATTGCCTCCGGGATTAGAGGAAGAGCTCTGGACTCAATTAGCTAAAGTAGAGGAACAGGCAGGTAAAAAATTTGGTGATCCTGAGAACCCTCTTCTGGTTTCTGTTCGTTCAGGAGCAGTAATTTCTATGCCGGGAATGATGGATACCATTCTTAATTTAGGTTTAAATGAAGAAACCGTGAGGGGCTTAAGTAAAAACACTAATGATGAACGCTTTGCCCTTGATTGCTACCGCCGCTTTATTCAGATGTTCAGTAACGTAGTATTAGGGATTGAGCATTATGAGTTTGAAACTATTTTGGAAAAACATAAAGAAAAAGCACAGGTACAATTTGATTATGAATTAAGCGTGGAAAGTTTGAAGGAGTTAATCAAGGAGTATAAGGTAATAGTTAAACGACTAAGCGGGCAGGAGTTTCCCGAAGATCCTAAGGAACAGTTGATTTTGGCTGTTAAAGCCGTTTTTGATTCCTGGCACAATCCTCGGGCGCAAGTTTATAGACAGCTAAATAAAATCCCTGATGATCTAGGTACAGCTGTAAACGTACAATCTATGGTTTTCGGTAACATGGGTAGTACTAGCGGGACTGGTGTAGCTTTTACTAGAAATCCTTCTACCGGTGAGAAAAAGCTTTATGGAGAATACTTAATTAATGCTCAAGGGGAAGATGTGGTTGCCGGTATTCGCACTCCTGCACCTATCAGTCAGATGGCAGACGATCTTCCTGAAGTCTATGAGCAATTTGTAAGAGTAGCTAATTTATTAGAAGCTCATTATAAAGACATGCAGGATATTGAATTTACTATTGAAAATAAAAAGCTGTATTTACTTCAAACTCGTAATGGTAAAAGGACGGCTCAGGCAGCCATAAAAATTGCTGTAGATTTAGTTGATGAAGGCATAATTTCTAAAGAAGAGGCTATTATGCGGGTAGAGCCTGGCCAATTAGACCAGTTATTGCATAGAAGCATTGACCCGAAAGCCCAATTACAGGTTGTGGCTAAAGGTTTACCGGCTTCTCCCGGAGCTGCCTGTGGCAAGGTTATTTTTGATGCTGATGAAGCGGAAATTTTGGGTAAGGAAGGAGAAAATATCTTACTGGTTAGATCGGAGACCACTCCTGATGATATCCATGGTATAGTAGTTGCCAAAGGAGTATTAACCAGTCGGGGTGGCATGACCAGTCATGCTGCAGTAGTAGCCAGGGGTATGGGTAAACCCTGTGTTTGCGGTTGTGAAGAACTAAAAATTGATTATGTTAAGGAACAAGCATTAATCGGTGACTTAGTCATAAAGAAAGGCGATATTTTATCTATTGATGGTTCTACAGGTCGGGTAATTTTAGGGGAAGTACCCTTGGTGGAACCTGATTTAAGTCCCAGTTTCCAACGGTTATTGACTTGGGCTGATGAAATAAAGGTTTTAGGGGTAAGGGCTAATGCAGATAATCCTGAGGATGCTCAAAAAGCCAGAGAGTTAGGAGCCAAAGGTATAGGCCTTTGTCGAACTGAACACATGTTTATGGCTCCGGACCGTTTGCCTATTGTTCAGGAAATGATCTTAGCCGATAACCAGGCTCAAAGGGAAGAAGCCTTAAACAAACTACTGCCTGTTCAACAAAATGATTTTTACGGCATCTTGAAGGCAATGGAAGGCTATCCGGTAACAATTCGTCTTTTAGATCCACCTTTACATGAATTCTTGCCTAATTTGGAAGAATTGGTAGTAGAAATTACAACTATGAGACATACAGGTGCACCGGCTGAGGAAATTGAGGCCAAAGAAGCCTTATTACGAAAGGTAAGAACCTTAACTGAGTTTAACCCCATGTTAGGTCACCGGGGTTGTCGTTTAGGTATTACTTATCCGGAAATTTACCGCATGCAAGCCAGAGCAATTTTCCAGGCTACTGCTCAACTAGTAAAAGAAGGATATAACATTTTCCCGGAAGTAGAGATACCTTTAGTAATTGATGCAAATGAATTACGTATTTTGCGTCAAGAAATTGAACAGGTTGCAAGGGAAGTGCAAGAAGAAACAAAAGTAGAGTTTGAGTATACTATTGGAACTATGATTGAACTTCCTCGGGCTTGTTTAATGGCCTATGAACTAGCTGAATACGCTGATTTCTTCTCCTTTGGTACTAATGACTTAACTCAAACAACCTTAGGGTTTAGTAGAGATGATGCGGAAGGTAAATTTATGCAGGATTATTTGCATCATAAAATCTTAAAAGATAATCCATTTGCCGTACTGGATAGAGATGGTGTGGGTAAATTAATTGAAGTGGCTGTAAACGGTGGTCGCGCCTTGAAAAACGACCTGCTGATTGGTATTTGCGGTGAACATGGAGGAGAGCCTAGTTCTATTGAGTTCTGTCATTTGCGTGGTTTGAATTTTGTCAGTTGTTCACCATATCGTGTACCTATTGCTCGCTTGGCAGCAGCTCAAGCCGCTATAATCAACAAAGACTAATCAAGGTTATGGAGGACTGCCCTCAACAATTGAATAATGCTCCTAGTTCCTCTGTTGAAAATTTTTCAACAGAGGATTCTTTTATCCGATAGTAATTGAAATGACAAGGGAAGAGCTGTTTTCCTGCTTTCAAAATATAAAAAATTTTGGAAGCAGGAAAACTTCTTTTGTTTCTGAGATAGTACAGAATAAACACTGGCGAAAAACTTAATCCCGAAAAGAAGGTGAATCAGACACCCAACCTTTTAATTGCCCATAAGCAAAAAAATTGTCGTAGACATTTATCTCCTCTTTTAGCATTTTTTTAAACATTTTTCGAATAGGGGGAGTTGTGTGTTAATGTCAATCAAATTTTAGGCCAGTTACCGGTCTAAAATTAGGCCACCTAGACGTTAAAAAATTAGTCTTCCTTTGCCTGTCTCGAAAGAGCTTGCTTAAACCTGTAACTTTCACCGTTAATGTTCAGTATGTGTGCATTATGGGTTAGGCGGTCAAGCAAGGCGGCCGTCATTTGTTCATCACCTAACACCTCAGTCCATTTTGGAAATTCTAAGTTAGTAGTTATGATCAGGCTGCCTCTCTCATACCGGGAGGAGCAAAACTGAAAAAGCAGTTCGGCTCCTACTTTACTGAAAGGCACGTAACCTAATTCATCAAGAATTACTAAATGCGGCGCCAACCACTGTTTCTCAAGCTTATTGAGACGGTACTCCTGTTGTGCCGCAAGCAATTCGTTAATCAAACCGGCTGCCGTATAGAATTTTACCCTCATACCCTGCCGGCAGGCCTCATAACCGAGCGCAATCGCAATGTGGGTTTTGCCTACTCCGGAATTGCCGATTAAAATGACGTTTTCTCTTTTTCGAATATATTCTCCCTGCATAAGCTTCAAAACTCTCGGTTTGTTTAGTGATGGAATGGCCAGAAAATCAAAGTTTTCAAGTGTTTTGATTACCGGAAAGGTTGCCTGTCGGATTCCTCTCTGAATCCGGTTGTTTTCACGCTGGTGCACTTCCTGCTCTAGTACGCACAGTAAGTATTCTTCATAATCCAGGTTGTTGTCTGCTGCTTCTCTTGCCAGGGATTCATAGGTTTTTGCCGCTTGAGGCATTTTAAGTTTTTTCAAGTAAGCTTCAATAAGCATTTTATTGACCGCCATTATTGTCTACCTCCTGACATGAGAACACTGTATTTACTAAGATCAGGAGGTATTACAACAACCTCGGGGATGTTCTGAAGCTTGTCCTTGCTAATTGGAGCCATTTTAGGTCTTTCTGAGAAAAGTAGCTGCCCCAATATGTTCAATACACCGTCATAGCTGTATACATTGTATGTCATAGCTATTTCAACGGCTTCTGTCACTAATGCCGGGGGATAATCCCTATGCAGCATAAGTATCTTTACAAATTCCTTGTTACCTTTATGACTTCTGGCATTTAAGTTCCGGCGATACTGCTCATAAACGGGTGCTAATAGCTGAGGCTTATATACTT
>CZCB01002116.1_pt1 | contig 12549 bp, 9 predicted proteins | sample 591991 | NCBI WGS metagenome assembly CZCB01 (sample SAMEA3556809, study PRJEB10932) | anaerobic digester metagenome | reverse complement strand
ATTGCAGATACTTACTATGAAAGTTTTACAAAAGCATTAAACAGTGATGTAATAATTGTCGGTGCAGGACCATCTGGGCTTGTAGCCGCATATTATCTGGCAAGAGAAGGTATTAAGACGACTGTTTTAGAGAGACAGCTAAATGCAGGTGGAGGTATGTCAGGTGGTGGTATAATGATGAATCAAATAGTTTTTCAAGAAGAAGGAAAAGAACTTTTAGAAGAATTTGATATTACGTATAAAGAATATGAAGATGGCTATTATACTGCAAATTCTATAGAAAGTGTGTCTGCTCTAACTTTTAAAGCAATTAAAGCTGGTGCACAAATATTAAACTTAATGTCTGTAGAAGATGTGATTATTAAAGAAAAACAGCTAGCAGGACTAGTAGTAAATAGGACGGTAATAGAAAAGATAGGTTTGCATGTAGATCCTATAATGATGGAATCTCAATATGTTCTTGATGCTACAGGTGGAATCTCAATATGTTCTTGATGCTACAGGGCATGATGCGGTAGTTGTAAACAAGTTAATTGATTGTATGGGAAATATATTAGACACCCCTGATGGTAAGATACAAAGAGAAGCTGCTATGTGGGCTGAGCAAGGAGAGAAGGACGTAATAGTAAATACACGAGAAGTCTTTCCAGGGCTTTTTGTATCTGGAATGGCTGCAAATGCTACATTTGGTGGATATCGTATGGGGCCGATATTTGGTGGTATGCTTCTGTCGGGTCGTAAAGCAGCGATAGAAATAACAGAATGCTTAAAGAATAAATAATATAAAAATTCTAGTGTATTTATTAAAACATAAAGAAAACAAAAAGAATGTTGGACAAGTTTAAAATTAGAGAGCTGGAAGAATTCTTCCAGCTCTCTAATTTTTAGCTATAAATTTGTTTTTTTATCTTAATAGTTGAAGTACTGTTTGAGGAGCTTGATTTGCTTGAGCAAGCATTGCTGTTGCAGCCTGCTGAAGTATACTCTGCTTAGTGAATTCCATCATCTCTTTGGCAATGTCTACATCTCTTATACGACTTTCAGCAGCTTGTAGGTTTTCAGCTGAAGCGTCGAGATTCTTTATGGTATGCTCTAGCCTGTTTTGCATAGCACCGAGTTTAGAGCGTTCAGCAGATACTGCTTCAATTGCACTGTTTATGGTGCTTATAGCTGTATTGGCTGCTTCCTGGGTGGATACATCTATACCGTATTCTTTGCTAACCTCTTCATCTATGACCCAAGTAACTGTTCCCCCAGTAGGCGCTGAGCTTATTAGGTTTTCTCCATTAAATGTGTCTTCATCAACAACCACTTGGATACCTGCTTTGTCTGCCACACTTTCTAATGCAGCTCTAACGTCGGCGTGGGTAGCTTTTATAGCTCCTGAATCACCTGATGTTCCTGCTTCTTGTGCAAGGGTTATGGTGATAGTACCATTTTCAAATTTAGCAGTTGTCTCAAGAACTTTTGGATTCTCTGCTCCTGATAAACTTTCAAATTTAATTGTCAAATCTTCATTACTTCTACTTATAACAGAGAGTCCACTAATACCTGTTATATCTGCCTTATAACCTGTTCCTTCAACACCTAGATCTTTAGCTCCCATTGGGTTGATCTCTAATTTAACGTTTTGATTTGAGTTAGCGCCCACATGGAAAGTCCACTCAAACTTATCTTTTAGAAGATTTTGAGTATTAAATTCTGTGGTGTCGGCTATCCTTGTTATTTCTTTTGCAAGTTGGTCTATCTCTTTTTGAATTTCGCCTCTGTCAACAGCTACGTTTGTGTCGTTTGCAGATTGTACTGCAAGCTCTCTCATCCTCTGCAGTATTGCATGAGTTTCAGTTAGCCCACCTTCTGCAGTCTGTATAAGAGATATGCCATCCTGAGCATTTTTAGATGCCATATTAAGCCCTCTTATTTGAGCACGCATCTTCTCAGAGATAGCAAGTCCTGCTGCGTCATCTCCAGCCCTGTTGATTCTGTAGCCAGATGATAACTTTTCAAGAGATTTCGCCGTTGCAGAATTATTGATACCTAGTTGGCGATGAGTGTTAAGTGCCATAATGTTGTTATTAATTCTCATTTGTTATTCCTCCTTAAATTTTTACTTTGTGAGCTTCCTTGCTCACAAGTTATTTATATATAACAAGCCTATATGGCTTATTATCGCTTTGGTATTGGTGATTGCTAAAACTCTTTTCAACATATATATCGACAGTTCTTTTAAAACCTTAATACCTTTTTATAATGTTTGCGGAAACCTTCTTCTACTGTATATATCGTCAATCAAAAATAAAACTTAAGTAGCTATGATAAAATTAAATTATATTTTTGGTCCACAGCATAGAAATATATAATATTTTAGAAGAAGCTATTACATTTAATTGGTTTATTTAGTGAAATTTTATATAATAATAGCAGGGCATATAGGAATTATTGGCATTATGATATTTAAGGAATAAAATATTGTTATATATTTAATTTACAAAATAAATTTTTTAATAAGAGGCTGGTGAAGACAATGGATTATAAACAATTGGCAATTGAAAGGTTTAGTGACGATTTATATGCAACCCAAACTACAGGGATAAAAATTGAGGAAGTTGGTGAAAATTATGCAAAATGTAGTCTTTCAATAAATAAAAAACATATGAATGCTGCAGGTTTTGTTATGGGTGGTGCAATATTCACCTTAGCAGATTTTACTTTTGCAATAGCAGCCAATAGTACTAATGTACTGACAGTATCACTTACAAGTCAAATAAACTATATTAATGCAACAAAGGGTCCTGTTTTATATGCAGAAGCAAAATGTGTATCAAATAAAAAGAATATTTGTTTTTACAATATTATAGTTAATGACAATAAAGGTAATATTGTGGCAAATGTATCTACTACAGGATATAGGAAATCATGAACGAAATATAAGAAGTATCTAGAATTTATAAATTTGCCAAAGATAAAAGATATGATGAACATTTAAAAAAGATAAAAGCATCTTTTTTAAATGTTAAATTTGCTTTGGATTTATTTAATTGATATTATGAAAGTACATAGAAAGGGAAGATGGTCAGACAGAAACATCGTTCGACTAAAAAAGGAAAACATGTTATACCTCCGATTGAGGGCGGAGTAGTAGATAAAATTTCACCTCTTTTAAAGTACGATATCCCTTTTTCACCTCCGGGTTTTTTTAACGAAATAGTTTTAATTTTACAAAATAATACTGACCAACGATTAGAAGGATGGTTAAATATTACTCCACCTCCTGATTGGACAATTTCTCCTGGGGATCAGTTAATTATTGCAATTCGCCCACAAAAGTTGATTTTGGCAGAATTCTACCTTTCTGTTCCTGAAAAACCTGTTTCAGGTCCTCATTTTTTGCACATCAAAATTGCATCAGAGGAAGGTATGCTCTCTGAAGCCACTTTTGATCTTAGACCAGGTCTGCTTTTTGTCGTAGATAGCTAGTTAAGATTACTTAGGATAGTAGACATTTTCTAGTTGCTTTATTTTTTTACTTTCCACTCAGAATTATTAGATCCATAATTTTACTTTCTATCTCTAGTAAATTATTGTTTATTTTTCTGTACTTATCCGCATCTATATTATTTCCACTTAGATATTCTTCAGTTATCTTTAAAGCATCGTCAAGTAAATTTTTAATGTTTACAATTTCGTTTCTAATTTTTTCTATATGTTTTTTCTCCAATTCCGTTAATGTGAAAGGCTTTAGTTGTTCTCCGTTTTCTAAAGAGACTTCATGAACTTCCACCTTGCTTTTTATTTCATAGGAATTGTTATAAACGGGAATTATACAGTTGATTCCCAAAGTTTTTTCTATTTCATTCTTTAGTGAATCTTTTGACTCGGATTCTCCGTGAACCAAAAACACTTTCTCAGGCTTTTTTTGAAAATTGTTCAACCATCTAATTAGTCCATTTTTATCAGCGTGCCCTGAAAATCCTTCTAAACTGTATATTTCTGCATTAATATGAATATTTTCTCCGAATATTTTAACATCTTTAGCTCCGTCCAAAATTCTTCTTCCTAAAGTACCTTCAGCCTGATATCCTACAAATACAACGCTACATTCTTTTTTCCATAAATTATGTTTTAAATGATGCTTAATTCTTCCTGCTTCGCACATTCCACTAGCTGAGATAATTATCTTAGGTTCATCAGAAAAATTTAGCATCTTGGATTCTTCAACACTTTGGGTAAAATGAAGATTTTTAAAATGTAATGGATTATCTCCATCCATTAAATAATTTTTAGTTTCTTCATCAAAAGCATGTGCATTTCGTGCAAATACCTCTGTTGCTTTTGCTGCCAAAGGACTATCTATATATACAGGTATTTTTCTGAGTTCACTTTCCTTATTTCCTTCTAAACCTAACTTTCTATCATAATATTTATTTAATTCATATATTATTTCTTGAGTTCTACCTACTGCAAAAGAAGGTATTATTACAGTACCTCCTCGCCTCGTAGTTTTTAAAATAATGTTGATTAGCTCTTCTTCTGCTTGTTCTATAGTTTTATGTTCTCTATTTCCATAAGTGGATTCCATTATAATATAATCTGCACTATTAATAATCGCGGGATCTTTTAACAAAGGTTTCCCTTTCATACCTAGATCACCTGAAAAGACGATTTTAATTTCATCTTTTTCTTTAAACCACATTTCTATTATGGAGGAGCCCAATATGTGACCTGCATCACTAAACCTTACAATCAAATCATCGTCTAACTTAATAATTTGATCATATAAAACTGGTTCAAAAAACTTTAAGCTCTCTTGTGCATCAGCTTGGGTATATAAAGGATCTACCAGAGGTTTGCCCGAACGTTTAGCTTTTCTATTTTTCCATTCTGTTTCAGATTCCTGAATATAAGCACTATCAATCAGCATTATTTCGCATAAATCATATGTAGGTTTTGTGCAATAGATAGTTCCCTTAAAACCTTTTTTGACAAGAAGAGGAATCCTGCCACTGTGATCAATATGGGCGTGGCTTAAAAACAAATAATCAATATCTGCTGGATTGACTTCAAACTCCTTATAATTTAAATTTTCTTCTTTACCTTGATACATCCCACAATCCAGCATTATGATTTTATCTTTAAATTCAATTAAATGACAAGAGCCTGTTACATCGTTTACCGCACCTAAGAATCTAATATTCATGCGTTTCCCTCTATTCTATTTATATTTTATCAAGCGTATTAATTTTGTTTATCATCTATTATTACAATGTGATTAGGATTCAAAAGCCCATAGAAAACTTACGCAAAGCCTTCAAAGTAGCATTAATTTACAGTATACGTTATAATTATACTATAGAGGATAGATAATTAACAATGTTTTGTCATAAAAGATGCATTCAGCGTCTGATTTATCTACAATACTTCAAAAGTTTATATTTAATAATGCAATAGAATGGTCTATGCCAAGGTTTTTATGTATTGCAGGGGATTTTACTAAATATGACGAACATGCAGTAAAACAGATTAACAGAAATATAGAATTAATACGATATAAAAAATATGAAGATGATTTGATATTATTTGAACTAGTCAATGTAACTACAGCATCACAGACTACTAGCTCAGATGACTTAGAAACAAAGCCGTATGCATACAAAACAGACAATCGACACCCTCTTATTCTAATTTAAAAGAACATTTCCTCAAGCCGTAGTGCTTTTTGCAATAAAAAATATTGTTTTCTATTTTTAGAACGACTTTCATAAATCATTTCTTCAATTTTTTGTGAATAAGAAATCTCCTTCTTAACAAGATCTATAAAAGCTAATTTTTCATTTTCTGATAAAACAAAATCCCTAAAACTAATCATAAAATCAAAGTTAGTACCATGCCTAAATAATCTACCAGGCAGGGGGTAATGTTTTCTATTTCCTAGCATAATCCCATATCTAATGTATGGAGTTACATTTTTATGGGCCTGCGCTTTATAACTATATGTAATAACATCATGGGTTGTAATGCTATTAATTTTAGATTCAATGATGATACGTGGTCTTATTGATTCTTCTTTCTCAAAAATAAGTAAATCAGTTTCAAAAGGCATTGTATACTCTTCATTTTTTTCAAAGTCTAAATCATAGGATAGGATTTCCTGTGCATAGGGTACCTTATTTAGAGTGTCAAAGTAAATATTATCTCCAAGGTTAGATTTTTGGAGTAATTCTTTTATACTATTTGTCCACTCATTTTCTTTCATTTGTTTTCCTCCAATCAAAATAAATAGCGGAATACAATATTAGTATATCTTATTTATAGAATATTTTAAATTGAAAATATTGATTTAGTGTGATACTATCAATTTGTCAATTAAATATATCTATAGGGGAGCTGGATGAGGCCGGCTGAGAAAAAGACCTAATGAAGTCTTTGACCCATTAAACCTGTTTGGGTAATGCCAGCGTAGGGAATGTATAAAGGAGAGCATAGACTAAATAGGTTTATGCTTTTTTTATTAGCTATTTGTAAAAGTAGCTATAAAACACTACTAAAAATATAAAGGAGAGATTAGAGAAATGATAAGAGAAGCTAAAATTTCAAAGGCTATTGCTGATACTTACTATGAAAACCTTACAGAAACATTAAACGGTGATGTAATAATTGTTGGAGCGGGACCTTCTGGATTGGTAGCTGCTTATTATCTAGCAAAAGAAGGCATTAATACTACTGTTTTAGAGAGGCATTTAAACGTAGGAGGAGGTATGTCAGGTGGCGGGATAATGATGAATCAAATAGTTTTTCAAGAAGAGGTTAAAGAAATTTTAGAAGAATTTGATATTACATATAAAGAATATGAAGATGGTTATTATACTGCAAATTCGATAGAAAGCGTAGCTGCCTTGACTTTGAAGGCAATTAAAGCAGGCGCAAGAGTATTAAATTTGATGTCGGTGGAAGATGTGATGATAAGAGAAAAACAGTTAGCAGGCTTAGTAGTAAATAGAACAGTAATAGAAAAAGTAGGACTACATGTAGATCCTATAATGATGGAATCTCGATATGTTCTTGATGCTACGGGACATGATGCAGTAATTGTGAATAAATTAGTTGACTGCATGGGTAATATACTGGATACACCAGATGGGAAGGTACAGGGTGAAGCTGCTATGTGGGCTGAACAAGGAGAAAAGGATGTAATAGAAAACACGCGGGAAGTCTTTCCAGGACTTTTTGTGTCTGGAATGGCTGCTAATGCTACATTTGGTGGGCATCGCATGGGACCAATATTTGGTGGCATGCTTTTGTCAGGCCGTAAGGCAGCAAGAGAAATTGCACAAAACTTATTGGTTTAGAAACAATAGACACTTACATTTAATACTTTTGATGAGGATACTAGCTTAATACAGTTATAAGTTATAATTCTTTTTTGTTCGAGTTTGGAAATACTTGCCCTGTTTATACAGAACATATTGTAAATCTTGAAGCTTTTTATAATGGATAAGGATATAGAATAAAGAACAAAGAGGGATAATTCTAACTCTTTTATAAGAGATTAACTCTTTAAAATAATAGTGTAAAAGTTTGAAAGAAATGTTTTTAGTAGATTAGGTTATAAAGATGGCGGATAATAATTTATATGTAAAAATCATAAACAACGGTGTAATAATTGTTATTAATGTAAAAGCAAATTAGCAAAATTAATATAGTATGGGGAAAGCAAGCATACAAACGTATATTATTTACAAAAATGCAATTTTCGACAATTTGATTTGCAACTTACATTATGATACGGTTATATTATGATATAAATTGTGGTAGCGGTAGTGTAAAATAGTATGAGCTAGCTTAAGGGAGGCATGCAAATGGTAAGAAATAAAAAAATTATAACAGTGATATTAGCAGGGTTCGTTCTTTTAAGTTTAATTCAACCAGTTATGACAAGAGCAGATGAACCAAGGGAACCAGATAGAAAGGCAGAAATAACCATTTTAGTCAATGAACCGCCAGTAGACAATGAGACAAATGATATAAATATGATGGGAGCTGCTGGGGAAAAAGTGGTTGTAGATCCTGGGCATGGAAAAGAAGGCAGTCCTGGAGATAAAGGCTATCTTGAATATAAAGCAATGTGGGAACTAGCAAATCACCTAAAGGATGCTTTAGAAAGATGTGGGGTAGAGGTTCACTTGACTAAACAAAGCGCAGAAGAGAACCCCAGTTTAGAAGACCGAGGAAAATTAGCAAAAGACAAAGATTTATTTATTAGCCTGCACAGTAATGCTTTTAGTGGCGAAAGTGTAGACGGTTGTGAAGTTTATTATTCAGTAGAACAATCTGGGAACAAGAAATATGCAGAAAAACTATCAAAAAAAGGTTCAGAAATAATGGGTAATAGTGATAGGGGTGCCGAAACAAAAGAAAGTGAAGAAAATCCAGGGAAAGACTATTATGGAGTTATTAGAAGTGCTGTAAAGGCCGGTTGCCCCTATGTCTTTTTAGTAGAGAGTGGTTTTCACACAAATGACGAAGATAGAGATTTTTTGCAAAACGATGCCAATTTAAAAAAGCTTGCCGAAGGTTATGCAGAGGTTATTTGTGATATTTTAGATGTTGACTACATAGATGAAAAAACAGGGGCAGTTATAGCTATGATAAATGCTCTTCCTGAAGTGAATAAGCTGACATTAAAAAATGAGGGTGCAGTGAAAGAGGCAAGGGCAGCATATGATGCATTGACGGATGAACAAAAAGATCTGGTGACAAATTTAGATAAACTAACTGAGGCAGAGGCAAAGATAAAAGAGTTAGAATCAGCAGTAAAAGATGTTAAAGATGTTAAAGATAAGATAGATGCTCTTCCTGAAGTTGAAGATCTGACATTAGAACATAAGGCGCAAGTGGAAGAGGCAAGGGCAGCATACGACGCATTGACAGAAGAACAAAAAGATCTGGTGGCAAATTTAGATAAACTAACTAATGCAGAGGCAAAGATAAAAGAGTTAGAATCAGCAGTAAAAGATGTTAAAGATAAGATAGATGCTCTTCCTGAAGTTGATGAGCTGACGTTAGAACATAAGGCACAAGTAGAAGGGGCAAGGGCAGCATATGATGCATTGACAGAAGAACAAAAAGATCTGGTAACAAATTTAGATAAACTAACTAAGGCAGAGGCAAAGATAGAAGAGTTAAAAACAGAAGTGGATGCAGAAGCAGTTAAAGATATGATAGAAGCCCTTCCTTCAGTTGAAGATCTGACATTAGAAAATAAGACAAAAGTAGAAGAAGCAAGGGTAGTATATGATGCATTGACAGAAGAACAAAAAGAGTTGGTGACAAATCTAGATAAGTTAACTGCAGCAGAGAAAAAGATAGAAGAGCTAGAAATAGAGGCAGTTAAAGATAAGATAGCTAATCTTCCTTCAGTTGAAGATCTGGCATTAAAAAATGAGGATGCAGTGGAAGAGGCAAGGGAAGCATATAATGCATTGACAGAAGAACAGCAAGAATCGGTGGAAAACATAGCTAAACTAACTGAGGCAGAGGCAAAGATTGCAGAGTTGAAATCAGAAATAGAAGCAGTTGAAGCTATGATAGATGATTTTCCTTCGGTTGAAGAACTAAAATTAGAAAATAAGACGGAAGTAGAAGAGGCAAGGGCAGCATATGATGCATTGACAGAAGAACAAAAAGCTTTGGTGACAAACATAGATCAATTAACTAAGGCAGAGGCAAAGATAGAAGAGCTGGAGTTGGAAATAGAAGATGTTAAAGATAAGATAGATGCTCTTCCTGAAGTTGAAGATATGACATTAGAAGATGAGGATGCAGTGGAAGAGGCAAGGGCAGCATATGATGCATTGACAGAAGAACAAAAAGATCTGGTGACAAATTTAGATAAACTAACTGAGGCAGAGGTAAAGATAGAAGAGTTAGAAGTAGAGGCAGTTAAGGCTATGATAGAATCCCTTCCTGAAGACCCAACATTAGAAGATAGGGAGGCAATAGAAAAAGCGTGGGTAGCATACGACGCATTGACAGAAGAACAGCAAGAATCGGTAGAAAACATAGATAAACTAATCAAGGTAGAGGAAAAAATAAGAGTAGAGATAGTTAAAGCTATGATAGAATCCCTTCCATCAGATGAAGATATGACATTAGAAGATGAGGGTGCAGTGGAAGAGGCAAGGGAAGCATACGATGCATTAACAGAAGAACAAAAAGCATTGGTTAGTGAAGAACATGTGGATAAGCTAGAGGCAGCAGAAGAAAGGATAGGCGAGTTAATAAAAGTAGAAACAGTTAAAGATATGATAGATGTTCTTCCTGAAGCTGATGAGCTGACATTAGAAGATGAGGATGCAGTGAAAGAGGCAAGGGCAGCATACGACGCATTAACAGAAGGGCAAAAAGCTTTGGTGACAAATCTAGATAAGTTAACTGCGGCAGAGGTAAAGATAGAAGAGTTAAAGTCAGAAGAACCAATAAAAGAAGAACCGATAGAAAATGAAATGGAAGAAGTGGAAAAGGAGATTGAAGTAGAAGTAATTACAGCAGACCAAGAAGAAATTGAAGTAGATGTAATTACTGAAGACCAAGATGGATTAACAAAAACAGGTGACAGCAGTAGCATACGGATGTACATTGCAATAGCATTAATTGCTGCGACATTAATACTATTGCTTATAAAGCCAAAAAAGAAACATAGTTAGGTCAAGTTTGAGGAAAATAAAATGATATAAAAAGGGAGATAGGTAGTAACTAACTTATCTCCCTTTTTATATGTGCGCCCAGCATGGGCGGTAACTTGGCGGTGAAAGTCCGCTGTGGGCTTGATAGTGGGAACCACTAGCTAAAGGCAAGGGTGTCCATCGTGAGATGGAATCTGAAGGAAGCTGACAGCAAAGTCCCGGTCTGATGAACAAAAACCAGATATTAGGCTGACATGGGGTGGACGAGTTTGCATAACAAAATAAAGTCCAACACTATCCGAACCCCACACAGTAGATCTGGCAGATATATGGGATGAAGGTTATCGCTCTTACCTGGGGAGGTCTCATGGACATGGGGAAACAGAGTATGAACCATGGTTGAAAAAAGATTTGCCATGAGAAGTCAGCAGAGGCCATAGTACTATGAGAATCTAGATATCATAGGAAGGGTCGAATCATAGGAGATGGAATCAATGAAAATTACCAAGAACACATTTGAATGTAGAAAACAGAATAAAGACACCATCATCAACCATGGGGAGAGTGCGGAACACAAAGACCATGGAAATGGGCAGAGTGATTCGAGGATAATTGAAAAGGATGACATCAACACCAACAAACCAATGGTAAGAATGTTAGAGAGAATCCTATCCAGAAAGAATATGAATCGTGCTTATCTAAAGGTGAAAAGAAATAAAGGAGCAGGTGGAGTCGATAAGATGGAAATAGATGAACTTCTAAAACATCTAACGACACACCGGGAGGAAATTCTAACATCCCTACTAGACGGAAGATACAAACCATATCCAGTAAAGCGTGTAGAAATACCAAAAGAAAATGGCAAAATACGAAAGTTAGGAATACCCACACTAACAGACAGGGTAATCCAACAAGCGATTCTTCAAGTGTTAAGCCCCATATACGAAAATCAATTTTCAGACCAAAGTTATGGATTCAGACCAAATAGGGGATGCCATGATGCTTTGAAGAAGTGTCAGGAGTACGCTAATCAAGGATATTGGTACGTTATCGACATGGATTTAGAGAAATTCTTCGATACAGTAAATCAATCTATGCTAATAGAAATTCTATCAAGAACAATAGAGGATAATAGGGTTTTATCCTTAATTCATAAATTTCTAAACGCAGGAATCATGGATAGAGGAATGTTCATTAATAGCAAAAAAGGAGTTCCTCAAGGAGGCCCACTTAGTCCACTTTTAGCAAATGTTATGCTAAACGAGCTAGATCAAAAGCTTGATAAATGGGGATATAGATTTGTAAGGTACGCTGATGATTTAATGATATTTACAAAGAGTAAACGAGCTGCTGAAAGACAATATAAAAGAGTAAGTAAACTCATAGAAGGCAAGTTAAGACTTAGAATCAACAAAGAAAAGACTAAAATATCTAAATTAAACCAAGTTAAATATTTAGGATATGCTTTCTATAGAATTAAAGGACAATGTAGGTTCAGAGTTCACCCTAAAAGCATAAATAAGCTAAAGGATAAATTAAGAGATGTCACAAGTAGAAGTAATGGAATGAGCATAGAAGGAAGGAAAACAAAACTCAATCAAATCTTAAGAGGTTGGGTACAGTACTTCAAAATGACAGATATGAAAGGAATTATGAAGTCCATTGATGAATGGCTAAGGCGAAGAATACGAATGATAACGTGGAAAAGGTGGAAGAAGGTTAGAACAAGATTTCAAAACCTTCAGAAACTAGGAGTAGCTAAACAAAAAGCATGGGAATGGGCGAATACAAGAAAAGGCTATTGGCATGTAGCCAATAGCTGGATTCTTGCAACAACCCTAACCAATGCTAGGTTTGAAAAACAAGG
>CZCB01004564.1_pt1 | contig 12559 bp, 12 predicted proteins | sample 591991 | NCBI WGS metagenome assembly CZCB01 (sample SAMEA3556809, study PRJEB10932) | anaerobic digester metagenome | reverse complement strand
GGCCACCCCGGCCAGCCCGCTGCCGCGCAGCAGGTGCATCAGCACCGTCTCGACTTGATCGTCAGCCTGGTGGGCCACCGCCACCGCCGCCGCGCCGTGATCACGCGCCGTCTCGAACAGAAAGCGATAGCGCAGGCGGCGGGCAGCGTCTTCAATTGAAAGACGCTCCTGCAGGGCATATGCCGCCACATCCTCCTCCCGGCTGGTGAAGGGCAGCCCGCGTTCCCGCGCAAGCCCGGCCACGAACTGCGTTTCCTGCCCAGCTTCCGGACGCAGCCGGTGGTTCAGGTGGGCCACCAGCACGGGCTGCCCGGAGCGGGCAAACAGGTCCAGCAGGCAGAGGCTGTCCGCGCCGCCGGAAACGCCCAGCACCACTCGGTCACCGGGCGCCAGCCTGAGCTGCGTGCGGATCACCTGCTGAAATTTCTCCAGGAGCATAACTGGATTATAGCATCCAGCCCCACCTGGCCGCCGATTGACACCGCCCGCCCTGATCCGGTATGATCGTTTCAGATCACCCTGCAGAAAGGCACAGGCTGAGATGACCCCTTCCTTCGACGAGCTCGTCGCCGCCGCCGCGGAGAAATTTCGCCAGGCGCGCTATGCGGTAGCCCTCACCGGCGCCGGCATGTCCACCCCGTCCGGCATCCCCGACTTTCGCTCGCAGGGCACCGGGCTGTGGACGCAGAACGACCCCATGCGAGTGGCCTCTCTGACCGCTTTTCGCTACCGGCCGCAGGCCTTCTACAACTGGCTGCGTCCCCTGGTGCGGCAAATCTGGCAGGCACAGCCCAACCCCGGCCACATGGCCCTGGCGGAGCTGGAATCGCTCGACCTGCTGAAGGCCGTGGTGACTCAGAACATCGACCTGCTGCACCAGCGTGCCGGCTCAAAGGAGGTCATCCCGGTGCACGGCTCGATGGAGACCTTTTCCTGCCTGCGCTGCCGCAATGTCGTCTCTTCCGACAGCCTGATCGACGACCTGCTGAACACGGAACGGAACCCGCTCTGCCCGAACTGCGGGGCGGTGCTCAAGCCCGATATCGTGCTCTTTGAAGAGCTGCTGCCCGAAGACGCCTGGAGGCGCGCGGAAACGCACTTCCGCCGGGCTGACCTGGTTCTGGTCGCCGGCTCGTCGCTCGAAGTCATGCCCGCAGGCGGCCTGCCGCTGTTCGCGCTGGAAAACGGCGCGGAGATCATCATCAACACGCTCTCCAGCACCTACCTGGACGGCGAGGCCAGCCTGCTGCTGCCCTTCGACATCGCACAGACGCTGCCGGCGGTGGTCCGGCAGCTTTCCCCGGCGGGCTAAAGCGCCGGCAGATCGTCCAGCAGGTCAGCCGGCCCGACAGCCATGCCAACCAGGCCCGCGCCGGTATGCGCACCCAGCACCGGACTGAGCGGCACGGTGGGCAGGAAGGTGCAGTCGAAGCGGCTGGCCAGCCGCTCGCGCAGCATCTCCACGCCTTCCGGGTTCTGGGCATGCAGAAGCTGCACGCGGATGGCGCTGCCTTCCTCGAAGAAGCGGGCGACGACGTCTGCCTGCTTCAGGATGGCGCGCTTGAGCGTGACTTCCTTGCCCCAGTCGACGTAGGTGCCGCGTTCCTTCTCCACCCCGATGATGGGCTTGATGTTCAGCAGTGAGGCCAGCAGGCCGCGCAGATGGCTGATGCGGCCGCCGTGGATCAGATACTTCATCGTCGCCACGGTGAACATGCCCTCGGTTTTCTCGGTCACCTTGCTCAGCAGCGCCAGGATCTGCTCCTTGGTGCAGCCGGCCTGCATCGCGCGCACCGCCGCCTCAACGTGCCAGCCCATCGGGCAGGAGAGCGTCTTGGTGTCATAGAAGGTGACGTTGGCCTCAGGCACCATCTGCGCCCCGGCCTCGGCGGAACTCAGCGTGCCGCTCAAACCCGAGGAAATGTGGATGGAGAGGATGTCGGGATCGATCTTCGCCAGGCTGCGGTACAGCTCCGCGAACTCACCCGCCGAGGGCTGGGAGGTGGTGGGGTACCCGTCCGTCTGTCCCAGCAGATCGTAAAATTCTTCGGGCTGCAGATCCACGCCGCTTACATACGTCTTGCCATCCAGCATCAGCCGCAAAGGCGCGTAATGCAGTTCAGCCCCATTCAGCTGCTCCGGGGATATATCCACCCCGCGGTCGGTCACAATTAGCATGGCAGGTCCTCCATAACCTGTAGGTGTGGGTTTGCCGGTTACCGGCTGCCTCTCCGTCCAAACTGGCGTTCCAGCAAATCCACCGACAGGTGAATCATGGTGGGCCGGCCGTGCGGACATGTGCGCGGAGACTGGCACTGTTCAAGTTCACGCAGTAAGTTCTGCTGCTCTGCTGTGGACAGGATCTGTCCGGCTTTGACCGCGCTGCGCTTGCATACTCTGGCGGCGATGCGGGCTTCCAGCTCGCCCTGCAGCGGGGTTTCATCTTCTTCAAAGTCTTCCACCACAGCCCGGACGGCTGCTGCCGGGTCGCGGTCAGCGAGGATGGCAGGAACCGCCCGAACCAGGTAGGTGTTTGGGCCGAAGGCTTCAATCTGGAAGCCAAGCTTCCCCAACAGGTTGAGCTGCGATTCGAGCAGTGCGGACTGGTGCGGCGCGAGCTGGACGGTTTCCGCGTGCAGCAGCTGCTGGGACGGCACCCCGGAATCCCGCTGGCGCATCAGGCGCTCAAACAGGACCCGCTCGTGGGCGGCGTGCTGGTCGATCAGGTACAGCCCGTCCGGGCCTTCGGCCACCAGATAGGCTGCCCCCACCTGTCCAACCAGGCGGAGCAGCGGCGACGCCCCGTCCAACCCGGGCTGAGCGGTCGCAGAGACCTCGCCCTCGGGCACATCACCACCTTCAATATCGACCGCATCACCGTCAAACCCGTCCTCCGGCGCCAGCTCCTCCTGCCGGGTTTCTCCCGGCATCTCCCAGGCCGGTTCCGACCAGCCCTGATAGGCTGAACTCGCCGGCCAGAAGGAGCGGGTGACCTGCGGCACGGGCGAATAAGCCAGCAGCGCGCGCTTCACGGCCCGCTGCACCATGCTGAACACCTGATCGGGATCGCGGAAGCGCACCTCGGCTTTGGCCGGGTGCACATTCACGTCAACTTCCTGCGGGGGCAGATCCACGAACAGCACCACCAGCGGATAACGGCCCACCATGATCAGGGTGTGGTAGGCGCGTAGCACCGCGGTCACCAGCGCCGCGTCCTGCACCCAGCGCCCGTTGACGAACAGTGTGATTTCCTTGCGGTTGGAGCGGGTCAGCGCCACCGGGCTGATGAAGCCCTGCACGCGGCGCTCACCGTCCACCAGCTGCACTTCCAGCATCTGTTTGGCGACGTCGACGCCGTACAGCTGAGCCAGAACCTCACGCCGGTCGCCGCGGCCGCTGGTCTGCAGCGCTCGCGTGCCTTCCATGATCAGCTTGAAGCGCGTCTCTGGGTAGGCCATCGCGTAGCGCGTCACCAGCGCGATCATCTGCTGGCGCTCGGTGGTGTCCTTCTTCAGGAACTTCAACCGGGCGGGCACGTTGTAGAACAGGTCCTCCACCCGGACTTCGGTCCCGGCCGGGCCGCCGTAGCGCTCGATCTCGCGCACCTGCCCGCCTTCCACGCGCACATACGCGCCGGTCAGCTCCTCCGGCCTGCGCGAGGTGATCGTCAGGCGGGAGACAGAAGCCATCGAAGCCAGCGCTTCGCCGCGAAAGCCCAGCGTGTGAATGCTGAACAGGTCCTGCGCCGAACTGAGCTTGCTGGTGGCGTGCCGCGTAATGGCCAGCTCCAGCTCATCCGGCGCGATGCCCTGGCCGTTGTCCGCCACCGCGATCAGGCGCTTGCCCGCCCCTTCGACCTCAATCGAAATATCGGTCGCGCCGGCGTCCAGCGCATTTTCCACCAGCTCTTTAATCACCGATGCGGGCCGCTCAACAACCTCCCCCGCGGCAATTTGAGAAACCACATCATCCGGTAAAATTCGGATCCGCTTCAATTCCATCTCTCGACTGATTATAACCTCCGGCCTTCCCACCCCGGGTCACATCCCGGGTCACATCTTGAGTGGGTACCCTGTATACCCTCTGGTTGGCCTGCCGCCCAAAGTCAGGTAAAATCTATCCATGCCATACACAACCCTGTTCTTTGACCTGGACGATACCCTCTATCCGGCCAGCAGCGGGCTCTGGCAGGAGATCCGCAGCCGGATTGAGGTCTACATGCACGAGCGGCTCGGCTTTGCAGCGGAGGAAATCCCCACCGTGCGCAGGGATCTGTTTACCCGGTACGGAACCACATACCTGGGACTGAAGCAGGAGTACCGCATCGACCCGATGGACTTCCTGGCCTACGTCCACGACCTGCCGCTGAACAGGTTCCTCGCCGTCGACCCCGGGCTGCGCCGGATGCTGGAAGGTCTCCCCCAGCAGAAAATCATCTTCACCAACGCCGACCGGAATCACGCCAGCCGGGTGTTGACTTATCTGGGCATAACGGACTGCTTTACCGGGGTGGTGGACATCCTCAGAAATGACCCTTACTGCAAGCCGCGGGCAGAGGCCTACCTCAACGCGCTGGCAGAGGCAGGGAACCCCTCTCCGGAGCAGTGCGTGATGATCGACGACGCACCCCGCAACCTGGTCACCGCCCGCGAACTGGGCATGTACACGGTCTATGTGGGCGACCAGCCCTGCGACTGCGCCCACGCCCGCATCCAGAGCATTCTCGAGCTGCCCGAGGTCCTTTCTCCGGCGCTTTCCAGAACAAATTAATCGCCGTGAACCATTTATCACCTCTCGGATGGATCACGCTGGGCTGCTTCGGCGTCTTTTTCATTGCCCTGAATATGTCGCTGCTGCTGCTTTACCGGAACCGCAATGCGAAGATCAAGGCCCGCCCGCCCAGAACGCTGAACCCTTTCCAGCGCGATCCCTGGGAAAAGGAAAACGCCGGATGGAAGCAGCTTTCCGAGCAGGTGGAACGGTTAAAGAAGGAGCAGGGGGGCGGCAGGTCCGCACAGGAAGACGAACCGCCCCGCAGCCAGCCGGACTCCGGCCGCTAAGAAAAGCAACAACTACCGCCTCAATAGAGGTGTAGAAAGCAGGTAATGATGGAAACTGAAACAAGAACGGTGCGCAGCATTTTAATCGGGCTGGGATTACTGGTGATCGTCGGCGCCTGCTTTGTTTCCGGACTGGTGGTCGGGTGGTTCACCCGCCAGCCAGTCCAGGCCGCCGTGCCCACCGACCTGTTCGCCTCCAGCACCCCGATGCCCGGACGGACCGAGGAGCCGTCTGATCTGGACGAGCTGTTCCAGCCCTTCTGGCAGGCCTGGGAGATCGTCCATGAGCAGTACGTCGACCAGCCTGTGGACGACGTCGAGCTGATGCGCGGGGCCATTCAGGGCATGCTGCAGGCTCTGGACGACCCGCATACCTCTTACATGGACCCGCAGGAATTCCAGCAGGCCAACGCCCCGCTGCAGGGTGAGTACGAGGGCATCGGCGCCTGGGTGGACGTGAGTGGTGATTACCTGACCATCATCAGCCCCATGCCGGACTCACCTGCCGAAGAAGCCGGTCTTAAGCCCGGCGACCGGGTGATCGCGGTTAACGGCGAGGACATGACCGGCGTGGACGGCAATCTGGTGCTGCGCGAGATCCTCGGCCCGGCCGGAACCGACGTGGTCCTCACCGTCGACCGCGGCGGCAGAGTGATGGACATCACCATCACCCGAGAGAAGATCACCGTGCCCAGCGTGACGGGTGAAATGCTGGAAGACAACATCGCCTACATCCAGCTGCTCACCTACGGCGAGCGCACCCGCGTCGAGCTGCGCAGCGAGCTGCGCCGCCTGCTGCGTGAGAACCCCGACGGCCTGATCCTGGACCTGCGCAACAACGGCGGCGGCTACCTGGACACTGCCATCGACGTTGTTTCCGAGTTCATTGACGAAGGTGTGGTCATGTACGAGCAGTTCGGCGACGGCCGGGAGGTCGAATACCGCGCACGCGGCCGCGGGCTGGCGACCGACATTCCCCTGGTGGTGCTGGTGAACGAGGGCACCGCGTCTGCGTCTGAGATCACTGCCGGCGCCATTCAGGACTACGGCCGCGGCGTGCTGGTGGGAACCACGACCTACGGCAAAGGCTCGGTCCAAAACTGGATCCTGCTGGACGATGACAGCGGCGCCGTGCGGGTGACCGTCGCCCGCTGGCTGACCCCCGACCGCCGGCAGATCCACGAAGTCGGCTTGGAGCCGGATGTGGTGGTTGAGCTGACTGAAGAAGACTGGGAAGCCGGCCGCGACCCGCAGCTGGACGCCGCTGTGGAGATTCTGAAAGGCGATTCTCCCTGAAAAACATTGCATCTCTGGCAATTTGCGGGTAAGATGAAGCCTTGTGTGCTCACACATCCCGATCGTGCCGAACATTTGATAATGAATCAGTCAATAAATTGACAGTTCGACCCCGGTTGGGTATAATCATTCTTCGCTGAAAACTGATATGGGAGAAACAATAATGGATAATGTTGCTGTGGCGGACACCAACCGCCAGGTCGAAATCAAACCCAAGGTGAGCATCCAGGGGAAGGTGATCAAAACGACCCTGGCTGGCGCCGTGGTGGACATAGGTAGGGAGCGTCCCGGTCTGCTTCATGTATCTCAAATCGTCACCCCCTCAGACCAGCCGCTGAAGAGCGTGACCGATGTATTGAAACCCGGTGATACGATCGAGGTCTGGATCCGCAGGGAAAAGGACGAGCGCATCGAACTGACCATGATCAAGCCGCTTGATCTGGAATGGCGAGAGATCAAGAAGGACATGGTCGTCAAGGGCAAAGTCGTCCGCCTGGAAGGATTTGGCGCCTTTGTTGACATCGGTGCGGAACGCCCTGGCCTGATCCACATCAGCGAGCTGGCTCACGGTTACGTGCGCACTCCCTCGGACGTCGTCAAGGAAGGCGACGAGGTGGAGGCCATGGTGATCGAGGTCAACCGCAAGAAGAAGCAGATCAAGCTCAGCCTCAAAGCGCTGCAGCCTGAACCCATTATCGAACAGCCCGAGCGCGTGTCCGAGCCTGCCCGCAGGGAAAAGAGCGCTCCTGCCTCCCGGAAGCCCAAGAAGAGCCCGGCCCGCCGGCGGGATGAAGGCATGGAGAACATCGACGAGTTGATGAACAACATCAACGACCCTGCGCAGGAAGCCGAGCCCACCGCCATGGAAATTGCCATCCGCGAGGCGATGGAACGCGCCAAGGCCCGCAAGCAGGAAGACAAGAAAAAGAAGGAAAAATCCATTTCCTCCGAACAGGAAGATATCCTGTCTCGTACGCTGGAAACCAAGAGCGGGTCCGCCTCCTGAGCTCCCATCTGGCAGTTTTACTTTTCAGTAAATTCATACTCGAGTTTGCAGGAATGTAAAACTTCCAGCAGTTTCAGCGCTGAAACGAAGAAGAAAGAGCACACCCTTCCGGGAGAGTGCTCTTTTTCTTATCAATCATGGCCTCCACATTGCCCGGCTTTATGGTAAACTTACGCCTGTGTGGAAACCAGATCATCTGGGAACCAATTTCCAGAGCCCTTGAGGAACGATGTTGGGCACCGATATTGGACTGAAACCTACCGAAAACACACATACCTGTCTGGCAACCTCGTAGGGAGGGCGGTTTATCGCCCTCCCTACTTCTTTACACATCCTTCCTGATCCCAAGGAGTTATGCCATTATGCCGGTAAAGTACATCTTTTTCACTGGGGGCGTGGTCAGCTCGGTTGGTAAGGGCGTGACCGCTGCAGCTACCGGGCGCCTGCTCAAAGAGCGCGGCTTCAAAGTGGCGGTGCAGAAGCTGGATCCGTACATTAACGTGGATCCGGGCACCATGAGCCCCTACCAGCACGGCGAAGTCTTCGTGCTGGACGACGGGGCCGAAACCGACCTCGACCTGGGTCACTACGAGCGCTTTATTGATATCCGTCTGAACCGGGTGTGCAACATCACCACCGGGCAGGTCTACGCCGAAGTGATCAGCAAGGAGCGGCGGGGCGACTACCTGGGCGGCACCATCCAGGTCATCCCGCACATCACCAACGAAATCAAGCGCCGCATCACCATGGTCGCCAAGACCACCGGCGCGGAAATCGTGCTGGTGGAAGTCGGCGGCACCGTCGGTGACATCGAGAGCCGCCCGTTCCTCGAAGCGCTGCGCCAGATGCGCTCGGACGTGGGCCGCGAAAACACGCTTTACGTGCACGTCACCTGGCTGCCTTACATTAAGGCTGCCGGCGAACTGAAGACCAAGCCCACCCAGCATTCCGTGGCCGAGCTGCGCTCCATCGGCATTTCACCGGACATGATCATCGCCCGCTCCGACCAGCCGGTGGACAACTCACTGCGTGACAAGATCGCCCTGTTCTGCGACGTGGATCGCCGCGCGGTCGTGCCCATGGTCACCGCCGAGAACCTGTACGAAGTCCCGATCCTGCTGGAGGACATCGGCGTGGCCGACATCATCCTCGAGAAGCTGGGCCTGGAAGCCCGCCAGCCGGCCGACCTGAGCGCATGGCGCCGGGTGATCGAAGCCGCCAAGCAGCCCAAACCGAAGATTTCCATCGCGCTGGTGGGAAAATACGTTGAGCTGCACGACGCCTACATGAGCGTCCGCGAAGCGCTCAAGCACGCCGGGCTGAACCTGGGCGTGGACGTGGACATCCGCTGGGTGCTCTCCACCGAGCTGGAGCGCGGCAAGGGCTGGGAACTGCTGGAAGGCGTCGACGGCATCCTGGTCCCCGGCGGGTTTGGCAGCCGCGGCATCGAAGGCAAGATCCAGGCGGTCCGCTACGCGCGCACGCACAAAATCCCCTTCTTCGGCCTGTGCCTGGGCATGCAGCTGATGGTGGTGGAGTTCGGCCGCCACATCTTCAACAGCGAACAGGTCAACTCGACCGAGTTTGACCGCTCCACCCCCTACCCGGTCATCGATCTGATGCCCGACCAGCAGCACATCACCGACATGGGCGGGACCATGCGGCTGGGGCTGTACCCCTGCATCCTGCAGCCGGGCACCATCGCCGCGCAGGCCTACGGTACGGACCGCATTGACGAACGCCACCGCCACCGCTTCGAGTTCAACAACGTCTACCGCGAGCAGTACGAGCAGGCCGGTATGCGCTTCTCGGGCCTGTCGCCGGACGGCAAGCTGGTCGAAATCGTCGAGCTGGCGGACCACCCCTTCATGCTGGCCACCCAGTTCCACCCCGAATTCCTCTCGCGTCCCGAACGGCCGCACCCACTGTTCACTGCCTTCCTCAAAGCGGTAACCGCGCACGCCGGCATGGAAACGCAGGCCGCTGCCCCGGGTGAGCCGGCCGCCTGATTCGAGAGCTGGAGCCTCCTGCGGAGTGTTTTTCGGGTATACTCATAACCGGATTACCCCTCTGTCAATTCGGCGATACATTCGCCTATCATCAACATGCGAGGTGCGAATTGGATACTACCATCGAATCAATTGTGGCCCTGGAGGTCCTTGACTCCCGCGGGAACCCGACAGTCGAAGTGGAAGTGGTTCTGGCTGACGGCTCCTGGGGCCGCGCAGCCGTGCCCTCCGGCGCCTCCACCGGCACGCACGAAGCGCTCGAACTGCGCGACGGTGACAAAGGCCGCTACGGCGGTAAAGGCACGACCAAGGCTGTCGACAACGTAAATGACGCCATCGCCGACCACCTCGTCGGCTGGGACGCCACCGAGCAGCGCGCCATCGATATGGCCATGCTCGAGCTGGACGGCACCCCCAACAAGTCCAACCTGGGCGCCAACGCCATCCTGGGCACCTCTCTGGCAGTGGCCAAGGCGGCCGCCAACTCGGTCGGCCTGCCGCTGTACCGCTACCTGGGCGGCGTGCACGCTCACGTGCTGCCCGTCCCCATGATGAACATCCTCAACGGCGGCGCGCACACCGGCTGGCAGTCCACCGACTTCCAGGAGTTCATGATCATGCCCTTCGGCGCGCACACCTTCGCCGAAGCCCTGCGCTGGGGCGCGGAGATCTACCACAGCCTCAAGGCTGTGCTGAAGAGCCGCGGCTACATCACCCTGGTCGGCGACGAGGGCGGCTATGCCCCTCAGCTCAAGGCCAATGTGGAGGCCATCGAGGTCATTCTGGAAGCCATCGAGAAAGCCGGCTACAAGCCCGGTGACGAAGTCGCCATCGCGCTCGATCCGGCCGCTTCCGAACTGTACGACACCGAGACCAAGCGCTACAACCTGCGCCGCGAAGGCAAGGAGCTCACCAGCGAGGAAATGGTCGCTTTCTGGGTGGACTGGGTGAACAAGTACCCGATCGTCTCCCTGGAAGACGGTCTGGCCGAAGACGACTGGGACGGCTGGAAGAACCTGGTCAACCAGGTCGGCGACCGGCTGCAGATCGTCGGCGATGACCTGCTGGTGACCAACCCCGAGCGCGTCCGCCGCGCTATCAAGGAAAACGCCGCCAACGCCCTGCTGGTCAAGCTGAACCAGATCGGCTCGCTGACCGAGACCATCGAGGCCGTTGAGCTGTGCCACCGCACCGGCTGGCGCGCCGTCACCTCGCACCGCTCTGGCGAGACGGAAGACTCCACCATCGCGGACCTGGCCGTAGCGCTCAACACCGGCCAGATCAAGACCGGCGCCCCGGCCCGCTCTGACCGCGTGGCCAAGTACAACCAGCTGCTGCGCATCGAGGCCGAGCTGGCCGACGCGGCAAAGTACGCCGGCTGGGACGCGCTGCGCTTCCGCCGCTAAATCAGAATTTGACGATCAGGCCCCCGGTTCTTCCGGGGGCCTTTTTCATTCTGTGTCCTGGCCAGCCCCGCCCGTACCGGCCAGCCGGTCGAGCAGCTCCAGCACCGCCGGCACCGCCGGAGTTGGCGGAATGTCGGACATCGAGGAGCCGTCATGCCGGTAGCGGATGATCCCCTCCCCGTCCAGGATCAGCAGCGCCGGCATGCGCCCCAGCTTCAGAAGGTTGACGGTTTGCTCGTAGCGCCGGGCCACCCGCGAGCCCGGGTCGGCCAGGCCGGTGAAAGGAAACTGGTTCCGCTCCCAGAAGGATCGCAGCGCCGAAAGTGAGTCCGGGCTGACCACCAGCACATCCGCGCCCCGGCGGCGTATTTCCTCATAGTACTGACGCAACTGCATCATGTGCCCGCGGCAGTACGGTCAGGTCAGGCCGCGGTTGAACACCAGCACCAGCGGTCGGCCGCGGTAATCTGACAGGCGCACGACCTGCCCGTCGGTGCCGGTGAGTTCAAAATCAGGAGCCTGCGAGCCAACATCCGGTGCCATACCAATTCCCCGCTGTTCTTTAGTGTTTGGACCTTTCCCTTATTGTAGAGCAAGTGCCTGCCCTGCGGAACCGCGTGCCCGGGGAACAGGTACAATAGTGCCAACCCTGCATCCCTGGAGGTACCTGTGGAACCGCTGTACGACCGCTTTGCCGACTTCTACGCCGCCGGGCCGTATCCTCGCTACACCCGCGCCCTGATCGAGCTCTTTCCGACCGTGCAGGAGCGCTACAACCTTCCGGGGAAAGGCAGCCTGCTGGACGCCGCCTGCGGAGAAGGGACCTTCGCCGTCGCCATGGCCAAAGACGGATGGCAGGTGACCGGCATCGACCAGTCCGAGCGCATGCTGCAGCACGCCCGCAGGAAACCCGAAACCGCGGAGCTGGGCATCCGCTTCCTGCGCCGGGACATGCGCAGCATGGGCTTCAACGCGGAGTATGACCTGGTCACCTGCTGGTTCGACAGCCTGAACTACCTGCTCCAGTACAGCGACCTGAGCCAGGCCTTCAGTTCGGCCTACCAGGCGCTCAAGCCCGGCGGGTACTACCTGATGGACATGAACACCATCTACGGCCTGGCCTTCACCTGGCAGCAGAACCCCTACTACATCCAGCAGGACCAGGACGGGATCTTCGAGGTTCACTCCACCAGCTACGATTATGAAAACCAGATCGCCTCGCTGCACATCACCGGCTTCGTCCGCCTGCCTGACTCCGGCCTGTGGGAGCGCATGGACGAAATCCACCGCGAGCGCGGCTACCCCGTCGAGCAGATCGCCAGCCTGCTGAACACTGCCGGCTTTGAGATCATCGACCGGATCGGCCACCTGCGGGATTTCAGCCCGCCGGAGCCGGAGACGCCGCGCGTCTGGTTTATCTGCCGCAAGCCGGCCTGAGCTTAAGCCCCGTTGAGCAAATCCCGCGCCTGGAACCAGATTTCGGCGAACATGTCCTCGGTCAGGCGGCCGGTCTGCGTGTTCTGCCGGCTGGGATGGTAGGAGGCCAGCAGCCAGGGCAGGCCGTCCGGCAGGCGGTAGAACGCGCCGTGCCCGAACTTTGGCCCGCGCTGGCCGTAGATCTTCAGCAGCCGGTCAAAGGCGATCTGGCCGAGCGCAACCACACCCTGCACCTTCGCCAGCAGCCGCAGCTCGGTTTCCAGATACGGCTGGCAGGTGTCCAGCTCCTGCGGGGTGGGTTTGTTGTCCGGCGGGGCGCAGCGGGCCGCCGCGGCGATATAGACG
>CZCB01013310.1_pt1 | contig 12596 bp, 12 predicted proteins | sample 591991 | NCBI WGS metagenome assembly CZCB01 (sample SAMEA3556809, study PRJEB10932) | anaerobic digester metagenome | reverse complement strand
GTTTTCCGAACGAAGCAAATATGCAGCGTAAATTTTTATGACCTCGCTTACACTGACGTTTGAAGCTTCAACTTCTCTACTTTCAAGTAAACGAATCAAGTTGTTTATAGTATCGCTAAAATTATTATAATCTACTCCGGCAGCCACTTTGTCCTCCTTTTGTGGGGATCGCTTTATCTCCTACAGGATGAAGCCTACGGCACTTTTTACTTCTTCGATGGTCTTATCTGCCACATTCGAAGCTCTCTCGGCTCCCTCCCGCAAAATATCCATCATCTCAAGCCCATGTTCTTCATAATATTTTCTTCTCTTCTGAATTGGTTCGAGTTTGAACCTGATCCATTCCATCAATACCTTTTTGCAATCTATGCAGCCAATCCCTGCAGATCGACATCCATAGGCAAGCTCTCTTTTTTTCTCCTCGTCCTGGGTGAATATTTTGTGCAAATGCCATACAGGGCATTTCTCTGGCTCTCCGGGATCCGACTTTCTCATCCGAGCGGGGTCTGTCATCATAGTTCTGACTTTGTCCCACATCTCGTTTAGATCCTCTGAAATGAAAAGGGCATTATTGTAAGACTTGCTCATCTTTCTGCCATCAATGCCTGGGACTCGGGGCGTTGGGGTGAGCAATATCTCCGGCTCTGGGAATACCTCTTTAAAAGTACTATTGAATTTTCGCGCTAACTCTTTGGCAATTTCTAGATGTATTGATTGATCTTCGCCCACAGGGACTTTTGTTGCTTTGTATAACAATATATCGGCCGCCATTAACACCGGATACCCAAGAAATCCATAGGTTTGAATGTCTTTGTCGGCAATGTTTTCGAGTTGTTCTTTATATATGGGGTTTCTCTCAAGCCTTCCAAGGGGAGCGATCATCGATAGAGCAAGATGAAGCTCGGCATGGCCACTGACATGGGACTGTTGAAAGATCACCGCCTTTTCGGGATCTAAGCCGACGGCAAGCCAATCCAGGAGAATTTCCCGGCAATAATCTTTAATTTTTGAGCTGTTCATGTATTCCGACATCAAGGCATGCCAATCGACGATACAGTAATAGCACTCAAATTCGTCCTGAAGCTTCAACCAATTGGACAGGGCTCCCGCTAGATGGCCAAGATGCAATTTTCCGGTCGGACGCATGCCGCTGAACACGCATTCTTTCATTGTATGTATCACCCCATTATCAATATAATTCTCATGCCAATTTTATATATATATTACAAAGACATCGCCTGTATTTTATTCTATATAGATAATCTTTGGGTCATCGTAAGCTTTAATCTCCGTCAGATCATATACCCTTATTTCCGGAAGTTGCTTTAATTTCTCCATAAACTTTGACAATCCGCCTCGCTCCATCTGTCCGTGATCGACGATTGCCAGGGTTAAATATCTCTGGGCCTCGGCTATTTGATGGTACTTCATATCAGCAGTTATATAAATATCAGCTCCTACATTAAAAGCATTCACCCAAAATTCGCCGCCCGATCCGCCACAGAGGGCGACTTTTTTAAACCTTTCCCCTTGCCCGTAAAAGGCTATCCAGGAAACATTCCAAGCCCTGGACATCAGCTCTGCCAATTCATCTTTTGAAACTTCGGCTTCAAAATGTCCCCATGCCCCCAGTCCAAAGGCGTTTTCTTGGAAATAGATCAATGGCTTATAGTCATGAATTTTAAGGGATTCAGTTAGTGTAACATTTATGCCATTATATGACATATCGAGATTTGTATGAGCTGAAATTACATTCATTCCATAATGTGCAGATTTGTAAAATAGAGAGGCGCTGTAGTTTGAAACATCCCACTTCTTCATTGGAGAAATGATGGGGGGATGGTGGGTAACAATTACATTGACGCCCAAATCGCGAGCTTTATCTATGACCTCGTGCGTCAAATCCAAAGCAAGTGCCAGGCCATCGACCTTGCAAGACAGATCACCTATTACTAATCCCGAGTTATCCCACTCTTCCTGCACATTGAAAGGAGCTATCTCGTCTATGGCTGCCAAAATGTCCTCAACGACATAGGGCATAAAAACATCTCCTTGCATAAGTGGTTGTAATTAACAGAAAAAGCCACCTTTTCGGTGGCTTTTGTTGGCTTTTGGTGGGCCCACCTGGACTCGAACCAGGAACCTTCCGGTTATGAGCCGGTGGCTCTGACCTGTTGAGCTATGGGCCCAAACCCTTAAGCATTTATGATTATAACTACGAGTTTCGTTTAGGGCAAGTAGTAGGTCGTATTTTTTATCGAAATTTACCTACTTTTCAACGGTTATGCAGCTGACAGGACAGCTTTCTGCTGCTTCCATGGCACATTCAGCACCGCTGGGCTTCACCACCTTGGCTTTGCCTAGTTCTTCGTCCAGCTCGAAGACCTCCGGACACACCTGGGAACAAACACCGCATCCAATACAGAGTTCCTGATCCAGTTCCACCTTCATGTAATTCCACCCCCTTTGGCACATACTATAGCAGTATTTTCGTTCTAATCAAATATTTTCGATCACAAAACTCTCACTAACGGTTTCCCCAAATTTTTTTCCAGGACTAATAGCGCCTTATATTCTGTTATTGCTTTATTTTCAGGCAAAGCCGACACAATAAATATCCCTTTTCCCACCACAGCGGCATCGAACTCTCTTGTCATCATAATCATGCCCGCTATCGTGCTGCCTCCACGCATGAAATCGTCGATGACCAAAACTTTGGAACCTTTCTTTAAATTGCGAGTGCCCATGTACATGGTACGAACATCACCTGTACCTGAAGGAAAGTGAAGCGCCACAGCCGGACCATCGCTTGGTCTGTTTCTGAATCGACAAACAGCCAGGGGAAGACCTAAAGCTTGGGCAACGAATAAAGCTATGGGTATGCCCTTGACCTCAGAAGTCATCACTACATCGGCACCTGAATCGACGAACATGGAAGCCAAGGCCCAACCTAACCACTGTGCATAATAGGGATTAAATATGATATCACTATAGTATATTAATCCTCCAGGCAGAAATCTCTCTTCTCTGGAAAGTTCTAAAGCAATCTCTTCGAGGAATTTTACTTTGTCCCTTTCGTTGAAGGAGGGGATTAAATATGCCCCTCCTCCTCTCCCTCTATCGATGATAATTCTGCTGCATCCTTCATCGTTCATTGCATTTGAGATGATCTCAACATCATCGCTTAACACGGTCTTTGATACCTCAAATTCTTTAGCAATATCGCTTAGAGAAAAGGATTGAGACGGATGTTTTGCCAACCTCCAAACGATCCTTGCAATGCGTTCCGGCCTGGAAATTTTCATGTCAGATCACTCCAGCACAAAGGTTTTACAATCACATTCGAGCTTTGAGCTTACCAATTCCTGCGCTTTGATAGCCTCGTGCTTGTCTGTGAAAAGACAAAAAACGGATGAACCGCTCCCGCTTAAACCCCAAGCCAGGCTATTATTGAAAGTTGAATTGCATAGATCGAAAAATCCGTCGTAAAAGTCGCTTTTTTTTCTCAAAACCGTTACGAAGTCATTTGGCAAAAACCCGATCCTTCTTCTCTTTTCAAGGTCAGCATAGAGGTTTAAAGCTTCGTATATTGCAAATGAGACGGGCACTATCTCGGCTTCGCCCCTTTTCCTGCTTTCATCGAGCTCTCTATATGCTTCAGCAGTGGAAATTTTTATATTTGGTATGGCAAGCAATGCATATATCCCTGTGAGGGGGTCCAAAAGTTTCAACCTTTCCCCAACGCCAGTAGCCAATGCCGTCTTCGTCTTCGAAAGAAAGAAGGGGATATCGGCACCAAGTGCAGCAAGTTCTGCAGGATCTAGAAATAAATCGTAAATTGTCGAAGCCCATTCTAATATGGCAGCTCCGTTCCCGCCCCGCTTCCGGCACCTATGCCGCTTCCAACGGGTAAAACTTTCCAGATGTTGCATTCTATTGGAGGCAACCTTACAGATTTAGACCTCAAAAATTCGATTGCCCTTGAAATAATATTCGTCCCGGATATTCCAATATTATAGGAATTTACAATATCATCCCGATTTGTTCCATTTAACCTTCTAATAGCCAACCATTCGATTGGCCCAAGCTTATGGAATAACGTAGAGATTTCATGATAGCCATCATCTCTGGGGACAAACACTCTTAAACTAAGGTTAATTTTTATATAGCTCGGTATATAGATCAATGTACTACCTCCGATCTTTGTGTCGAAAATTGTCCACCCAATTTAAGGCTTATTATAAGCTCTTCGTATGCATTTTAGCCACTCCGATAAAAATAAGTACTTATGTTCGAAATTATATTAGATATGTCCAATGATATCAAAGAGCATACAAAGGTCATTTAGTATATTGACGTTTCACCTACTATACCGCATCATTATTGTTTTTTATCATGCTTGCTCTGTTCCCCCTAGTGGGATAGAATAAATTAAGAAATTGTTTAAAATTATCTGTCAAGTTTTTTATTGCGTTATAGAATATGAATGTCGCTTTAGCTAAATATAATAAATGCAGATGGGTGTGATGGGTATGCTCAAAATTAAAAAAGTGTTAAATAATAATGCCCTTATCGCAGAACACCCCACATATGAAGAGGTTATACTCCTGGGAAAGGGTATAGGTTTCAACAAAAAGGCAGGCGAAAGCATATCTAACGCTGATGCCGAAAAGCTGTTTGTCCTTAAAAACCCTGAGGAACAGGAGCAATACCTTCAAATGCTAAAAGAAATTGATGAAAATTTTATCGGCATCATGAACGATGCTATATCTTTCATTGAAGACAAGCTTGGCACTTCATTAAATGAACACATTCATACCAGCCTTACCGATCATTTACATTTTGCCTTAAAACGCCTAAAAAACGGTGTGGAGATAAAAAATCCTTTCAGATTCGAAATTGAGCTGGCATATCCGCGAGAATACGCAGTTGCTGCGGAATTGACGGAATGGCTTGAGAAAGAACTCAGTGCAAACATTCCCGAAGATGAGGTAGGGTTTATAACGTTGCACATCCATAGCGCCATTTCAAAGGCAAGCATAGCTAATCTAACGAAAAGAACGCAAATCGTCTCCCAATTGATTGCTATTGCGGAGAACTCACTAAAAGTAACTTTAGATAGAAGTGATATAAATTATTCGCGCTTCATCAGACATCTTCATTTTGCTCTCGATCGAATAGAATCGGGAAAATATATGGAAAATGCGGAGTTCTTAAAAGATGTTTTACAGAAAGAATGTGCGCTTTGTTATTCCATTGCCTGGAAAATGATAAAATATATGCAGAAGCAACTAAAGAAAAAAATTCCAGAGGCAGAATCAGTGTATTTGACATTGCATTTACAGAGATTGTACAATATAGCTCAGGCTGGAACTTCTGAAGTGTGTTAAAGCGCATTAGTTTCATTGCAGCCGGAGCTTTCATTGTTTCGTAATAAGTTACAGCGTAAATATGTAAATAAAATAATAGATAACTAATATACTCTTTTTGCGTGTTACTGTGTAAGCACAGGCATGAGCAAAGGAGTGTACGGTAGGTCGGTGCCGTATCTCTTTTGCTCATGCTTTTTTAATGCTCTAATCCATAGGACAGGAGGTTGTGGTAGGTGTTCAAAAAATCATTTGGACAATTGCAAAGAATAGGTCAATCGTTGATGTTGCCAGTGGCTATTTTGCCAGCGGCCGGATTGCTGCTTGCCATAGGTACCAGCATGAAAAGCCCAAACGTCGTAGCTCTCTTGCCTTTTTTGCAGAATAGCGCTTTTGTCGGCTTGGCATCGATGATGCAATCTGCGGGAGGCATAATTTTTGAAAACCTGGCTTTAATCTTTGCTTTGGGAGTCGCCGTAGGATTATCTGGCGGAGCAGGGGCTGCTGCTCTCGCAGCATCAGTAGGCTACCTGGTAATGAACGTCACTATGAGCGTGATGGGTGGAATATCGTTAGATAGCGTCATATCGCAGACAAATCCGGCCTATGCCCTGGTTTTGGGCATTCCCACCCTGCAGACTGGGGTATTCGGAGGTATCGTCGTCGGGGCTTTGGCAGCATGGTGTTATAACAGGTATTACACTATCGAGTTGCCGCCCTTTCTGGGCTTTTTCGCCGGCAAACGTTTTGTTCCTATTGTCACCGCTTTCAGCTCCTTTTTCCTTGGCATCTTAATGTTTTTTCTATGGCCTCACGTACAAGCGGGGATTAACGCCACATCGCAGTATTTAATGGGGTCAGCCTACCCTATTGCAGTGTTCTTCTTCGGGTTTGTAAAACGTTTGTTAATACCCTTCGGCCTTCACCACATCTGGCATGCTCCATTCTGGTTTGAGTTCGGTCAATACACAACCGCGGCAGGAAATATAGTGCGCGGAGACATGAATATTTTCTTTGCCCAGTTGCAAGATGGAGCAAGTTTAACGGCGGGGGATTTCATGGCCGGCGAGTTTCCCGTAATGATGTTCGGCCTTCCGGCAGCGGCCTTAGCCATGTACAGATTGGCAAAACCGGAGAACAAGAAATGGGTCGGCAGCTTAATGGCTTCCGCGGCGCTCACGTCTTTCTTGACGGGAATTACGGAACCCATAGAATTTTCCTTCCTATTTCTGTCTCCTTTGCTCTTTTTATTCCACGCAATTTTAGACGGCATAGCCTTTGTGGCACTCTATTTTTTAGATATCAACATAGGCTATACTTTTTCCGGCGGAGCCATCGACTTTTTCTTATTTGGAGTGGTTCCCGGCCGTGAGCCCTGGTGGCTCGTTATTGCTGTTGGCGCTCTTTACGCGCTCCTCTATTATTCTGTTTTTTCCTTTGCCATCAAAAAATTTGATCTGCCGACTCCCGGACGAGAAAAGTCCGAGGCCAAACTTAACGGGGCTTCTATCTCCCCCACCTCAACTCCAAAAAGGTCAGAAACTTTGCCCTACGACGTCCTGGAGGCCCTAGGCGGTCGAGAAAACTTAACTAAACTCGATGCCTGCATTACCCGATTGCGCGTTTCAGTTAAAGATGTTTCCAAGGTAAACAAAGAAAGCCTACGGGACTTGGGAGCTTCGGGAATTATGCAGGTAGACAAAAACCTTCAAATTATATTTGGGACCAAATCGGAAAAGATAAAAGAACAAATCGCAGACATCCTAAAGGGAGAAAGACCCGATATCTCTACTTCGAAAGACGAACAACTTGGAGAAGGAAGCAGCATTTCGGGCAAAGATATGATAATCGCAATGCCCATGACCGGAAAACTGATACCTATCTCCGAAGTGCCCGATAAGACCTTCTCAGAGAAAATCTTGGGTGACGGCTTCGCCATATTGCCGAAAGACGGCACCGTCGTATCTCCGGCAGACGGAAAAGTGGCTGTCTTCTTTCCCACTAAACATGCCATAGGAATTGTTGCAGACAACGGACTAGAGATGCTTATTCACGTAGGCATCGATACGGTAAAACTCAACGGAGAAGGTTTTGAGGCATTTGTTAAACAGGGAGACGTCGTCAAACGGGGACAGGTCCTCCTTAAAGCAAATCTGGAGTACATCTCTAAAAATGCACCCTCTACGATATCCCCGATAGTATTCACAAATTTAAGCTCCGACGAAAGAATCGAGATAATCGAGGAAAGAGATGTGAAAATCGGGGAAACTGGTTGCGTGCGCATCATAAAGAGACAACCTGTACCTCGGGAAACGGTTAACCTATAAGCAAAGAGGTCCCTTCCAGGGGCCTCTTTTATGTTTGCCTGCAATGCAGATTGTCATGCTATCTAGCCTTGTGGGGCATTCGATCATTGGATGACAGAAATTCCAATTCCACGTCATGCGTTAGGAGATCGGAATAGCGAAAAGAGACAGTGCTGTTTTGGGCCTTTACATACAGAGTAAATATATTAGGATAGGTCTCCATGATAACACCTTCATGTTCCTCTGTCTTTCTCCTGCCCTTGGCCTGTCGATATCTAACGCGATCACCGATGTGGGAAGCCAGTTTTTCGCGTATACCAAGCAACTTCTCAGACACCGGACATCACTCCTTAAATGTCATTTGTACATATTTTACTACATATTTCTATAAAATACAAGCAAAATAAAATCCATACATCAAATTATTAGTACATAAAAAAACCACGGCCCCCAAGTTCGGCATTGGAGGCCGTTGCAAGACCGCCGATCTTCAGAAGTTTCAATTATTTCCTTTCGTACTTTCCAATCAATTCCCCATATGCCAAAATATGTCCTTTGATCGCCTTTTCCACGGCAAACTTATGAGCCCCACTTTTAAGGTTGAGGGAAGGTATATCAAGGGCGTATACTTTGAAGTAGTACCGATGTGGTCCATGCCCCTTTGGAGGACAGGGGCCGCCATAGCCCAGCCGACCAAAATCATTTACGCCAGCAACCCCTGGAGATTCGCCCTCTTCTATACCTCTTTTTTGGGGCTCTATATCGAAGAAAATTGCATGAGTAAAAGTTCCGCTAGGCGCATCCGGATCATCTGCTATCAATACTAGGCTTAGCGTGTTTTCCGGCACTCCCTCCCATGCAAGAGGTGGCATAATATCCTTTCCCTCACAGGTATATTTTGAAGGAATAAACTCTTCGTTATTGAAGGCTGGCGACGTCACTCTTATTTGCATTTCACACACCCCCGCCAAATAATCGCCTGTAGAATTTGCCATTAAATTACGTACTGGCCATAAAATTATTATACAACACAAAATACATAGTACTTTTTTCACGTTTTAATAGCCTCTTCCTCATTATTTTTAATTTTTACTCCTTTTTTGTCACCGCACTCCCGCCTAAATAGGCAGCTTTCACTCTTTCGTCACCGGCAAGTTCACTTGCAGGCCCTTCAATGCTTATCTTTCCCGTCTCGAGAATGTAGGCATAGTCCGATTCGGCTAAGGCCTTTTTCGCGTTTTGTTCCACAAGTAAGATGGAGGTCCCGCTTTCCTCATGGATTTTTCTTATGGCATTAAAAATTTCCTTTACTAGAATCGGGGCTAATCCCAAGGAAGGTTCATCTAACAAAAGTAAAGTCGGCTTCGCTATCAATCCTCTTCCTATGGCAAGCATTTGTTGCTCTCCCCCGGAAAGAGTGCCGGCAAGTTGGTTTTTTCTTTCGGCAAGGACAGGGAAAAGCTCGAAGATCCACTTTTTTGTCTCCTCAACTTCCTCGTCCAACAGCCGCTTTCTCGCTCCATAAGACCCCAGGTTAAGATTTTCTTCAACTGTCAGAGTCGGAAATACCCTTCTGCCCTCGGGAACATGCGAAATTCCTTGGAAGGCAAGATCATGGGCGGAAAGAGAGGCCATTTCTTTCCCTTTATAGAAAATCTTTCCCTCTTTTAAAGGAACTATTTTGGAAATCGATTTGAGCATAGTAGATTTTCCCGCTCCATTGGCCCCTAGGACAGCTATTATCTGGCCTTCATTAAGTTTTATAGATACGCCTTTAAGAGCCGTCACGGCACCGTAGGACACTACCACGTCTTTTAAAACTAGAAGCTCTGACATCACCTACTCCTCCCTGCCAAGATATGCCTCGATGACTCTGGAGTTGTTGTAAATATCCTGTGGTCTTCCCTCTGCTATTTTTATGCCCATGTCCATTGCAACTACCCAATGTGAGATACCCATGACCAAGTTCATGTCATGTTCAATGAGCAAAATAGAGAGATCCATCTCGTCCAAAAGGTTTTCAAGAAATATCATGAGGTCTTCCGTCTCTTTGTCGTTTAGGCCCGAGGACGGTTCGTCGAGGATGAGCAACTTTGGCGAAGAGGAAAGAGCTCTGGCCAACTCCAGGAGCTTTTGCTTACCGTAAGGAAGATTTTTGGCAAGTTCGTCGGAAAGGCCGGCAAGCCCTGTCTTATCAAGCCAATACATGGCAGTTTCTATGGCCCACTTTTCTTCCAATATTTGGGATTCCGTTCTCATGATCGAAGAAAAGACGTAAGAACTCATTCTATGATGAAGACCGGCCATTACATTTTCAACGCATGTAAGGCCTGGAAAAAGGCGTATGTTTTGAAATGTTCTTGCAATACCAAGACTCGCTACTTTGTGGGGCTTAAATCCGGTAATATCTTTGCCTTCGAAGTATACTTTTCCGGAGACGGGTTTATATATGCCGGTTACGACATTAAACACAGTAGTCTTTCCTGCACCGTTGGGACCTATTATACTAGTTATCTTTCCATGGCCCACAACCAAATCTAAGTCTTTTACAGCAATGAGGCCTCCGAATTTCATGGTAAGCATGTCGGTTACCAAGATATGTTTTTCAAACGAGCTAGCTTCTCCGTTAACCGATTGTCTCGCCGTTGTCCTAGTTTGGTCGACGGCAACAGGTCTTACCCTTTCTTCGGTTTCTTCTGCCGATCTGACGTTTGGTATCGCAATTTCCCTCTTACGTGGCCAAAGCCCACCGGGTCGAAAAATCATGGCTAAAACCAAAGCGCCTCCAAAAAAGAGCATTCTGTAGTTTGCCACTACCCTGAATATTTCAGGAAACACTGTGATAATACCTGCTCCTAGTATTGAACCGGGAATAGAACCCAACCCCCCCAACATGACTATGCAAAATAGCATGGAGGATTCCATAAAAGTAAAAGTGTCGGGAGAAACAATCATTAATTTGCTAGCGTAGATGTTGCCTGCAACCCCTGCCAGGGCAGCCCCCAAGACAAAGGAGAGCAGTTTGAAGTGCCTGACATCTATACCGCTCATTTCGGCAGCTATTTCATCTTCCCTAAGGTAGTTCCAGGCCCTCCCTATGCGAGAACGTTGCAACCTGACCAAGCCTAAAATTACTATAGCAAGTATGATCCAAACGTAAAAATAAAACCTAATAGATGTATCTATTGCAAACAACCCGAAGGAGGGTCTGCCTATTCCAGTGATCCCATTTGGTCCTCCCGTAAGTCCAAAGGGATTGTTTATCAAAGCCAGCCTGACGATTTCGCCAATTCCTATCGTAACTATACATAAATAGTCTCCCCTCAAGTGTATTATGGGAGAAGTCACAATATAGGCAAAAATACCTGCACATAGGGCACTTAAGGGTATTAACCATACGATTGGTATACCATATAAAGTATTTAAAATAGCAGTAATATAAGCACCAATGGCATAAAAAGCGGCATGACCAAGGTCAAATAATCCCGTTTCCCCCAGTACTATGTTCAAACTCAAACCGAGCAAGGCGTATACCCCAAAGAAAAAGGCGACATCAATCCAATAAAAATTTGAAAAAAAGGGAAATGCCAAAAAAAGGGCGATGACCATCCCTAATATCAATTGAGATCTCTTATGTCTTTTATTCATCTGTTACACCTTTTCCGCAACTTTTTCGCCTATCAATCCGGTAGGCCTGAAGATCAATATCAATATGAGTATTAAAAAGGTAAACACATCTTTCCACGCGCTTGATATGTAGGCTGCTCCAAACATCTCTACCAAACCAAGGAGCAATCCGCCAAGCATTGCCGCCGGTATATTACCTATCCCTCCCAAAATAGTTGCAGTGAAGGCTTTAAGACCGTAGTTCCACCCCATGACGAAAGAGATCTGGCGATAGTACATGCCGTTCATCACTCCTGCCATGCCACCCAAGGCAGGGCCCAGAAAGAATATAAATAGAGTGATCTTCCCCACATCAATGCCCAACATGGTTGCCATCTCCTTGTCCAAAGCTGTAGCCCTAATGGCGGCACCAAAGGTTGTTTTTTGGACGACGTAATATAAAATCAGCATCAATACAAAGGATAGGATCAATATGAACAGTTGCATTGACGTAATATGAAACCACCCCAAAGAGATGGTATAGGTGGGAACGACGGAAGCGGGATAAGCTTGATACCTGGGCCCCCATACAGCCATTATCAAATTTTCAAGGAATATGGAAACACCCAAAGCCGAGACAACTAGCGGCAATCTTCCCGATTTTTGAACAGGCCTGTAGGCCACTCTCTCCATCAATACGCCTACACAACCTACGGCGAAAAAAGCAAAAAGCAGGGCCGCAGCCATGCCTCCCCACAAACCAAACCTCTGGCTTACGGCCCCGGCACTCCAAACCAAAAGAGTATAGCCCAAGTAACTCCCTAAGGCGAATAAATCACCGTGGGCAAAGTTTATTAATTTCATCACTCCATATACCATGGAATATCCAAGCGCGATGAGGGCATAAAATGAACCTATAGTCAGTCCGTTAAGTAACTGTTCCAGGATTATCGACAAGACGAGCCCCTTCTTTCCTGATCAGTTTTATGGTTGATAAACCACCATGTCTCCCTCTCCGGTCACCACATACATCTTATAAATTATCCCCTTTCTATCCCCGCGTTCCGTGAAGGCAATACTTCCGGTTATCCCCTCGCAGCCTTCCATACCGGTTCTCAGTACCTCCAACATTGCCTCGGTATCGGTCGAACCTGCCTTATCAATCGCCCAGGTAAGGGCAATAAGGGCATCAGCAGCGTATACAGGCCACGGACTAGTCGGTACGGTGTTATGCCTTTGTCTGTAAAGTTCCAGGAACCGCTTTGCTTTTGGAGCTGTCTCTTATACACATCTCCGAGCCCACGAGACTAAGGCG
>CZCB01002114.1_pt1 | contig 12620 bp, 9 predicted proteins | sample 591991 | NCBI WGS metagenome assembly CZCB01 (sample SAMEA3556809, study PRJEB10932) | anaerobic digester metagenome | reverse complement strand
ATTTATTTTTGTAAAATTAGTTTTTTTTTAAATCTTTACCCATATAAAACGTTATAGAACCTTCTTTAGAAATATTATAAAAGTATTTTTTTTCAATAACATTAAACATTACTGAAAAAAATTATTAGATTTTACGATATATTAAATGTTCAATTTAGTCTAAAGCTATAAATATACTTTAATAAGGAATATTAAAAAAAAGATGGGCCCACCAGGACTTGAACCTGGGACCTACTGATTATGAGTCAGTTGCTCTAACCTGCTGAGCTATGGGCCCTATTGTGTTTGCAAAAATACATAAATTTTTTTAATAAAAAAAATTTTTTATTTTATAAAAATAGTATAATTTTATAAAAATTATTTGCACTATGAAAAAAATATTATTTTTAATATTATTTTTAGTCAGTTTAATTTCTTACTGTCAAATAAGTTATCCAGGTATCCCTGCTAGTTTTGATCATAATATTAAAAAAACTAATATCTACATTTTACCTCATATCGATGTAGAAGTACTGAAAATGGAGGATGCTATAGTAGACCAATACAAAGATAGACCTTGGAGATTTGGTCAAAATGTATATGTAGATATAAATATTATGGATCAAGCTTTTGATACAATCATAAATGGCAAAAAAATATGGTTAATGACATTTAAGTCAGATGGAGCCATTACATTAAATTTCACTTTTGATCAATTTTATTTACCAGAAAATACTGAATTATATTTATATAATGCTGATAAAAGTATGGTATTAGGTGCTTTTAATCATAACAATAATAGCGAAGATGGTGTTTTCGCTACAACATTAATTCCTGGAGATGAAGTTATAATCGAAGTAAACCAAGATGCTGCAATTAACAATCTGCCTACCTTACATCTGTATAGAATAACGCATGGTTATAGAAATGCTTATGAATATGCTTTGAAATCATTTGGAAATGCAGGTAGTTGTAATGTAAATGTAGCATGCCCACAGGCTGCGGGATGGGAAGATCAGATACGATCGGTATGCATGTTGGTATCGGGTGGTGATGGTTTTTGTTCTGGTGCTTTGATAAATAATACAAATAATGATGGGACCCCTTATGTCTTAACTGCAAATCACTGTTACTCTGATCCATCGAGCTGGGTATTTTGGTTTAATTGGCAAAGTCCTACATGTACTAATCCAGTTAGTTCTCCTCCTTATAATTCTATGAGTGGAGCTACACTGAAAGCTAGATATGCTAATTCAGATTTTTGCTTGGTACAAATAAATAATAATATACCTTCGACATATGATGTATATTTCTCTGGATGGAATAGAACTATGGATAATAATATTAGTGGCAAAGTAGTGGGTATTCATCATCCCTCAGGTGATATTAAAAAAATTAGTTGGTCTAATAATGGCGTGAGTACTACAACTTATTTAAATAATTCTATTCCAGGTGATGGAACACACTGGAGGGTAACTTCCTGGAGTGATGGTACGACTACTGAACCGGGCTCTAGTGGTTCTCCTATTTTTGATCCTACTGGACATATTATAGGTCAGTTACATGGAGGATATGCAGCTTGTGGAAATACTAGTTCAGATTGGTATGGTAAACTTGGTGTATCTTGGGATGGTGGTGGAGCCTCTAGTAATCGATTAAAAGATTGGTTAGATCCTACTAATAGTAGTGTTACAATATTAGAAGGCTATGATCCTAATACTCCTGTTGCTGATTTAGATGCTTCTGTTATTCAAATTTTGCCTAGTAATAATGAATTTTGTGAAATTTCTACACAAAATTTCCAAGCTGTTATCAAAAATAGAGGTAATCTGACTTTAACTTCTTTGAAAATTTATTGGACCTTTGATGATGGCTCTACAAATTTAATAAATTGGACGGGCTCACTAGCTACTAACCAAACAACAACTGTAGATTTAGCTTCATATTTATTAGAAGAAGGTATACATAATCTGAAAGTATGGTGTGCCAATCCTAATGGAGGTGTAGACGAAAATCTAAATAATGATACTTTAAATTGGCAAGGAACTGTTTATCCATCTTTACGTCCTTCTCCTTTTGTAGAATTGTTTAATAGTAGTTTCCCGCCAGCTTGCTGGGCAGTTTATATTGGTACTAATGGACTAGGTACTAGCTATAATTGGCAAAGTACTAATGAAGCTTATGAGGGTTCTGGTGCAGCTTTTGTTCGTTATGAAATAGTCTATGGTGGACAAACTGAGGACTGGTTAGTAACCCCTAAAATACATCTCTGTGATGATCCAGTACTTTCTTTTTATCAAAAACAAGATTTTTCTACTAACTACGGATCTACTTATAGTGTACGTGTTTCTACTACTTCTCAGACTTCACATTCTTCATTTACTACTGTTTCTGAGTGGAATGAGTCTAGTTTTAGCACATCATATACTAAAAAAACTATTGATTTGAGTGCATATGCTGATCAAAATGTTTATATAGCTTTTGTGATGGCCCAAAATAATGGTGATAATTGGTATATTGATAGTCTTTTAATAAAAGGTCAATGCGATCCTAATCTCACTCTCGATTTAGGCCCAGATATGGATACTATATGTGGACGACAAATCACTATTGATGCTGGTGATGAATTTGCTTCATATCACTGGTCTGATGAATCTATTGGACAAACTATAACATTAATACCTCAAAATGGACAAAATTATCATTACTCTTTAACTGCTACTGATTACTGTGGTTGTACTCACACTGATGATATCAATATTACCTGTCATATAAATGAAGCTATAAGTGATTATGACAATGATTTTTCACTATACTGGTCTGGCGATTATCAAGCTTTAATATTTAATAATAAATCTAATGATCAAATTTCTATCTCTATATATAATCCCCTTGGTATGCGTATTGTAGAAAATGAAATAATCGAGGCTAACAGTGTTAAAAACATTTATTTAAGTAACATCGCTAATGGAATATATTACTCCCATATTACTGTGCGAGATGGAAGTATAAAAATAATCCCATTTGTAAAATATTAAAATTATGAAAAAATTATTTTGTTTTATAATTAATTTATTATTTATCATAGAAACCAATTTATTATTTGGTCAAACTACTACTAATTATTCTATTTTTGATGGTAGAAAAGAAATATACATAGCTATTCCAAACAAAAATAATAACATTGATATTGATGTACTTAGTAATACTATCTATATTGATAAAATAACCACTGACACTATTTTCGCATATGTTACTATTAATCAGTATGAGGGCTTTAATAATCTAAATCTTAATTTTATAAAACTTACTCCCCCTAGCATGAGATTGAATGAATCAGAGCTAAATATAAAAGATGCCGATGATATTTTATCTAAGCAAATAACTAGTTGGGATTACTACCCTACATATAGTGCATATTTAACTTTGATGCAACAATTTGCTCTAAATTACCCTGATTTATGTAGAATAGATACAATTGGTACAAGCGTGGAAGGAAGGCTTATATTATCTGCTATTATTTCAGATAATGTGCATCAAAATGAGAAAGAACCTAAAGTTTTTTATACTTCATCAATGCATGGTGATGAAGTAACAGGTTATGTATTGATGCTTCATCTGATAGATTATTTATTGCAAAATTATAATACTAATAATAGAATACACAAAATAGTAGATTCTTTAGAGATACACATCAATCCATTAGCTAATCCTGACGGTACATATGCAAGCAGTAATAATACTGTGAGTGGGGCTACTAGAGGCAATGCTAATAGTATGGATTTAAATAGGAATTTTCCAGTACCAAATGGTAGTATAGGCGGAGACAATACTTACTCAATTGAGGTAGAGACACAAGCTTTTATGAATTATGGTAAAAAACATCCTTTTGTAATGGCTATGAATATTCACGGTGGTGCCGAGATAGCTAATTACCCTTGGGATTATAAAACTCAAGACCATGCTGATAAAACTTGGTGGATATATATTTGCAAAGAATATGCTGATACAGCCCAATATTATAGCCCTAGTGGATATTTTGAGTATCAACCTTCTGGAGCAGACTATCCAGGCGTAATAGAAGGTGCATCTTGGTATCTAGTAAGTGGTTCTCGACAGGATTGGATGAATTACTTCGCTCATTGCAGAGAAATTACTTTAGAGATTTCAAATACAAAAACTCCTCCTGCTAGTGAACTTGAAAATTTTTGGACATATAATTATCGCAGTTTTTTAAATTATTTAGAACAAGCAATTTATGGCATTAGAGGTACTGTCATAGATGGATGTACTTACGAACCGATCAAAGCATTAATAACTATTAATAATCATGATACTGATAGCAGCCAAGTATATTCACATTTGCCTCATGGAGATTATTATAGACCTATTGCTGCCGGCTCGTGGACTATGATAGTCTCTGCACCAGGTTATCAATCCGATACTATTACTAGCATTACAATAGAAAACAAAAGTATAGCTATGAGAAATATTACTTTATATCCATATCCACCAGTAGCTGATTTCACTGTAGATGTGACAAATACTTGCACTGGCATTGTAAATTTTATTAATAATAGTACAACTAGTGTTAATAGCTTATTCCTGTGGGACTTCGGTGATGGTACTACTAGTAATGAATCTAACCCAACTCATATTTATACTCAAAATGGTACTTATAATGTTAAATTAAAAGTAACAAGCTGCGCGGGCAAAGATTCAGTTATTTATAATAATTTAATTACAGTAGAGATGCCTGATAGTCCTGTACTTTCTCAAACAAATTATAATGTGTGCTCTGGTGATAACCTTACTATAGAAGCAACTGCGAATGGCAATATTTATTGGTATAATGATAGTTTAGCCAATTCAATTATTAATACAGGAAATCAATATTACATTAGCAATATTTTAAATGATGATACCATTTATGTAAATAATGTGATTAGTCACACATATAATGGTGGCAAACTTGACAATTCTGGTACTGGTGGATATTTTAATAACTATGTAGAGCACGGTCTCTACTTTGATTGTCTACAATCTGTAAATCTAAAATCTGTAAAGGTATATGCTAACTCTACTGCTGATAGAACTATTACATTGTATGATAGTAATTCTAATGCACTTTATTCTCAGACAATAAATATACCATCGGGCGAAAGTCGCATAAGTCTCGATTGGCAAATCCCACAAGAAAATAATCTGAAAATCACTGCATCTACTTATCCTAATTTATTTAGAAATGGAAGTGATAATGGACCTAATCTCGGTTATCCATTTAATATTAATAATTACATTTCCATCACGTCTAGCACTGCTGGTACCAGTGCTACAAGTTATTATTATTATTTTTATGATTGGGAAATAGAAGAGAAGTGTGAGAGTCCTTTAATTCCTATTTATATAAATGTTAATGAGTTACCTATTGCCAATTTCACCTATAATATTGAAGGTAATATTGTAAGTTTTTTTAATTATTGCCAAAATGCAAATTATTTTTACTGGGACTTTGGTGATGGCACTAATAGTACTGAGATAAATCCAATACACATATATAATAATAGCAATTCATTTATTGTTTCTCTAATTGCAAGCAATGAATGTGGTTTGGATACCTATACACAAACAATTACAATTACTAGTATAGATGATTTTGCTAATGAAATTATTAATATTACAACAATAGACAATAATTTGATAATAAAATCAGAAAGTATTATCGAAAATGTCGTTATAACTAATGTTATTGGACAAATTATCTATGAGAAGGACATAAATAGTAATTACTGTTTCATACCATTGCAAGCATTTAATCAAGGGATATATTTGATTAAAATTAATAATAAATATTTTTATAAAATTGCTAAGTAAGGGTGTAAAATGATACACCCTTACTTAGCATCATTCATTGTGCAATTTGTGAATTGCCCGTGTATTTCGTTATATTTATTCTTTATGATTAATTAGGATAATTATTTGAAATCCTGTGGTTCTGATATTATTGGTAATTTTCTAATTAAAAAAAATATTTATATTTGTACTTTGTTTTTTATATTATATGTTTATTGAATTTGATTATCATGAAAGATAAAAAGAAAAAATTTTATTTGGGTGAAAGACTAATAATATTTTTAATATCTTTTACATTTATATCGTGTACTGGTATTGTAGAATATGTAAAGCAGAGGCAGATAGAAACACATAACAAAGGTGATAACGTGTCTAAAACTAATATGGCAACAAAAAATGCTATAAGCAAAGATAAAGAAGATGAATTAAAAACTACTGATGATGCAAAAAATTTAAATGAAGCAGTAATTAGTTTTTACGAAAATAAATGGGGTATCGAATTACCTAGTGATGCTGATACTAATTTGATAAAAGAGATAGATAGATGGATTGGTGTCCCCTATAAATATGGTGGTAAAGATGAAAATGGAACTGATTGTAGCGGTATGGTGATGACTATATACGAAAATGTGTATGGTTTTAAACTCAATAGATCGTCCTATGATATCATACAAAATGTCATCAAAGTACCAGTGGAGGAAGCTAGATTTGGCGATTTAGTATTTTTCAAAATAAATAATTCTAACGTTTCTCATGTAGGGATATACATAGGTGATAATCAATTTGTACACGCTAGTACCAAAGCGGGTGTTAGAATAGATTCTCTCGAAATGCCTTATTATCAAAAAAGATTTTATATGGTAGGGAGAATAAAAGAAGATTTTTTCAAAAATAACAAAAATTGATTTTAAAATATTTTAAAAAAATCTCGTTTATTTATTATTTTTTAATTTTTGTATTAGCTTTCGTTGTTCTGGTGTCAATTTTTTAGGGAAATTAACTTTTATATTGATAAATAAATCACCATGTCTATTAGGATTTTCATAAAGTGGCATACCCTTGCCTTTAATTCTTAAGATTTCACCAGGTTGTGTACATTCTTTGAGTTTTACTTTTAATGGTTTATCTAGTGTAGGTACTATTACCTCGCCACCTAATAATGCAGTGTATAGGTCTAGTTCGAGATTAGTATAAAGGTCGTTGCCTTTTCTTTCAAATTTAGGATGTTTATTAATGTGTATATTTATTAATAGATCTCCATCTACATTTGGTATTTTATGATTGTCACGTTTTATTCTTAATACTTGTCCGTCTTTGATGCCTGGCTTTATGGGTACTCTTATTTGTTTATTATTAATATTTAAAATTTTTTTAGTACCGTGGTAAGCTTCTTCTAGACTTATATTGAGGTCTGTAGTATATTGTGGTTGTCTAGATGTAGTTCTGAAATCTTGAGGTCTATAGCTAGTTTGTGTTTCATAGCTTTGGTTAAAAATATCATCCCAATTAAAATCTGAGCCAAAAAACATATCAAAGAAATCAGAAAAAGGACTACGACCACCTTGACCGAAAATATCGCCTAAATCCTCAGTAGTATAGTGATAGGTTCGCCCACTAGGTCTGTAGCTACTAAAATCGAAATCTTTATATTTATCCCAATTAGCACCTAACTCATCATATCGCTTTCTTTTCTCTGGGTCACTCAATACTTCATAAGCCTCATTGATTTCTTTAAATTTTTCCTCTGCTTCTTTGTTTCCAGGATTTTTATCTGGATGATATTGCAAAGCTAGTTTTTTATATGCTTTTTTGATGTCTTCTGTACTACTATTTTTTGATACACCTAATATTTTATAATAATCTTTGTATTCCATAATAATATAATAAAACCTTTAATTGTTTTTATTGATTACTATCAAAATTTATGCAAAATATTTTTACTGTCTTTTAGACATATTTTTTGCTATTTATTATTTTAATTTTTTTATAATCTTATAGACAAGCCCAATTCCAGCGGATATACTTCGGGACCTCTATTTTCTTTAAATAATTTTGTAAAATTATATTGAAATGTCCAAGAGATATTATTAATACCTATTTTCAATATTAAACCAATTTTATATTTATTAAAACTTTTTAAAAAATATTTAGTCTCATCTGATTTTTTAAACTTTGTTTTTGAAAGATTTGCTATCTGAAATCCATATACAGGTCCAATGTTAAAGTGAGATTTGGGATTAGATTTATTTTGTATTTCAAATAAAAACGGTATTTCTAAATAAATAGCTGACAATTTTGTATATTTTATATCATCATCAAAAAAGATATTTATATTTGTACAAAAACTAAGTCCACTACTGTCATTTTCTACTATATAACCTTTATTTTTCAATATATAATTTACCCATTGAATGCCTAATCCTGTAACTAACCCCATATTATTTTGTTGATTTAATGATATAGAAATTTGTAAAAAATTTAGTTGCAATCCTATGGATTTATCAAAATCTAATTCAAATGAATTATATTCTTTAGGTACAGAGAGTGATAATGGTTTTTGTGTATAATTAGTAAATAATATATCAAAATACCTCCAATGGCCTATAAAATCACTTTTACTTGATTTTTTCTTTTTACTACCTTTTTTTTTATAATTAAACATTACAAAATCATCATTATCATAATTTCTTTTTTTCATTGTATCTATAGTATCTACATCAGCAATTTGTATAAAATCTATATTTAATATAAAATTTTCAAATAATTTAATAGAATCATTTTTAGTATCAATATACTTTGGTGATTTATTCACTACTGCAGCTTTAGATTTATTTATATTTAAAATTTTAGGAGTACCATAATAAGTTATAATAGAAGCCTCATTAGCAGTTATATATAAATTATTAAAAGCTTTTATGTTTATTTTAGAAAAATTATTAGCCTCTACTGTAGCGTCCCATACAGATAATTCATAAGTATCTATATAACTAGATTCATCAGCTTTTACATTCAGATTTTTCACTACCCCCTTCAATTTGATATTACTAGCATTAGTTGCTATTATTTCTAAACTATCACAAATAATCAATGCCTCGCAGTTAGAAGCTCCTTGGATAGTTATTTTTAGATAATCGGTTTTTAATGTATCGATTATTTTTACTTTAGCTGTATTATATATATCGATTTGTTTGATCTTATCTATTAAAATAGAGCATTTAGATTGATTTTTTACTGATAAACAATTAATTTTGTTATCATATTTTGATAATTTATCATTTTTACAATCTAATAATAAGGTATCAGCCGGTTTTAATATATAATTACCATTTTCTAAACGCAATTTATCTATTTGGGTATAAATATTGCAAATAGGAAGAAATAAAATTATCAAACTAATAAAAATATTTTTCATAATTTTCATTAATAAATAATGAATTTTATTTAAAAATCTTCTCTTTCTACAAGTAAAATTGAATTTTGATTAACAATTTTATAAATCTCGTGATCGATTTTTACATCAATAGCTTAATTTTGAAGATATACTGCTAGATCTCCTTCTTTTACTTGTAATGGTAGATACCTTACTTGCTCTGAGGTTTCACGTTTCCAATACTCATCTTCAAAAGATTCACTAGGTAGAGGGTAGCCAGGACCTACTTTTATAATATACCCATAAGCTACTATTTCCTTTTCATGATATCCAGGTGGCAAAAATAAGCCACTGGCAGTTTTTTCTTCTTCAGTGAGCGGTTTTATTAAAACTCTATCACTTATCAAGATAACATTGTCTAAACTATTCATATATTTTTATTATTTTTTTACTAAAAAAATTATTATTATCATTAAAGTGGATAAAATATATCCCAGATGCCCATTCATCAGTATTGATAAGATATGATCCGCGGTTATAATAATTTGAAAACATTAATTTGCCATCACTTGTATATATTTTTAATAATCCATCAGTGACAAAATCAAAAAAAATAGCATTAGAAAAAGGATTTGGATATATAGATACTAAATATTGATAATCATTGATGGATTCCAATGAAGATCTAAATATTATTTCAAATCCTTGCGCTGAATATGTAGCACTAGATGTGAAGTAAATATTAACTGGAAAACTAGATACTAATATTGGTGGTGGCAACGTATTACCTTTAAATTCCATATCTATGCTTCCATCATAATTTTTTATTCTCAAATTATCAGTAGAATCTATATCGAGTAAATTAAAGGTTAAAACTAATTGTTGAGCATTTGCTGGCAATAGTTTCCATCTACAGAAATTGCCATTACGATAATTGTATGGTCCACTACCATCAGTTATGACGCCACTATCTGCTACTATTTCTGTAATATTAGCAGTACAAAAAGTATGCACTGTGGTGGAATAAGAAAGCAAAAAGCCGTCCCCTTCTTCATTATCATTACTTATAAATTCAATAAATGCTGATTTACCATTTACTGTGATTGTATTGGGAATATCTGTTCCAGTGATGGTGGCAACTAAAATACCAGAATTGCTATCTCCATTATAAACATTAATAAAATCATTAGGGTCAGGTAGATCTAATTTCAAAAAATCGAGTTTAATATTTTCTATAGAATCAAAAGGTTGTATAAGCCAGCTACAGTGCGTATTTGGCAGGTATTGATAAAAAGGTCCACTACCATCATCAATGGTACCATCGAGAGTTTTTAAAGTATCTGTGCCATTACAATAAACTGGATATTGACCGTTAGGGCGCATATTTATCACCACCTCATGTTTATATGTAAAATCAGAACCTCCAGGAGTCAAATTATTAATGTTAAAATAGCCATCATAAGCACCACCCCATCCCCAGTTAACATGATAGACCATAGTATCCTGGTATCCATCTATCACAAAAGCATGACCACTTACATATTCGGTATCTGACCATCCACCATAGTATAGAGGTATTTTTTGATCTAAATAATCTCTCAAAAGGCTGTCCCAATCTAAATGGGTCTCATCACGAAATAAATATTCCGTAGTAGGATCATAACGAAAGAAATTTCTAAGTGCATAAGCGGCTTTGTGATTGTACATACCAGATCCATGCGGTCCATAATACATATCGCAAGCCACTCCTATCGTATACATCAATTTTGCTAATTCTTGATTTTCTCGTGTAGCCCTTAATGGCATTTCATTATAAAAATAATTTTGCTCTGCATAATTGACATATAAATGACCATAAGTAGTATCTATATCCGTATATTCACCTTCGCCTACATTAGGCCAACGAAAATAATTGATTACTTGCGCCAGAGCTGTAGCTACACAGCCTGTAACGCATCTGCCATCGGGACCAGCGGGATCTTTGGGACAAAATTGATTATAATATATCCCTTGATCCCATTTAGTTAATATTAAAGGATCTACTGAGCGATATTCATTATTGAGATACTTATCTAAATTATTATTCCATAATGGATGAATATCTGCAGTTTTATTATTTTCTTCAATTTTTTTTACTCGATTTATAAATAATGCTATAGATGTCTGCTGCAAAGGATAAATGAAGTTAGACTCCCAAGAGTATCCTAAAATCGGATGTAATAATTTATTGCCACTTACCAAAACAAATCCTACTGGATAAACATGACAAACATAATATTGTATTTGTGATTCATTGGATATAGTCTGTATCGATATCACTTCGTATTTTATATTTTTAGGAAAATATTTATTCACTACATATTGTCCCCAGTTTTCTGCCTCATGAATATTAACATTCATTTGACTATTTAATATGATTGGGATTGATATTAAAAATAATAAAAGATAATTTTTCATAAGTCTTTTGATTAATATTTTACAAATATACAAGAAAATTAAATTATTGAAATAAGAGTTTAACTAATAGCATGACAGTTATTGAGAGTGTATGGCAATAAGTTCTTATAATTGATTTATATTATATTCATCATTGTTCCAATTCTTTGGATTATCCGCAATATAATGACGAATGCGTGATAAATCATTGGTATAGCGAATGATGTGTTCATAATAATTGCTTTGCCAGACAGGAATGCCAGAGGTTTGACAAATTTGATTTATTTGTTTGGCGACATTTATTTTAAAACGGCCAATAATTTTTGGTAATAACATTTTTACGTCGTTGAATCCATTGTGGAAATTCATTTTGTTGTTGGGTAATTCGTGAATTGCCCCTACAATTTGTTTTTTGGTGAATCATCTAATAAACTGCAATAATCTCTATTTCAGAGCTAAAGCCCATAGCTTTCTTTTTAGTTTGTAAAGTTCATAAAGTTTATAAAGTTTTGATAAGTCCTGAAAGAATTTTCGATATTTCTTCGGTAAGTTTAAAGTTTTTGTTAAAACTGTTTTATGAAATTTTATTTAACTCTTTAGCAAGGTATAACATTGAGCGAACTTCACCACACGAGCCTTTTGCTATAAAAAGAAATTGCTTAAATTCATTATTTGTTTTCCTTTCAAAACCCTCTGCTATATTATTCATTACTAAAACAGATGATCGTTGTATCTGGTCTTTGAAACCAAAATCTTTGCTATCGGCAAAATCCTTATAAATAAAAACAGTCATATCCTTTGCTTTTTGCCATGCGATAATATCCTCAAATCTTTCTATTTTCATCTTTCTACTTTTAACTTTATGAACTTTATGAACTTTATATCGGCAAAATCCTTATAAATAATAACAGTCATATCCCTTGCTTTTTGCCATGCGATAATATCCTCAAATCTTTCTATTTTCATCTTTCTACTTTTAACT
>CZCB01005631.1_pt1 | contig 12621 bp, 22 predicted proteins | sample 591991 | NCBI WGS metagenome assembly CZCB01 (sample SAMEA3556809, study PRJEB10932) | anaerobic digester metagenome | reverse complement strand
AACCCCACCGAAGAACAGTTGTTGGCAAGCGAGGACTTCCAAATGACATGTGCCGAGGCGATTGTGAGGGGCATTGATGCTTATTTTGGGAGGGAGTGAAGGCCCTATGTGGGACAAGGTCAAGACCAAAGCGGTTGAGCTGCTGAAGAAGTGGTGGTGGGCTATCCTGGGCTTCATAGGGGGTATAATCTTCCTGCTGATCGGCAGGCCCCCGAAGTGGGAGCGCAGCAAGATGGCCGAAATCAAGCAGCGGGATAAAGAGATCGAGAAGGCCCAGGAGAAGGCCGAAGCCACCGAGCAGACCCTTCAGGAGGTGAGGAAGGAGCATGACAAGGAAATCGAGGCCGCTGGTCAACTGCCTGGCCGGCCTGCTATTACTGAGCCTGACGACGCTGCTGCTTTTATCGACGACATCCTGCGCCAGCAGCGTGACAAGTGAGCCGGTCCAGCTTGAGTATGTGCAGAAGGTGAGCGGCGGCTGGCTGCTCACAGATGAGAACATCATCGCCCTGGCCAACTACATCCAGGAGCTCCAGGATACCAATACCCGGCTCCAGGCCCAAGTGGAAGCGCTGCAGAAGGCTCTGGACGAAGAGAGGACGCTGACCGACAAGCTGCTGGCCGAGAAGGACAGGCTGATAGACCTCCAGGCCCGGCAGATTGAGGAAGTGAAGTTCGTGTACGAGAACAGCAAGCCCAGCGTGTTTGACAAAGCATACTTGGTGCTAGGCGGTGCAGGCGTGGCTGCGGCCATCCTGCTGCTGGCCAGGGCACTCCAGTAAGGAGGGCCGCCAGATGGCTTGGTACTGGTGGGTGCTGTTGGGATTTATCTTCGTGGCCCTGATCGCTTTTCTTGTGTTCGCCATTGTCACGCTGAGAGCCTTGGTTATCCGGCTGATGACTGGCGGAATCAAGTTGCTGTTTGGGCGGGAAACCAAAGAAGAAACTAGGTATCGCTTGCTGCGAGGGGAGAAACCCAGCAAGCATTGATCTCACACCCCGGTCTTCGGATCGGGGCATTTTTTTATGCCCATTTTTCACTTTTTTACTAAAGCCCAGCTAGAGGACGAGAAAAAAGATCAAAAAATCTCCAAAAAGGGGGTTGACTATATAGCGATATAGGTATATAATGAAGCCGGAAGGAGGGAACGGGATGGAGAAGCGGCTGCTGATACACTTGCCGAAAGAAGAACACGAATGGCTGCGTAGAGAATCGTTCCAGACAGGCCGCCCGATGGCCGAGATTATGCGGAGGGGTCTAGCCCTCTACAAAAAGCAAAAGGAGGAACTGAAAATGAGGAAGATCGAGGTTGTCATCATTGAGGCGGGAGACAACTACCTGGACAGGCTGGAGTCCTTCGAGATGGAGCTCCCGGAAGATGAGAACCAGGCGGTAGCCAAGGCCATCAAGGAAGTGGAGGCCCGAGGCTACAAGGTCATCCCCAACGATCAGGGGGGCTGTATCGAGTATGTGAGCGTAAGTGGCGGTGAGGACTACATCGCCGTCACGGTGGAGCCCAAGTAAGCGCAGAGCGACAGGGCCCCTGGCCCTGGTAATGCGGGACTAGGTCACTAGTGCGGTCGCCACCCCGCAAGACTATTCAAGGAGGCATAAAAATGAACGTTGAACTGACCATTTGGAAAGACAGTCAGGACCACCTCCACCCGGCCATCCAGCTGAGCTGGCGGGAGACCGCCGCCCTTCTGGATGAGCCGATGGTGGAGGTGGAGGAGGACCTGTCTGTAGAGCAGATTGAGCGGCTCAAAGAGGTTCTCCTCGAGCGGGGAGCACCTGCTTGGGTCCGCGGGGCCCTCTGCCACCTTGACCGTCTGCTGACAGTCGTCCGGCCCGCGCCGCTGTGGCCCTATGAGGCGGTAGAAACTGCGGAAAAGGTCGTGCACCTCTTCGTCCGCAAGTCGGCGCCTTGGGGGCGTCAGGGTGAGGTCATCTTCCACCGCCAGTATGGCATGGGAGATACCACCCTCCGGGAGCACACAGAGGCCCTCACCCGAGGCGCGGACCCGTTGGAGGAAGGTTGGACACCCACACCAGCACCAGAGGGGAAGGCACTCCAAGACCTCTACGATGAGGTCATGAGCTCCCACTGGCAGTATGTGGCCACTCCAGGGCAGATCTGGCCCCACACCATGGGGCCAGTGGGCCAGTCCATCTGGCCCGAGCTGTTCCAGGGAGACGGAGTCTGGGGTCCCCAACCCCAAGACCCTCTCCCGGGGACTTACGAGTACGCCCCCTGGCATACGCAAAGCCGCTAGGCGGGTTTGGACGGCGCCCCCACACAAAACCCCACCGTTTGGTGGGGTTTTTCGTTGCAGGACATTCTCCCGATCCGTTGAACTGAGTGAACGAGGTGAAGCCATGGTCTTGAGAGTTAAGCCCACTGGCATTACCGTGGCCGGCAAAGGTGCCAAGCCTGGGCCTCTGGGTGATGGCAGCTACTATGTCAAGATCAGCGGAGTCCCTAAAGGGGTGTCTGCGGCCCAGGTCATCATTCTCTTCGCCCATACGGCCAGGCGCCAGGCAGAAAGAGAGGGCCGGTATGAGTTCCCTTTTGCGGAGCTCACTTGACCGGCCCGAGTGGGGGGTCAAAGTTGGGCAAAATTGGGCAAAACTTTTGCCCACAGTTTGGGAAATACCCGCTAAACGACTTGCATGATCTGACGCTCAAAGACAATCAATTACGTCAAAAGCCCGTATTCATGCGGGTTGGGGCCTACCTTGATTACAGGATTCCTAAACCATGTGTCGCAGGTTCGATTCCTGCCGGGGCCGCCAGTTCTATCAGGGAATTTAGTGAAGAGGTCCTCAAAAACCATGTGTCAGTTGGGCAAAACTGGGCAAATGCCAGCTTTGCCCTTTTCATTTTTCGTGCAGTTTTTCGTGCAATAGCATGGCGGGGCCGCGCAAACTCTCGGAGTACGTAACGAGGTAGTGTTCAACCGTGACATCGGAGCCCCGTTCGTGGCCTGCGCCCTTTTGAATGAGGCCCAGCGGAACACCGGCCGCGTTCATCAGCGACATCCAAGTAGCCCGAAGGTTCTTGGGCGGAATCTGCTTCACCCCGGCTTCTGCCGCCTTACGCTTCAGATAGCGGCCAATGTATCTGAGGCATGGCACGTTCCCGTTGGCGTCGGCGACAACCAGGTTATTATCGACGTAGTTCTTGTTCTTGCTCTTACGCTCCAGTTGGCTCTGCCTATGCAGTTCCAGCGCTGATTTGACAAACGGAGTGAGCGGCCAGGAACGCCGCGAGGAAGCCGTCTTTGTTGGCCCAAGGATGAACTCACCGGGTTCTCTCTTCTTGACCGCCCGCTCTATGGCTATGTAATTGTCAAACACCTTGTCCCACTTGAGACCCAGGATTTCCTGAGGCCTCATGCCACACTCGACGCCCAGCACGATGAAAATATCGTACAGGTTGTCGAAAGTGAGCCTGCTATAGACTTCCTTCACTTCCTTTGGCGTCCATATGTCTTCCTCGGTCTTTTCGTTGGTTTTGGACTTTATGCGCAGGTTAACGCAGGGATTCTCTTTGATTTTTTTGTGAGCCACACACCACGTAAAGAAAGGCGACATGGCGTTCTTGATCTGCCTGTCTTGAGTGATGTGCTCTCTCAAGATACGCTGCAGGTCCGCGAGTTTAACATCGCTCAGCCTTTTATGGCCGATGGCATCCAGAATGTAGCACTCCCACCTAACCCTGTAGAAATCGTACGTGTTGGGTTCCAGATAGATCCTTACCTCTTCGATCCACTGTTCATAGAGCTCCCGGATTGTTTGGTGGTTGCTGGGCAGGATGGTATTATCCAGATACTCCACATTCCATCTGGCGAGTAGGTTGATGGCGTCCTGGAGCGTGCCGCGGATGGTCTCCCTCTTGATGTCATACTTCCCCTGTGCGTTTCGCCCCAGAGACAGCTGCACCCGGTAGCTGTTTTTTCCCCTCTTGTAGATACTCCCCCTTAGTCCTGGTATCTGAATGGTCTCATTCACCGAACATCAGCCTCCCGAGCAACCACCCTAGACTGGGCCCATAGGGCCCCTATTATCTTTACCTGAATGACACCCTCTTAATGTACCGCGGGTCATCTACCCAGATGCCGCCGACGGTCCATTTTTCGTTGTCCGCACTAATCGCGGACGTGAGCGCGACCTCAACTTCGTAAGCGGCGTCGTAGCCGTAGAGAGTCCACCAAGCAGTTCGTGTCTGACCGGGCTGAATCGTGGTTTGGGATATGCCAGAGAATACCGTATCGCCAAACCCAAACTCTTTGAGAAGGCGGCCATAGGCATCCCAGCACTGGGCTTTGATGGTGAACGCTTTGACAGGCTTTGTGCTCACGTTGGTCACGGTTACGCCGATCTCCGGGACCCCTATGATATTCCTGGTGAGCTTGAGGCCCACAAACGCAAGCGGCCCTTCTCTAGCGAAGGGCGAGGTGCAGCCGGCTAGCAGCAGAGTGACCAGAAGAACAGTACCGATGCGAAGCAGGCGTTTCATCGGGAACCCTCCTTATGGCGGCTGTCAGGGCAGAGAATAAGACTTCTGCCCGATGAGTTCACTTTTGAACCTGATAAAACCGGGGATGACAAAAAAGCGGTCAGCAAGTTCTGAGACAGTCATACCGCGGTGTAAGCAGTGAAGGAAAATGTTGGTGGGGATCAGCAAGTCCACGGCCCATTTGGTGGCGAGCCGTTCCGGTTTGGTGGCATACACGAAGTCAGTTCTGCTTGCAGCTACGAAGTAATTGCCGGCAGTGCGGTAGTGGTGGCCTAGTTCGTGGGCAAGAATGCAGCGCAGTTCACGTTCGCAGGTGGCTAGTTTCTTAGCGAGGACGATGACAGGTTTGGCCACGCCGGGCGTGTAGATGTACATGCCCTGGATATAGTACAGGTCCTGCCACTCGATTGCGATCCCTTCGTCTTCGGCCAACTGGTACAGGTAGCGCGTTGGGATCACAGCTGGTATTCACCGCCCTTATTTCTTCTTGTACTTTTGCAGCACGTATTCGAGTATGGCATACACCTCCTTCTTGGCTTCTTCGGGGAGGTCCTCAAACCCCTCCGGGAGGTATGGGGCAGCCGTTTGGGGGAAGTCAACCGTCTCGCAAGGGTCATCCGTCCGCCCAAGAATGTAGTCTGTAGAGACCCGATAAAAGCGCGAAAACTTCACCAGCAGCTCGTCCTCTACTGAACGCTTCCCGTTTTCAATGCGCGAAAGCACGCTGTTGTTAATACCGAGAAGACGGGCCGCCTCGAGTTGAGAAAGACCCCTTTGCTCCCGCAGATACCTGAGTCTGTCACCAATGCTTGTCATGAAGCATCCCTCATTTGCCACCCCCGCAAAACCATTGTACCAGCTTTTCCATTCGGGAAAAAGACCCTTTGCCAAAATCTCAAAGACCCCCTTGACTTTGCTAGACCAGCAAAGTATAATTGAGACAAACGGCGGTTGCTAATTCAGCAAAGGTGGTGATGAGCATGAGGCAAATCAACCTAGCGTTCGTGCGCCAGCGGCGTACGGAGTTAGGGTTGACACTACAGCAGATGGCCACGGCCTTGGGGATGAAATCCCCCGCTAACTACTTCAAATATGAGCGGGGTGACTATGCTTTCAAGGCCAACCACCTGCCCCCCCTGACGAAACAGCTCGGGTGCGAGATCGAGGAGCTCTTCGCGGACAGCCCTTTTGTTGCCGATGACTTTGCTAAAACTGCAAAGGACAGTGAAAGTGAGCCCGCTTAGAGGATACAGCAAAAGCTGCCGCACGGAAACTCCTCTGCCGTGGATAGTGTCCACATTTCCGCAAGGAGGTGAGGCAAGTGCAAGACCGGCTTGACAGCATCTGTATCGCCCTCCTGTTTATCCTGGGCATAGCCGCCTTCGGTCATGTGGCCTGGGAGTTTTACGACAGGCTCACAGACCCGGGGTCCGCGGCTGTGGCCTCCAGGCCCCGGACGCACCAGGTGCTGCCTGGCGACACCCTCTGGGGTATAGCATCCCAATACTACCCCGGGGAGCATACAGGCGAGATGGTGCTTAAGATTAGGGAAGTCAACGGCTTAGCAGACAGCGCCACCATCTACCCTTATGAAGTCCTTCAGTTGCCGTGAAGTGGAACCATCAAGGAAGGGAGGGGAGGAGATGAGTAGGAGCCGCATTGGTGCGGTTATGCGGGAGGAGCGGCAGCGGCTGCGGTGGACCCAGCAGGATTTGGCCAAGGAGGTCAACGCCCACCGCTCCATGATCAGCGATTGGGAGCTGGGCGCAGCGTTGATTCCTCAGCACATGGCCTGCAAGATAGTCAAGGCCCTAGGCAGCCACAAGCTCCGGGCCCAGGTGTGCTATGAGTGCGAGGTTTCGCCTCTGAGCACGCCCTATCTGGACCTGGTAGACCAGCACCCGGTTGTAGTCATCAGCGTGCTGGCGGAGGAACTGGAGGAGGCCAAAGTGGCCCTGCTGGCGCTGAAACTCAACAACAAGCGGACGGATTCAGATTTGGCGCCCAGGGACAGGGAGGCCATGGAGCACGCAGCAGAACAGCTTATCGATCTCATCGCTGGTATCAACACGCTATTTGCATCGTGGCAGCAGTGGTACGTATTCGACGAGGGTTTGGCGGCGCACCGCCACCGGGAGAAACTGTACGCTCGAGGCTATGCCAGCCGGCCCATCTGCACCGCATGGGCTTAGCTTAGGAGGGACAACATGGAGGGCGGCCTTCTCACAATTCAGGAAGCGGCCAAAGTGCTGGGAGTAAGCGTGACAACTATGAGGGAGCTGGTCTGGGCCGGCCGGATTAGCTACATTGACCTCAATAAGGGAGGCAAGTACATCCGGGCCAGGTTCACCAGGCAGCACCTGGAGGAGTTCATGGCCAAGAATGAGGTGAAGGCGGGGTGAGAAGAGGGGTCGTGCACTGAAAAACCCCTTACCCGGTGCCACGGGTTAAGGGGCCAAGACGATTTACCTAAGCCCAGTCTACCACAAAGTGGGCTGGGCTTCAAGAGGAGGGAAGGAAAATGAAACTCATGGAGCTGAGGCTCAAGAACTTTAAGGGCATTAAGGCCCTGGAACTCGTGGCGAACGGTGAGGACCTTCGGATCTTCGGGGACAATGCCACCGGGAAAACCACGATCTATGATTCGTTCCTTTGGTTACTATTTGACAAGGACAGCCAAAACAAGGCGGACTTTGAGATCAAGACCCTGGACAAAGACGGCAACGCCATCCACCATTTGGATCATGAGGTGGAGGGCGTGTTCGAGATTGAGGGTGAGACCCTCACCCTCAAAAAGGTCTACCGCGAGAAGTGGACCAAGAAGCGCGGGTCGGCCCAGGCCGAATTCACCGGCCACGAAACCGACCACTTCATCGATGGAGTGCCGGTGCGCAAGGGCGAGTACGACGCCAAGATAAAGGAAATCGCACCGGAAAACCTCTTCAAGCTGCTCACTTCACCGATGTACTTCAACGAACACCTGCACTGGCAGGATCGGCGCAGGATGCTCCTGGAGGTCTGCGGTGACATCCCGGATGAGGAGGTCATCAAGGTCAACAAGGAGCTCAAGGACCTGCCGAAGATTCTCGGCAAGTTCGACCTTGAGTCCAAGAAAAAGATCATCCAGGCGCGGAGGGCAGAGATCAACAAAGAACTGGACCGTATTCCTGTGCGCATCGATGAGGCCCAGCGAGGTCTGCCGGACATCTCTGGCATTGACGAAGAAGCCGTCAAATCGGCCCTGGAAGAAGTGGCCCGGCAGAAGCATGAAAAGGAAGCGGAGCTGGCATCGCTCCTAGGTGGTGGAAACCAGGGCCAGATCAGGCAGCAGATGGCTGAGATCGACGCCAAGCTGCTTGAGATTGAGAATGGTTGCCGGCGCCAGCACAATGAACAGCTGAGCGAGATCGAGAGGCAGATAGCCACGGGCCTGGCCAAGGTGCAGGAGCTGCAGCTGGTGATCAGCAGCAAAGAACTTGAACTTAAGGCGCAGAAGCTCACTGCCCAGCGCACGGAACAGCTCATAACTGATCTACGGGCCAAGTGGCATGAGATCAACTGTAGGCAGTTCGAGGCCTGCGTTGATGAGACCTGCCCGACATGCGGCCAGGCGCTGCCCCCTGAGCGGATACAGGAGGCAGTTGATAAGGCTCATTCCGACTTTAACCTGCGGAAGGCCGAGGACTTGGCGCGGGTAAACGAAGAGGGCAAGGCTGCGCGAGAGAAGCTGGAAGCGGCCAAAGCCACCATCGCCAACCTTCAGGGGGAGATTGCCCAGGGGAAAGAGGACTTGGCGAAGTGGCAGGCCCAAAACGTCGAACTCACAGGGCGGCTGTCGGAAGTTAGGGCCACCGCACATGACTACAAGCAGCAGGACGACTACAAAGCCCTGCTGGCCGAAAAAGAACGGCTCCAGAAGGCCCTGGAGGGTGAGGAAGTCGCTACGGTGTATGAGAGGCATCTCCGGCAGGCTGACATTGACGCCCTCAAGGCCGAAGAGGCGAGGCTCCTGGAGCGGAGAGCCCTGCTTGAGATTTACAGGCAGGGCCAGCAGCGCGTGCAGGAGCTTGAGGAGCAGCAGAAGGAGCTAGCCGCAGAGTTTGAGAGGCTGGAGCGGGAGCTCTACCTCATTGAGCTTTTCATCCGCACCAAGGCCTCTCTGCTGACCGACAAGATCAATGCCAAATTCCAACTGGCCCGGTTCCAGCTCTTTGAGGAGCAGATCAATGGTGGGCTGCAGGAGGTCTGCACGACCACCTATAAGGGCGTGCCCTGGAACAGCCTGAACAACGGGGCCCGCATCAACGTGGGCCTGGACATCATTAACACGCTGGCCGAACATCACGGGTTCGCACCGCCCATCTTCGTGGACAACGCAGAGGCGGTGACGGAGCTGATTCCTGTGCGCGGCCAGCTTATTTGTTTGGTCGTGAGCGAGAAGGACAAGATCCTCCGCGTTGAGGGTGTGGGGAAAGACCAATCAATCATCTATGAGGAGGCGATCTAATGTCAACCCAAGTTCAAGTTTCACCGGTGCAAAGGCTCAAAAACGCTCTCAGTGTAGAGAGTGTGCAGGAGCAGTTCAGGAACGCCTTGCAGGACAGCGCGAACCTGTTCGTTGCGAGCCTCATTGACCTCTACGCCAGCGACTCCATGCTGCAGCAGTGCGAACCCAAAGACGTAATCATGGAGGCTCTCAAGGCGGCCACACTCCGGCTGCCCATCAACAAGAATCTGGGGTTCGCCTACATCGTGCCTTACAAGACCAAGGGCAAGATGGCGCCCCAGATGCAGATCGGGTACAAGGGCCTGATCCAACTGGCCATGAGGACCGGGTTCTACCGCTACCTCAATGCCGACATCGTGTACGAAGGTGAGCTGAAATCGTGGAATAAGCTCACCGGCGAGATGGACCTCTCTGGCGAGCGCAAGAGCGACAAGGTCCTGGGCTATTTCGCTTACCTGGAGCTGCTCAACGGCTTCACTAAGACTGTCTACTCCACCACCGACCAGATCGTGAGCCACGCAAAGCGGTTCTCCAAGTCCTTCAGCTCAGAGTATTCACCGTGGAAAACGGACTTCGACTCCATGGCCCTGAAAACGGTGCTCCGGGCCCTCCTTACCAAGTGGGGATACATGTCCGTTGAAATGGTGCAGGCCGTAGATAAGGACATTGAAGCCGACGCCAGGCGGGAGATCGAAGAGTACGCAAACAGCGAAGAGCTTGACATCCCCGCCCTGGAGATTCAGGACGCCGAGTATCAGGAGATTCCGGCAGAGGAAGAAAAGGCCGGGAGGAAACAGGCAAAGCCTAAAAAGGAAGAGGAACCTAAGCAGGACCCGAAGCAGGAGACGCTGGCCGCAGAGTGGGACGATCCCGAACCGCCCTTTTAGAGCCTTTGGGCACGGAAAGGTTAGGGGAGCCCCTGCGCCACGTGCCAGGGCGCCTCCCTTAACACCCTGATCACTGCAAGGGGGGCAGGGTTCTATGCGGTTCGTACCGTTCGCATCATCGAGTAGAGGCAACTGCTACCTGGTGGACGACGGTCAGACCAAGGTGCTCTTGGAGTGCGGGCTGTCGCTCAAGGAGATCCAGCGGCACCTGCAGCACAGGCTTTCCGACGTAGCTGGGATGCTTCTCACCCATGAGCACCAGGACCACGCCAAGGCCGTGACCGATCTGGCCCGGAGAGGCATTGACTGCTACATGACAGAGGGCACGGCCAAGGCCCTGGGTGCCTCGGGCCACCGCATCAAGTTAGTGGAACCCCGCAGGCAGTTTTCCCTGGGCACGCTGGAGGTTCTGCCCTTTGAAACGCAGCACGACGCAGCGGCCCCTGTGGGCTACCTGATCTACAGCCGCACTACGAACGACAAGCTCCTGTACGCCACAGACACCTTCTACATACGCTACAAGTTTAAGGGCCTCACGATCATCGCTGTGGAGTGCAATTACTCAAGGGACATCCTTCTGGAGAATGTGGCCAAAGACCTGGTGCCGGAGGCCGTGAGGGACAGGCTGTGGACGAGCCATTTCAGCCTGGAGAACGTGAAGGAGTTCCTGAGGGCCAACGACCTTTCCAACGTGCAGGAGATCTGGCTGATCCACTTGAGCGATTCCAACAGCGACGCTGAGAGGTTCAAGAGAGAGATTCAGGTCCTAACAGGCCGCCCGGTGTACATCGCCGGGGAGTAAGGGAGGTAGGGGAAATGGGTCTGAAATACGCCCATCTTTGCCACTATTGTGGATGGCATCCGTTCTGCGACATGCACGCGGGAGAAACCTGCAAATACAAGGACTTCCAGGTAGCCAAGCGCGAAGTCATCTTGCAGCTTCAGCAACGGATCCGCTTTGTGAGCGAAATGAAGGAGGCCAGGTAGACCATGTACGACATCGGGGAGTTCATCGAGGTGCGGATTCCCCAGTGGCTGGCCGGCAGGAAGGGCTTCGACACCTGCTACTTGGAGGGCACGGTGGAAGCCACGACCGACAAGGCTATGCTGCTGAAGCTGGTTGATGGTGAGGAAGTATGGTTGCCGCTTAAATGTGTGGAGGTGGAGTGAATGGGCGACACCCGGATCGAGTGGGCGACTAAGGTGTGGAACCCAGTCACAGGTTGCTCCAAGGTTTCTCCCGGCTGTAAGAACTGCTACGCTGAGCGCATGGCCAAGCGTCTGGCCGGGCGGTTCGGGTATCCGAAAGACAACCCATTCAAGGTAACTCTCCATCACGACAGGTTGGACGAGCCTTTGAAGCGGTGGCGCAAGCCTCAGATGGTGTTTGTGTGCAGTATGGGCGACCTGTTTCACGATGATGTTCCTTTTGAGTTCACGGACGATGTGTTTGAGAACATCGCCGTCTGCCAGAGCCACACATTCCTTATTCTCACCAAAAGACCCGAGAGGATGCAGCGCTGGTTCGAGACGGTAACGGAAAGGCGCCCCATGCCTGGGCAAGGGGTATGCACCGGTGGACCTCCGTTTTGCATCGGTGAGCCAGATCATGACGCGAGCGTTGGCTACTGCGGGGCACCGTGGCCCTTACCTAACGTCTGGCTCGGCGTCACCGCTGAGAATCAGGAGATGGTCAACAAACGCATCCCGATTCTGCTGCAGATCCCAGCTGCCAAGCACTTCGTGTCTGTGGAGCCGATGCTGGGGCCAGTAAACCTAACCCGTATTGATCTCGGGCCCAACGGATACGGATTAACGTTTGAACTAGATGCGTTGACGGGGTGGGCCACTGGATATAGCGAGAACTCGGGCAGGCCCAGGGTCCACCGCAACGACCAATTTGCCAAACTTGATTGGGTCATCTGCGGCGCAGAGAGTGGACACGGGGCCAGACCAGCTGACCCGAATTGGGTAAGAAACCTGCGTGATCAGTGCGTGACAGCGGGGGTCCCTTTCTTCTTCAAGGGTTGGGGATGGGCAAGGCAAAAGAAGACGGATCGCCTACTAGATGGACGCGAGTGGAATGAAAGACCGGAGGTGAGCTAGGTGCGCGGCTGCATGGAGCAGAGGCTGCTGTCGCGGGTGATAGGTGGACAAGCCCGGTGTGCCGTGGAGATGACGCTCGACGGCGGTGGCATTGTCCGCACCAGGTGGTGCGATACGAAGGGAGAGGCTGAGAGGGAAGCCGAGAAGGGGTACGTCTATTACGTTGAGGACTACCCCCACCTGGAGGAGGGGTATCATGAAGAGCTTGATGCTGAAGTGTGACCGTTGCGGGGCCCAGCCCGGGCTGCTCTATCCGATCAACGACAAGGCAACCAGAGAGGTGTACCGTTACTGCTATCCCTGCCTTAAGAAGATTGAGCGGAAGCTTGGCCGCAGGCTGCTGGCCGTGGACCGGATTGTCTACGAAGAAGGCGTGTCGAGGAGGTAGCTTTTAGGGGTGATGGGGAGCGCACACTCCCCATCATACCCTACCCAACGGGGCTCAATTCTATTCACGAATCAGGAGGATGCGTAATGTCGGCTAACATGATTAACCTTGGGATGCACGAGGACGTTGTTAAGCCAATACTGGAAAAGCACGCTTGCCTGCTTTGACTTCGATAGTTGGGGCGATGCGATAGACTTTGCCCAGGTGTGCTTG
>CZCB01004571.1_pt1 | contig 12647 bp, 14 predicted proteins | sample 591991 | NCBI WGS metagenome assembly CZCB01 (sample SAMEA3556809, study PRJEB10932) | anaerobic digester metagenome | reverse complement strand
GTTTGCTAAAGAGAATTTTTGCAAAGGAATTGTAAAAAAGGTACAAAGCAAAAAACTCAAAGGGAAATAATATTGACAGGATATGGGGTGTCTGTGCTATAATTAAATAAACATGGGTGTCGATATAAAACCTATGTGTTTTTGCACCTTTTTATCGACACATGTGTCGATAAAAAAATAAAAAATGAGGGGGTTTTATTTAGATATGAAGAAAGGAGCAAAACAATTTTTAAGTGCTGCAGTTGTCAATCAGGGAATAAAATATATTGAAAAAGATCCTATTGAAAATTTCCCAAAGTTGCTCAACTGGGCAGAAAAGATAGTGATACAGGACAATCACAAAAAAGCAGTGCAGAGTTTTAGACGGTGGTTTAACGATGAGGATAGCAACTGGGGTCAACTCATGCGCAGAGTACTTACTGAAATTCATCCCAATGTGAGGAAGAAGTTTTTGATAAACTATATAGTAAACTCTGGGATATATGGGCTACCATATGCAGCTAAACTGAAAAAGAAGTATAACTGTAATATACCTTGGGCAATTTTAATGGACCCTACTGCTGCATGTAATCTTAAGTGTACAGGTTGCTGGGCAGCCGAATATGATAAGGCCGACTCACTATCCTATGAACTTCTAGATAGGATAATAAGAGAGGGTAAGGAACTAGGTATATATATGTATATATTCTCAGGTGGTGAGCCGCTAGTTCGAAAAGATGATATTATAAAATTATGTGAGACACACGGTGATTGCATGTTCTTAGCCTTCACAAATGCTACGCTAGTGGATGAAGAATTTTCTAAGGAGATGACGAGGGTAGGGAATCTTCTACTTGCTATAAGTGTAGAGGGCTTTGAAGAGGAAAATGACATGAGGCGTGGTGAAGGCACATATCAGAAGATAATGAAAGCCATGGATATTTTGAAGAAAGATGGAAATGGATTTGGTTTTTCAGCTTGCTACCACAGCAAAAACACTGAAACTATAGCTTCTGAAGAATATATAGACCTCATGATAGAAAAGGGCTGTATGTTTGGATGGTATTTTACGTATATGCCACTTGGAAAAGATGCAGTATTAGACTTAATGGTAACCCCTGAACAGAGGGAGTATATGTATCATCAAATAAGGGCTATGAGGGAGAAAAAGCCCATATTCCTTATAGATTTCTGGAATGATGGTGAATATGTAGATGGTTGTATAGCAGGTGGTAGGAATTATCTTCATATAAATGCTAGTGGCGATGTTGAGCCTTGTGCATTCATACACTATTCAAATGTGAATATAAAAGATGTTTCCTTATTAGAAGCACTACAATCTCCATTGTTCAAGCAATACAAAGAAAGACAGCCGTTTAATGAAAATCATTTAAGGCCATGTCCATTGCTTGACAATCCAGATATTCTAAAGGAAATGGTTTTGGAATCAGGTGCAGAATCAACTCAACCAATTGATAAAGAAGATGTAGTAGAACTTACCAATAAATGTCAAGATGCAGCTAAGAAATGGGCAGTTACAGCTGACAGGCTTTGGGAAGAAAGTCAGAAAGCTAAAAAGGAGCCTGTAAAATAAAGGTATTTGAGTATTTATATGTTTTCTGTTATACTTAGCATAGCATAATTAAAACTTAGGGGGTGTACCGTTGCCTAAAATAGTAGACTATGAAGAGACCAGACAATTTATTATAGAAAAGGCAATGGATGTCTTCAGTGAAAGAGGATATTACGACACTACCCTTGCCCATATAGCAGATGAATGCGGAATGGGAAGGACTACCTTATATCATTACTTTGAAAATAAAGATGATATATTTACTCATGTGATGTTAAAGATAATAGGAGATATAGAAAGGGAATGTCGTGCAGTAGTGGATCAGCCAGGATTATCTGTTATAGATAAAATAAAGGCCATATTTTCTAGGATTTCGGATCAATGTCATATTAAACGAGGGAAGATAGGGGTTTTATTGGACTTATTTATGTTATTAAAACTTCGTAAATATGATGTGAATGATGAGATAAATGAAAGTTTTGCGAGACTTAAAGAGATATTTCTTGAGTTGCTCCAAGAGGGAGTTACAAAGAAAGAAATAAAGAAAGTGGAGACAGAGAGTATGGCATTGACACTTTATAATTTACTGGAGGCGTCTATATTTAAAACTTCTTCTCAAAAGGGAGAACTTTCCCAAGGTTATATAAATAATTTGCATATATTAAAGGTTATATAAATAATTTGCATATATTATTAGATGGCCTTAAAGCGTAGAGAAAAAGAAGTTAGAAGAACAAAAAAAGGCTATAGTAAAAGGATAGCCGTGAAACAAGATAAGGAAATTTTGTAAAAGAGTCCCTAAACAAAAGCCTTGCTAAAAGTATTTAGCGAGGCTTTTGCGATATATATTAACTTTTACAGCAAAAAGAATAGAAAACCTTTATACAAACAACCATTTTATGTAAATATTATATTATATATAGCATAACAAAAAAAGTGGAAATATGAAATCATTAACATTATATAGAGTTATAGCAATCCTGTTGGGATTAATAGTTTTTTTATGACAATTTATTTGATTATTAAAGCCCATGAAAAATTCTTTTTGTTCCACTGATTACTGATTATAGTAATTGTAGCAAATGAATCCAACAAAAAACATAGAAAGGTAGTTGAAGGACAGAAGAAGTAGAAACATGGCGGAGAGAGAGGGATTTGAACCCCCGAACGGCGTAAACCGTTACACGATTTCGAGTCGTGCGCTTTCAACCAAACTCAGCCATCTCTCCATATATTATTTTCTTTTAGATTTAAAGAATTCTTGTATGAGTTTTCTACATTCGTCCTCCATTATACCATGTATTACTTCTGCTCTGTGGTTAAATCGTTTATCACAGGGTAAATTGTATAGGCTACCGGCGCAACCCGATTTTGCATCAAATGCACCGAATATGAGTTTTTCAATTCGGCTTTGGATTACAGCGCCGGCGCACATGGGACACGGCTCTATAGTAACATACAAATTACAGCCAGTCAATCGCCAACCACCGAGGAAACTTGCTGCTTCTCGGATGGCAATTATTTCTGCATGGAGCGTAGGATCACCATAAGTTTCCCTTAGATTGTGTCCCCTACCTATGATATGGTTTTCTTTGACAATTACAGCACCTATAGGAACTTCACCTATTGCATAGGCTTTTTTAGCTTCCATAAGTGCTACTTTCATAAACAACTCATGCAATAAGGACACATCCTTAAAAATTGATAAATAAAAACTCAGGAAGGCTATTCCTGAGGGGTAAAATTGGTACACCCGGAGGGAGTCGAACCCCCGACACCCGGTTTAGGAAACCGGTGCTCTATCCTACTGAGCTACGGGTGCATATTGCTGTTAAACAGCCAGTAAAAACAATATGTATTATACAGTGAAATGTGCCAAAAGTCAAATTTCTTTTTTTAGATAAAAAATTTAGATATTTTCAAAAACTATGATTGAATTATAATCAATTGTTTCTTCAAATAGAATAGTCTACTATATAAACAAAGGCTATATAAAAACTATAGTAAGATATTCAGAGCCACATTTACAGTAATTTACAAACAAACACTCCTTGCCAAACACTTCATTTCGTGCTAATATATAATATGCGTTTTATCAAGTTTATAAGTTTGCCGTGCTAGATGGGGAGGTAGCGGTGCCCTGTACCTGCAAACCGCTATAGCAGGGTTGAATTCCTGCCCCAGGTTTAGGCTTGTAGGGTCTGGCCCGAACAAGTGGCGGCGATGGTTGGGTCCTGCGCAACGGAAACCCATGAACCCTGTCAGGTCCGGGAGGAAGCAGCAGTAAGTGGTTATTTTCGTGTGCCGTAGGGGTGCCTAGCCGGAGCTAACTATTCGGTTACCGCCTATGGGTGCTAAATCAAAGGCAGGTGCACGGCATTAATTTTAAACAAGCCATGTCCAAGTTGGGCATGGCTTGTAATATTTTTGGCTGACAGAAAGGTCAGTTTATGATAACATAATAATATTAGTAGGTTCGTTTAAGCTTCCGTTAAATTAGCTTTAAGAGCAGGTGAAAGATATGGAATATACCGCTTTATATAGAGAGTGGAGGCCTAATACTTTTGATGAAATAGTTGGCCAAGATACAATAGTAAAAACACTCAAAAATCAAATAAAAGGGGAAAGAATAGGGCACGCATATCTATTTTGTGGACCTAGGGGGACAGGGAAGACAAGTACAGCTAAAATATTTGCCAGGGCAGTAAACTGCCTTCAACCAGATGATGCTAACCCATGTGGTGTGTGCAGTGTATGTACGCAAACTATGGATGGAAATACAATGGATATAATAGAGATAGATGCCGCATCTAACAATGGTGTAGATGAGATAAGGGATCTTAGGAATAAGGCAAAATTTCCTCCTGCCATAGGTAGATATAAGGTATATATAATAGATGAGGTGCATATGCTTTCCACAGGAGCTTTCAATGCTCTATTGAAGACGTTAGAAGAGCCACCATCACATATTATATTTATATTAGCAACAACAGAGCCTCACAAATTGCCAGCTACAATAATATCCCGCTGTCAACGTTATGATTTTAAGCTTATAGAGCTAGGGACTATAGTAGAGCAGTTGAGGCATATTGCCAGTAATATAGGCGTTGAGGTAGAAGAAGAAGCTTTGTATACAATTGCCAGATGGTCAGAGGGTGGTATGAGGGACGCTTTAAGCCTATTAGACCAGTGTATTGGATTTTGTGATAATGTTGTTTCAAATAGTGATGTATTGGAAATACTAGGCACAGCAGATGAACATTTTATGTTTCAAATGGTGGATTTTGTACTACGTGGGGATGTAGCCGGCGCTTTAGAAGGGATTAATCGTCTTATAGAGGATGGTGTAGATATATCTGTTTTTGTAAAGGATATAATAGTACACTTGAGGGCACTACTCATAATAAAGACATGCAGAGAAAATTTTGCAGATTTAATAGATGCCAGTCCTGCAACCCTAGAGGCATATGGAGAACAAGCAAAAAGAGCAGGGGAAAAACGACTTTTTCGTGCTATTGAGTTATTTGCCAGTCTTGAATCGGAACTTAAATGGTCAAATCAGCCTAGGGTGCTTTTAGAGCTTACCATAACAAGGATATGTAGGCCTGAAGAAGAATATGATAACGATGCCATATTGGATAGATTAGAGACACTAGAGCAAAAGATATATAATATAGAAAATGGTGCCTATGTTCCGCCGGTAGAAGAGATTAAAAGTAAGGACAAATTGAGCAGTATTAATAAAAAAGAAAGTTTAGACGATATTTCTGTGGATGTAAAAAGTTCGGCAGATAAAGAGGACATAGAAACACCAACAACACAAATAGAAGAGACAATACCGTTTTCTAAAGCAGGTACAAAAAAGATAAAATCTAAACCCAAAACCAAAAAAGTTGAAAAAGATGTACATGAGTCTAAAGAAGAAGAAAAAGCGAAAGATGTATCAAAGAGCTCAGTTGATATAGCTAAGATGTGGCCTCAGATAATGAAGGTGATAAAGAAAGAGAGGGTGGCCATATATAGTCTGCTTATAGAGGCGCAGTGTGTTTATAAAGGAGGGAACATTGTTACACTTATATTTCCTCCTGATCAAGGGTTTTTTGTTGCTGCAGTTGAAAAGGACTCAAATAGAGAATTTATAGAGTCAATAATAAAAAAGATTACAGGTAGTGACATTGATATACGCTGCTGTCTAGAAGGAGAGGATGTAGGTTCTTCATTTGAAAGTGAGCAAGAAGATGAGGAAGATGCGATAGTTCAAAAAGCCATAGAAATATTTGGCAAGGATCGTATAGAAATAGTTGATGGTGAAGAGGAAAAATAATATAATGTGAATAGAAATTCAAAAGAGAGAGGAGTTTTACCATGGCAAAAGGTGGATTCCCAGGTATGGGTAATATGAATCAAATAATGCGACAGGCAAAGAAGATGCAAGAACAGATGGAAGCTATACAAAAAGAATTAGAAGAGCAGACAGTTGAGACCACAGTTGGTGGTGGTATGGTGACTGTAGTTGCAAATGGTAAACGAGAAATATTATCTATTGATATAAAACCTGAGGTTGTGGACCCAGATGATATTGAAATGCTTCAAGATTTAGTTATAGCAGCAGTTAATGAAGCGTTAAGGCAAGTAGATGAGATGGCTAGTGAAAAGATGGGGCAATTTACAGGAGGATTAGGTATTCCTGGGTTATTTTAAATTTAGAGGTGTTGATATGGTATGAACTACTATGCAGAGCCTATTGCTAGGCTTATAAATGAGCTTTCAAAGTTGCCTGGAATTGGCAATAAAACAGCTCAACGTCTGGCTTTTTTCATCGTCAATATGTCAAATGAAGAGGCGTTAGATCTTGCTAAGGCAATAGAAGGAGCAAAAGAGGGAATAGGTTATTGTTCTATATGTGGCAATCTGACGGATATAGATCCCTGTAGTATCTGTGCTAGTCCTAAGAGGGACAACACAGCAATATGTGTTGTAAAGGATCCAAGGGATGTAGTAGCAATGGAGAAGATGCAAGAATATAAGGGGTTATATCATGTACTCCACGGAACTATATCGCCGATGCATGGTATAGGACCAGATGATATCAGGATAAAAGAACTTTTGGATCGATTAAAGGATGGGAAAATTAAAGAGGTAATACTTGCTACAAATCCTGATGTGGAAGGGGAAGCAACGGCAATGTATATATCTCGGCTTATAAAACCTTTAGGGATACGGACTACTCGCATTGCCCATGGAATACCAGTTGGTGGAGATTTGGAATATGCAGATCAGATAACGCTTCAAAAGGCATTTGAAGGTAGAAGAGATATATAATAATTTGCTTTTTCATAGGCAATAATCAACCGGAAAATAGGTATAAGAGACAAGGGTGCAACAGCTCTGAATTCCGGTATCCATAGGCCCTGCGCTTAATATTCTTCCTCTTACGATTCCTATTATTCTAAACCCAGCAAAGCAAGAACAAATTTACATAAAACTTACATAATGGAAGGAGAAATTTAATTAAATGATTAAAAGATCACAAACAGGAATAATATTAATACTAGCACTTGCAATTCTTTTAGTGGGGTGTACAAATGAAAAAACCCATGATAAAGCAAATAAAACACTCAACAAAGATGAAATTGAAGTTAGTGATGACATTACTCATGAAGAGGAAACAAATGAAGAAGAAATAGACAAAAAGACATCTAAACTAAACCAAGAAGACAATAGAGTAATAATAGAAGAAGATTATAATGGACGTGTGAACAATGATGGAACATTTATATTTGAAGAAAACTATGATTTGGATGGAACAATCTATGCTACTTATTATCGAGTAGACTCTGAGGGAAACATTTTAAATGTTTATGATGATGAAATTTTCCAAATGCACAAATTTAACGATGCTGGACAAAGTATTGTTGAAATAGAACGAAAAAGCGAATGCCCTGGAGAGTCGGATTTAGTCTCTATGAAAGGAATACTTGATATCGATGGGAATTGGCTTGTTGAACAAGCTACTGATATATTAAGTTTTTATGATAGTTTTTATGCAGTTTTCCAAGAACAATTCGATGATTACGGGAGTATTGGATACAAGCTATCTATAATTAATAATCAGGGTAAGACTTTGTTGGAACTGCCTATATCTTCTGCAGAATTAGAGGCACAAGACCTATCGAAGGAATCTATATTTCCTTCTGAAGGTATTTATTTTTCATCTGAATTTTTCTCCCATGGCGATAAAATTATAACATATGAAGGTGATGTCATTGAATTGGATTTCAATATTAAAGATTTAAATCTCATGGATGATGACATGGATGATGATATAGATGATGAATCTGTGGATTTTGTATATAGGGCTCCAAATTACATCGGGATTGAAAAAAAATGAAATTATCCTCATCAAAAAAGATGGTTCACTTGACATAATTGAAAAGTTGCCAAATATGAGAAACGTATTTGTATTTGATACTAATTTATACAAATACAATAATGTAATCAAGGAAGAAGAAGGGAACTTTGCAATAATAAGTGATGCAGAAATAGAACCTATTGTAGTCTGTGAAGGGGAGGAGATTCCTTTTAATATAGATTGTGAATGGTGGGATTATATTGCTTCAACAGACAAAGGACACCCTGTTATACGTATAAAAATTTCCGAAGACAGATATAAATTAATGATGATAAAAAATGGTACTTTTATAGATATTTCTGATGAGTATTATGAACTAGACGTAGTTAAATTTGATGATGATAAATGCCGTTACTTATATGCTAGGGAAATAAGAGAAAATGGGCAAGGTGGCTTTTATACTATTTTAAATACCGAAGGAGAAGAAGTCATAACCAGGGAAGCTAAAATAGTATCTATAGATGATGATAGTTGTACGGTTAGGATAGATCATGATAATGAAACTGAGAAATCAATAAATTGGTTTACATTACAACTATACGATGAAGAAGAGTTACGCGAAGCCTTTTTGAAAAACTTAAATTCCTTAAGGTCGTAATTCTTTTAAACGTAAAATCACTTACTTTTTTAATATGTAAAATATAAAATTATAGGTACAATAGTTGTTACATGCAAATAAACATTTACCATAGACTCTGTAGGAATTGCAAGTAAATTTCACAATTCTTGCAGAGCCTTTGTTTTTTCATAGGCAGTAATTAACCATAAAACAGGTATTAGCTCCAAGGTTTAAAGGTAAAGCAATTATTCTATTTAAAAGGATGAAATGGACAAGTCCCAAAGTCTATTATAAAGCTTTATAGGCTTTTATAGGCATGTCCATTTCTTTATCGTATCTAAATCCGTCACATGCTTATAGTTTGCTACAAGCTATGCCCCTCCATATGCCCATACCACGCCCTATCGCTTGTACTAGCTTGTTGTAAACTACTAACTTCTCTCTTCTACTCTACCCTTTACTCAATGTCTTTCCTGGCTCCTCTGCCAGTCTTTTCTCGATTATTAACTATATTACTTAAGAACAAATATGTATCAATGGTTTTGTCTTAATCCTGTTCACCCTAAAATTGGATAGAATCACGCACCATAAATAACCTTTTACTGCAGAGGGAAATAACGTTCAGGCTATAAAAAGACTAAACGTTATAACGGTAATGGATTTGAGAGAGGCTAAAGATTTTATAGATAGTTTGTAGATATGGCTATTTAACCCTAAGAGCGCTTTCTCGTTCTATATGTGAGGGCAACTCCTATTATCACAAATACCATTAAGGTTCCTAGCCAAATCTCTACTCCAGGATGATGGTGTAATCTATGGATTTGCTCGGCACCCATATCAGCAGTAATTTTAGCTATGTTTCTTTGCCGGATAAATTCACCTAAATAATTGCCAAGAAATAAACCACAAATTGAGCCTAAAGCCCATAATGACGCCAAAACCCTTTTCTTTGTAATTACTAAAATAAAAAATGGTGCAAAAACAAATAAAAGAGGACGGTACCACCTATGTACTAACCAACCAAACAGATACTCTGAATTGAGTATTGTATGTGCTGCCAGTATTGTAAGTAGTAATAGACCTAGGAGTATTAAATTTGTTGCCTTACTCATCTTTCTCATATTCTTCTCCTTTCTTCTATTCTAGATTCATAGACTAAAGATTAGCTAACCTCCCCAAATTTACCCACAAGTAGAAACATCTCTCTTTCAGCTATGTCAATAGTAGATGGCTTCTTTAGTTCACATCTTGACAGGTCAGATACACCGCTTACTACAAAATTTATTGTTCAACTAGATTTAACTATACAAATAGTCCTGTTTTTTAAATTTCTGGTATGCAAGATAAGCCTTCAACAAAAATCCACTTCTCACTTTTATAAGATTCTTTTACTTCTTTCACATAATCCTTTTAATATGGGCTTTGATTGGTGGGGATTATATTTATTACAGACTTTTATAAAACTAGAGGGCTGAAATTCTATCAAATTTCTTTTTTGAGGAGACTCATAAATAAATAATAACTCATCTATTTCTTCATCTTTAAATTCGGAAATTAAATAAAAAATATCATCTAATACCTCATCAAATGCCCAAGGGATAAAGAGAATAAATTTTCTTCTATACAAAGATAGTGTTTTTTGGAATCTTTTTGCCACACTTCTCGCAATGCATCTTAGCACCTCCATTAATTTAGCCTTTGCATTACTCTTTCTATGTTCTACAATTATATACAAATACCTCTTTCTGCATCTTTTATTCATGCTAAAGCCACTATCTACAATGCCATAAATCCCCAGTTTCCTTATTTTACCTCTATAACATACAAATTGTCACTCTTAATCCATATACTCTTTCACCCTATATTACTAACTATGTTATCAGTAAATAAACCCTTACCACTGCAAATAAACCCTTACCAAAGACTCTGTAAGAATTGCAAGTAAATAATTTGCCAATCCTTGCAGAGTCTTTGTCTATTCATACATAGTAACAAAGCGCAAAACAGGTATTTTTTCCATTGCTACTTTATAACCCGTAACAACAAAAAAGATATAACAACCTTTAATAAAGCTTTGAGCTTCCACAAAAAAACACATTTACACAAAGCCTATGAAGCATAGTGACTTATAGCATTTTTTGTTGTTTACATATTAAACGCTATAGTCATTGATTTATCTATGATTCAGAAAAAATACAGAAACTAAAGAAGCGTCAAGTGTTGACAGTAAGGATGTTTACATGATAAACTTATGCTAGAATATGTAAAATCATTAACTTATGGAGGTGACGTATTAATGGATGATGACTCTGGAGATTGGCGAAATATGTATATCATATGGTTATCATTTAAAAAAAATGGGAGCCAAAATATCGGTTATTATATGAGGGCATGAAGGAGCCATGCTTAGGGGTTTCGTTATGTCTTTTTTATTTATTTTTAATATTCTTTAAAATGGAGGAAGAGATTAATTGTTTACCGAGATTTTGGTTTTATTTATACTTATAATGTTAAACGGTTTCTTTGCAGCCTCCGAAATAGCCTTAATTTCACTAAATGATAATAAAATCAAGGCTATGGCAGAAGAAGGAGATAAAAAAGCTATTCAAATAAACAATCTATTAAAAGAGCCAAGTAAATTTCTTGCAACAATTCAAATTGGTATTACGCTGGCAGGTTTTTTGGCAAGTGCTTTTGCAGCAGATACCTTTGCAGAAAAACTTGTTTATTTAATTAAATCAACCGGGATAACAATTTCTGAAGTTTGGCTTAGAAATATCTCTGTGATATTTATTACTCTTATATTGTCTTATATAACTTTAGTGTTTGGAGAATTAGTGCCCAAAAGGATTGCGATGAAAAAAGCAGAAGCTATTGCAGAATTTGTTGTAGGACCTATTAGTTCATTGTTTATTATAACATCTCCCTTTGTTAAACTGCTTAGCTTGTCTACTAATTTTTTTGTTAAACTATTCGGGATAGATCCATATGAAGAAGATGATATAATTACAGAGGAAGAAATACGCATGATGATAGACATGGGAGAGGAAAAAGGAACTATAGATTATATTGAAAAAGAAATGCTCAATAATATATTTGAATTTGACGATAAAACTGTTACTGACATTATGACACATAGAACGGATATAGTAGCAATCCCAATTGAAGCTAGTTTAGCCGATATAGTTGAGCTCATTAATAAGGAAGGGTTTACCAGATTTCCTGTATATGAAGAGGGAATAGATAATATAGTAGGAATACTACATGCCAAGGATATTATAAAGCATATTGATATTGACAAAATAAGAGGAACTAATTTTGAAGTAAGAGATCTTATTAGACCGCCATATTATGTACCTTCATCCAAAAAGACAGATGAACTTTTTAGGGAATTACAAAGAAATAAGGTTCATATGGCCATCATAATAGATGAATATGGAGGAACTGCTGGAATTGTGACTATGGAGGATCTCATAGAAGAGATAGTTGGGAATATATTAGATGAATATGATGAAGAAGAAAAAAATTTTGAGAAGCAAGATGAAAACACTTTTATCATTAATGGAACGGTTAATCTTGAGGTGGTAGGAGATTTCTTTGATGTCAAATTGCCAGTAGATGAATATGAAACTTTAAGCGGTTTTATCATAGGTCAGTTAGGTATGATTCCACAAGAAGGAGAGCAACCGGAGATAGAGTATAACGGACTGATATTTAAAGTGGAAGAAGTAGAGGAGAAAAGGATTGCGAAAGTTAAAGTATGCAAAGTGTAGTAAATATAATATAAAATTAGGCCTGCATACAGAATACTTGATTGCAGGCTTTTTTATGGGACATTACAATCTGGGCCTTAAAATCTTATATATAATTTTAATTGAAAATAGCAATTTGTTGTGATATTATCAATTTATTATAACTGAATATATTTATAGGGGAGCTGGATAAGGCCGGCTGAGAAAAAGACCCAATGAAGTCTTTGACCCATTAAACCTGTTTGGGTAATGCCAGCGTAGGGAATATGTTGAAGAGAGCATGAATCAAAATAGGTTTATGCTTTTTTTATTATTTGCAAAGGAACCAAGAAAATACTATTTAAGTGTATTTCTCAAACTTTGTAACCCAAG
>CZCB01002814.1_pt1 | contig 12652 bp, 10 predicted proteins | sample 591991 | NCBI WGS metagenome assembly CZCB01 (sample SAMEA3556809, study PRJEB10932) | anaerobic digester metagenome | reverse complement strand
CCCAGGTAGTTATAGATGAAGATATGAATATTGCAGTAATGTCGAAGGAAGAAGGGGACAGAAAAATAGACTTGGAAAACTTAAGTGGGGGAACCTTGGACCAGCTTTACCTTTCTTTGAGAATTGCCTTAAGCAATATATTAAGTGGAAATCAAAATATTCCTCTTATTTTCGATGACAGCTTTGTACAGTATGATTCCAACAGACTCAGAAAATCTATAGAAATGCTGGCGAGAGAAAGTGAAAGAAGGCAGGTAATTCTTTTTACATGTCAGAACAGAGAGGCAGAGTTGGCAAAAGAGATGAATATTAAGTTTAACTATATTATATTATAAGGATACAATATGAAAATATTTGCTATAGCTGATTTGCACTTTGACTTTAAAAAAGAAAAACCAATGGATATATTTGGGGAAAATTGGATAAACCATGAGGAAAAAATAATAAATAACTGGATTAATACAGTAGAAAACCAGGATTTGGTTTTAATACCAGGAGATATTTCCTGGTCATTAAAATTAGATGATGCCATTAATGACCTGGTAAGGATTGAAGAACTGCCGGGATCTAAAATAATAGGTAGGGGCAATCACGATTATTGGTGGTCTACCTCGTCGAAACTCGAAAGTTTAGGTTTTAAGACAATAAAATTTCTAAAAAACAACTCCTTTACATACAATAGTATAGTAGTTTGCGGTACAAGGGGATGGGACAGCAAGGAGGATGCTGCTGAAGTTTCCAACGAAAAAATATATTTAAGGGAATTAAACCGTCTGAAAATATCCTTGGATTCAGCTGAAAAAAACAGGGACAAAATTCTTGTTATGCTCCATTATCCTCCCTTCGACAATGAAGGAAATCCTAACGATTTTTTTTCCTTAATGAAGGAATACAGGGTTGATACATGTATTTATGGACACCTTCATGCGGAAGGCCATAAAAATATACGGGAAGGTTTTATTGAAGGTATAAGGGTTCATTGTGTTTCTAGTGATTACTTGGATTTTAATTTAAAGAGAATAGAAATCCTTTAACCTTTCAAGAATATACTACCACCTAAGAAAGGAGAGTATGTATCAAGGATACATGGTAAGGAAAATGGGAGAATTTAAATTTAGGCAGTATTACGCAAACTTATTGGAAGAAATAAAAGAAAGTGGACTATGGAAGGAAGAAAGGGTAATAACCACTCCTCAAAGAAGCCTAATCAGCACCACTAAGGCTGAAGGAGTACTGAACATGTGTTCCAATAATTATTTAGGTTTGTCCGATAATAAGGAAGTAATTGAAGCTGCTAAAAAGGCATACGATAAGTGGGGTTATGGACTTTCTTCCGTGAGATTTATTTGTGGTACCCAGGAAATTCACAAGGAATTAGAAAGCAAATTAAGTGAATTTCTAAAAACCGAAGATACTATTTTATATTCTTCCTGTTTTGATGCAAATGGCGGCTTGTTTGAAACCATAACTACTGAAAATGACGCCATAATAAGTGACGAATTGAACCATGCCAGTATCATTGACGGTATAAGACTTTCAAAAGCTAAGAGGTACAGATATAAGAACAATGATATGAATTCCTTAGAAGAACAGCTACAGTTAGCAGATAAAGATGGAGCCCAGTTAAAAATAATTGCTACAGACGGAGTATTTTCCATGGACGGGATAATTGCAGACCTAGAAGGAATATGTGATTTGGCGGATAAATACAATGCCTTGGTAATGGTTGATGACAGTCACGCCGTAGGATTTGTAGGAAAAACCGGCAGAGGAACCCATGAATACAGAAATGTAATGGACAGGGTGGACATTATTACAGGTACCTTGGGCAAGGCCTTGGGAGGAGCAAGCGGCGGATATACCAGCGGCAGAAAAGAAATTATTGATTTATTAAGACAACGCTCCAGGCCATATCTGTTTTCAAATACTTTGGCACCTGCAATTGCCGGAGCATCCTTAAAAGTTCTTGAAATGATTACGGAAAGTACCAAGTACAGAGATAGACTATATGAAAACACAAAATATTTCAGAGAGGAAATTAAAAAAATAGGCTTGAAAATTATAGATGGTGAACATCCAATAGTACCCATTATGCTGGGAGATGCTGTTTTATCCCAAAAAGTGGCAGACAGGCTTTTGGAAAAGGGAGTTTACGTTATAGGATTTTATTACCCCGTTGTACCGAAAGGGAAAGCAAGAATAAGAACCCAAATATCTGCAGCCCACTCAAAAAAAGATTTGGATTTTGCTTTGAAAGCCTTTAAAGAAGTGTTGGAAGAAGTTGGATACATTCAATAAGATATGCTTATTTTAAAAAGACTGATAGTCTGAGGAAATCTATTAAAAAAACATTAAGCTTTGTAAGGTATAATTTACAAAGCTTGATTTTTTAGTAGAAAAATTAAAACTTGAAGAAATAATATATAAATTGTATAATATCATGAACCTTATATACTTCAATAGAATAGGGTAATTCTTTCATGAGTGATGAAAGAAAACTGAAGAAAAGAGGAAGAAATGGGCGATAGTAGAGTAAAAGAAGTAAAAAAGACCAGTATTGGCGGTCAAGCCCTTATTGAGGGAATTATGATGAAGGGACCTTCGAAAATAGCAACCGCCGTAAGGAAACCCGATGGAGAAATTGAAATAAAAGAAAGTGAAATAAATCCTATTTTTAAACATAGATTTTTCAAACTACCTTTTATTAGAGGAAGCTTTGTCCTTATAGACTCACTAATAAACGGTGTTAAGGAACTTATGTATTCTGCCGAATTTTATGGGGAAGATTATGAAGAAGATGCCTTTGACAGATTTATTAAAAAGGTGTTTAAAGATAAGGCAGATACGGCAATAATTTATGCTTCAGTAATTATGGCATTGATTTTTTCAGTAGGTATTTTTATTTTGGGACCTACTCTGTTAACAAATGTATTGAAAAATATAGTAAAGAATTCATTTTTATTAAACTTAATAGAAGGTATTATAAGAGTGTTCTTGTTTGTTGGCTATGTCTACCTAGTATCTAAATTAGATGATATAAAGAGAGTGTTCATGTATCATGGAGCAGAACATAAAACTATTTACTGCTACGAATATGGAGAAGAACTTACCGTTGAAAATGTAAGGAAATATTCAACTCTTCATCCACGGTGCGGAACCAGCTTCATGATCAATGTTATGCTCATAAGCATATTGGTTTTTTCCTTCTTCGGATGGCCAAACCCTCTGCTCAGGTTGTTAATCAGACTTGCCATGCTTCCTGTAATAGCGGGACTTTCTTATGAACTGAACAGGTATGTAGGTAAATGTAACAGTGAAAATATACTTACTAAAATAATTACATACCCGGGATTTTTAATACAGAAAATTACTACCATAGAACCGGATGATCCCATGATTGAAGTGGCAATTGCTGCAATGGAAAAAGTAATACCTCTCAAGGGAGAGGATGATAGATGGTAACAATTGAAAAGTTATTGAAAGAGGGAGTTAATATAATAGAAAAGAGAGAGTTTAACTCTCCCTTCCTTGAAGCCCAGCTTATTTTATGTCATCTTCTGAAGAGGGATAAAATTTATCTTCACCTAAACAGAAAAGAAGAAGTAAGTAAAGAAGTGGCGGAAAAATTTTATAGTTTAGCTGAAAAAAGAAATAAAGGATATCCCATACAGTATATTACCAATTCCCAGGAATTTATGGGTATAGAGTTCTATGTACAGGAAGGAGTATTAGTGCCCAGGCCTGATACGGAAACATTAGTTGAAAAAATAATAAAAATTGTTGAAAATAAATTTAATAATAAGGAAGTTACAATACTTGATATTGGAACGGGAAGCGGTGCTATTGGAATAAGCTTGGCTTATTATTTGAAAAACTCGAAAGTTACGGGTATTGATATAAGTGATACTGCAATTGAAACAGCAAATATAAATATAGAAAAACATAACTTAAAAAATATTAAGATACTTAAAGGCGACATTTTTAATGATTTTCCTAGGGAAAAGTATCATATAGTAGTATCTAACCCACCATATATTGAAAGTGAGGAAATACTTGGGCTTCAGACAGAGGTTTCAACCTATGAGCCTAAATTGGCCTTGGATGGCGGAAGGGACGGCTTGAAATATTATAGAAGAATTGTGGAAGTGTTTAGAGAAATTCATGGAAAAGAAGGAATTTTATCTGTGGAAATAGGAAGCAAACAAAAAGAAGCGGTGGAGAAAATATTCAAGGATTCAGGACTATTTAATATTATAGAAACAGACAAAGACCTATATGGAAATAATAGAGTTGTTACTGGTTATGCTGGTTCTGTTATGGCTCCCACATAGCTTATGACATTAATCCCTATTTATTACTAAGCAAAAATTATAGTTGTATGGAGAGGAATATGTTAGAGAAATTAGAAGCTATAAAAGATAAATATATTGAACTAAGTGAAAAACTATCAGATCCTGAAGTTTTAAGCGATTCGAAAAAGCTGCAAAAGCTTATGAAGGAACAGGCCCAATTAGAGCCCGTTGTACAAAAATACAATGAATATAAGGAAGTATATGAACAGCTGAATGAGTCAAAGGAAATGCTTAAAGAAAAATTAGATGATGACTTTAAAGAACTGGTAAAAGAAGAAGTAAAAGAATTATCAGCCAAGGAAGAAGAACTGAGACAGGAAATTAAAATTTTACTACTTCCTACAGACCCTAATGATGATAAAGATGTAATAGTTGAAATCCGAGCAGGTGTAGGTGGAGATGAAGCAGGCCTCTTCGCGGGAGATTTGCTTCGTATGTATTTAAGGTATGCAGAAAGAAAAGGCTGGAAAACAGAATTTTTATCTGTAAACGAACAAGGAGTGGGAGGTTACAAGGAAGTAATTTTCTCTATTAAAGGAAAGGGTGCCTATTCAAAGCTAAAATATGAAAGTGGTGTTCACAGGGTACAGAGGGTTCCTGAGACAGAGTCCGGCGGCAGAATCCACACATCCTCAGCTACTGTGGCAGTGCTTCCTGAGGTTGATGATATAGATATAGAAATAAATCCAAATGACGTAAGGGTTGATGTGTTCCGTTCTTCAGGACATGGAGGCCAAAGTGTAAATACTACTGACTCTGCTGTAAGGCTTACCCACTTACCTACAGGAATAGTCGTAACCTGTCAGGATGAAAAATCCCAGCTTAAAAATAAGGAAAAGGCATTTAAAGTTTTAAAGGCAAAACTATACGATATTCACATTCAGGAGCAAACTGATGAGTTGGCTCAGGCAAGAAAAAGCCAGATAGGAACTGGAGACAGAAGTGAAAGAATAAGGACCTATAATTTCCCCCAGGGAAGAGTGACAGATCATCGTATAGGACTGACTTTATATAAATTAGATTCATTCCTTGACGGTGATATAACGGAAATGTTAGAAGCACTTATAACTTCCGACCAGGCGGAAAAATTAAAAAATGTTGCTGAATAATACTAAACATGGGAGAATAAGGTGAGAATCGATAAATTTTTAAAAAATTCAAGAATAATAAAGAGGAGGACTGTTGCCAAGGAAGCATGTGAACAGGGAAGAGTACTGATTAACGGCAAAATAGCTAAACCCGGTACGGAAGTAGCCGTTGGAGATGAAGTGGAAATTATTTTTGGCAGCAATCCCATGAAAATTAAAGTTGAAAAAATATTGGAACATGTAACCAAGGACGGCTACAAGGAAATGTACAGTATTATAAATAATGAACAATAAGAAAAAATTGCCAATATATCGGCAATTTTTTAATATTTTTTTTGTTTAATATAGCATAGTATTGTGGTATTATTATAGTATACTCAATTTTCACATATTATTCAAAGAATAAGCCCCTAAATTTTAAGAAAGGGGGGCTTTTCATAAAATATTAATATGGAGGGTGTATGGCAAAAAAAGATTTTAATGTAGAAGAGGTTGTAAAGCTTACTCAGGAGCTAATCAGAATTCCCAGTCACAAATATGTGGAAAACAGGGAATCCGATGTGGCAGAATTTATTTATGAATACTGCAAAAATTTAGGTTTTGAAGTTGAATACCAAGTAGTTGAGGGATTAAGACGAAATGTAATCGCTAGACTTCCAGGAAAAGGTACAGGTAAAAACTTAATCTTCAATGGTCATACAGATACGGTACCTCCCTATGAAATGGAATTTGATCCCTTTAGTGCAGAGATAAGGGATGGTTATGTCTTAGGTAGAGGTGCAAACGATATGAAGGGTGCCTTGGCTTGTATGATTATGGCTATGGCAAACATTAAGAACAAAGGAAAAGTTTTAGGCGGGGATATAATCTTTACTGCCGCAGTAGGAGAAGAAGAAAAAAGCGACGGAACAGAATACGTTGTCAAAAGTGGAATTAATGCAGATGGTGCAATTGTAGGAGAGCCTTCCAATTACGGATATGCCTTAGGCCACAGAGGTTTAGAATGGTTGGAAATCAGAATTGAAGGAAAAATTGCTCATGGTGGTATTCCTGAGATGGGGATAAACGCTATTTCTAAGGCTGCAAAGCTTATTACCAGAATAGAAAATGAACTTATGCCTAAATTAAAAGAAAGACAAAATGAATGGATGGGACCTTCCGTAATGAATTTCGGACTAATAAAGGGCGGAACACAGCCAAGTTCTGTTGCCGACAGTTGTATAATTCAGATAGACAGAAGGTATTTGCCGGAAGAAAACGTTGAAAGTGTTATTAAAGAATACCAGGATATTATAGATGCATTGAAAGCTGAAGATCCTGAATTCAAAGCTGAAATAATAAGGATGGAATCTAACTTAATGGATGAATTTGACCACGCACCACTGATTGCTCAGCCGGATTCAGACATCGCAAAGACTGTTTACAAAGTTCTGAAGGACTTTAATAAGAAGGAACCTACTATTGAAAAAAGAAGAGGCTGGACAGACGCTGGTGTACTATCAACTTATGGTAAAATACCTACCGTTGTAACAGGGCCTGGGGACTTAAAATACTCTCACGCCAAGGATGAAAAAATACCAGTGGCAGATTTGATTAACTATGTTGAAATATATACAAGAATTGCAGAGGAATTCTGCAAATAAGAGAGGTGTAATATGTTAGACATTAAAATTGTTAATGGAAAGATTATCGATATAGAAAACAAAAAAATAATTGAAGGTGATTTGGGAATTAAAGAAGGTAAAATTACGGATGTGGGTTCCGTACCTTCTGAAGCAAAAGTTGTTATCGATGCAAAAGGTAAGCATGTATCCCCGGGATTTATTGATATCCACATGCATGAAGAAGATTTTTCCCTTACGAAGAAAGAAGGATATGATATAGCCCATACCATGCTTAACATGGGTGTTACCACTTGTGCTGTAGGTAATTGTGGAAACAACAGACAGGGAATTGAAGAACTTTATGAATTTATAAAAGAAAAAGGAAATCCTGTAAACTACCTTACTTATATAGGACATAATTTCTTAAGAAATGAAGTGGGAAATACCGATATTTACAAGAAGTCTAATAGAGAGCAAATTGAAAAAATGCAGAAATTAGTTGCTGAAGCAATTGATTTTGGAGCTGTAGGAGTATCCTACGGATTGGAATATTGTCCCGGAATCGATACGGAGGAAGCTATTGCAATTACTAAGGAAATTCAGGGAAGAGATGACCTTCTTCTTGCTGCTCACTATCGTAAAGATGCCATACATGCACTTGATTCCATAGATGAAATGGCTTATATAGGTAAAGAAACAGGTATTCCTTTCCAAATTTCACACCTATCCAGCTGCAGTGCTTTCGGTAATATGACTGAAGCATTAAATCTTATTCAGGATTATAGGGACAAGGGATTGGATATTATGGTTGATGCCTATCCTTATGATGCTTTCAGTACCTTTATAGGTTCTGCCGTATTTGATGATGGTTGTTTGGAAACATGGAATAAGGATTACAGTGCAATTATGCTCACAGAAGAACCCTTTAAAGGTATGTACTGTGACAAGGAACTATTTGAAAAGGCACGTAAGGAATATCCTAACATGTTAGCCGTGGCATATGTTATGAACGAAGAAGAAATAATAGAGGCTTTAAACCATCCTCTTGTAATGGTTGCAAGCGATGGTATTTACAGAAACCATTCAGGCCATCCCAGAGGAGCCGGAACTTTCCCAAGGGTAATAGGTCATTTCGTAAGAGACAGAAAGGTAATGAAATTCTTTGACGCTATTAACAAGATGACCTACATGCCTGCCAAGAGATTAAAACTGAAGAACAAGGGACTTTTAAAGGAAGGCTATGATGCAGACATTACAATTTTTGACTATGATACTATAATAGATAATGCTACCTTCCAGGATCCGCAACTCAGACCTAGTGGTATAGACTATGTACTGGTTGGAGGAAAAGTTGCTATTGAAGAAGGTAAAACAATTTGCCATACATTAGGTAAATTTTACAGGAGGGGAGAAGCCTAATTGGCCTAATTAGCAGAAGAAAATGCTTGCATAGTAAAAAAAAGTATGATAGGATATTTGCAACCAAAAAATAAATAATGTAGGAGGGGTCATGGAACAAAAAAAGAAAGGGATTAAAGTCCCGCATACCTATGTAATTATTTTTTCACTAATTATTATAATCGCAATTTTAACTTATTTAATTCCAGCAGGTCAATATCAAAAAGTTGAAGCACCTGATGGAAGGATGGTAGTTGATCCGGACTCATTTAGTTATACTGAAGCTGCACCTGCAACAGTTTTCGATGTACTTAAAGCCTTTCCGAAAGGTCTTGGTGCTGCACAAAGTATAGTGTTTTTCATATTTATAGTTGGAGGCTCTTTTAACGTAGTAAACTCAACCGGAGCTATAGAAGCAGGTATAAGCAAAGTTGCGTTAAGCCTTAAAGGGAAAGAAAAATTGATGATTCCTATATTTGTTTTAGTATTTTCTCTTGGAGGAGCTACAATTGGAATGGCTGAGGAGGCGATTGTTTTCGTACCCATAGGAATAGCCCTTGCAAGAGCTTTAGGATATGATGCTATAACAGGTATGGCTATGGTTGCTCTTGGAGCTGCAGCAGGTTTTACATCTGCCTTTATGAATCCTTTCACTGTTGGAGTTGCCCAAGGAATAGCAGAACTTCCTCTGTTCTCAGGAATCGGATTAAGATTAATAATTTGGGTTTGTACTTTAGTATTAATAACTGTTTATATTTTTAGATATGCAAATAAAGTTAAAGAAAATATAGAAAACAGTTATGTATATGATCTTGAGCTTGAAGAAAAAGACAAAGCTATTGATTTAGATAATGTAAGAGAAATGACTACAAGAGATAATTTAGTACTCCTTATATTCGCTGCTGGAATGGGTATTTTAATATTCGGAGTATTCAAGTTCGGTTGGTATATTACGGAAATCGCTGCCATATTCTTAGCTATAGGTATTGTTGCAGGTTTTGCCGGCGGCTTGAAAGCTGATGATATAGCAATAAACTTCATTAGTGGTGCTAAAGATATGGCTACAGGAGCATTGGTAGTAGGTTTAGCCAGAGGACTACTGGTAATAATGGAAGGAAGTTTAATAATTGATACAGTTGTATATGGTATGGCATCAGTTATTACCAAATTACCAAAAACAATAAGTGCTGTAGGTATGCTTCTTGTACAATCTATTTTAAATTTCTTCATACCTTCGGGATCAGGCCAGGCAGCTACAACTATGCCTATAATGGCTCCCCTATCAGACGTTATAGGTCTTACCAGACAGACAGCGGTACTTGCATATCAGTTTGGAGATGGAATATCAAACTCCATAATCCCAACCTCTGGTGTTTTAATGGCTAACTTATCCATAGCAAAAATTAAATATGAAAGATGGTTTAAGTTCATAGCCCCGCTGATGATCTTATGGACCTTGATGGCGGCAATATTTGTGGTAATAGCTGTACTGATTAACTACGGACCATTTTAAAAATGACCGTCGAAGCGCTCCTCTCATGAGGAGCTTTCTTTAGTTTGACGATAGTATAGGAAAGTGGATACTAGTAGGAGCAAGGTTAGTTTTAATAAGGAGGTTTGACTTGGACAGAATAAGATGCGAAAAATTAAAAGATAAAATAGTTAGTGCTGAAGAAGCGGCAAAACTAATAAAGGATGGAGATTTTGTAGGAGCTTCTGGTTTTACCCCTGCAGGATATCCTAAGGCAGTTCCATTAGCCTTAGCAAAAAGAGTTGATGAAGGGGAAAAAATACAGATAGATTTAATGACGGGTGCTTCCGTGGGACCTGAGTTAGACGGTGTTCTATCAGAAAGAGGAATTATAAGGAGAAGATATCCTTATCAGACAAATGCTCCTTTGAGAAATTCCATAAATTCAGGCAATATTAAATATAATGACATACATTTAAGTCATTCTCCCCAATATTTAAGATATGGATTTTTAGGAAAAATGGATGTGGCTATTATTGAAGCAGTTACCATAACAGAAAACGGGGGAATAGTTCCTTCGACTTCAGTGGGAAATTCTAACGTTTTTGTTGAATGTGCCGAAAAGGTTATAGTTGAAATAAATACTTCACAGCCCTTATCCTTGGAAGGAATTCATGATATTTACTCTCCTTTAAATCCTCCCCGGAGAGAATCAATTCCTATAAACAAAGTTTCCGACAGAATAGGAACTACCTATATACCTTGTCCCTTGGAAAAAATAGCAGCAATAGTTATTACTGATATTCCCGATAAGACAAATAAAGTTGCTCCAATTGATGAGGTATCAAGACAAATGGCTGATAATTTAATCAAATTTTTAAAATCAGAAGTGGATAAAGGTCGTCTCCCCAAAAACTTGCTTCCCCTTCAATCAGGAGTAGGAAGTGTGGCCAATGCAGTTTTGGGAGGTTTATGTAACTCTGATTTCACAGACTTGAATATATATTCTGAAGTTTTGCAGGATTCTGTAATAGATTTGATAGATTGCGGGAAAGTAAAGACAGCTTCCGCCACTTCACTGACAATATCACCAGATAGAATTAAAGATTTTACTGCAAATTTTTCTCGATATAAGGATCATATAATTTTACGACCTGAAGAAATAAGCAACAATCCGGAAGTAATAAGAAAGCTAGGCGTTATTTCCATGAACACAGCCATTGAAGTAGATATATACGGGAATGTAAATTCAACTCACATAATGGGAAGCAAAATGATGAATGGTATAGGAGGTTCTGGAGACTTTACAAGGAATGCCTATATTTCAATATTTACCACTGCTTCCACCGCAAAGGATGGCAAAATTTCATCAATAGTTCCCATGGTATCCCATGTAGACCATACGGAACACGATGTAATGGTTATAGTAACGGAAAAGGGAGTAGCCGATTTAAGAGGTTTGTCACCTAAGGAAAGAGCGGAAGCTATAATCGAAAACTGTGCCCATGAAGATTATAAAGAAATGCTGTGGGATTATTTTAACCGAGCTAAGGAGGCAACCAAAAATAGTCATACTCCCCACATTTTAATTGAAGGTTTTTCATGGCACGAAAGATTTATGAAAACAGGGACTATGAAGAAGCCCTAACCCCATTTTTCCGACCGAAGGGAGAGAAAAATGGTTGGTAGGTCNNCAAAATATGCGACCGAAGGGAGCAAATATTTTGGTGAATGAGACTGCGAGAAGAGCCTGTGAAAAAGCCAAAAGAGACATTAGTCTCTTTTGGTTATTGCTAAGTTCTACTTTTCTGTAGTTTCAAATTCATGTTTTATTTCTTCGTATAATTTAGGATTTTGGATTACTTCTGCAGCTGTTAATACCAATGCAGCAATTGTATTCTTCATTTGTTCTTTTGCGTAATCCGTCAAAGTACTTTTAGCCATTTCTACAGTATGACCGGCGATAGATTTATCGTTTGTAATATCGAAATATGGATGAATTGTAGGACACACCTGACTTACCTGTCCTGCATCCAAGGAACCAGTGCTTTTAGCCGGTTCATTCATTACAATTCCAGCAACTTCATAGATTTTTTCATTGAAAACTTTTGAAAGAGTTTGGTTTGTAACTAAGTTATCATAATTAAATTCAAATTTCGTAATCTTCAACTCTGTACCTGTAGCTAATGCTGCTCCCCGAGCACAGTTTTTAACCCTTTCTAAGAGTTCAGTATTATAGGATTTAGTTGTCGAACGAACATAAAACTGTACCTTTGTATAGTCAGGAACTACATTGGCTGCTTTTCCACCTTCTATAATAACACCATGTATTCTTGAATCGCTTCTTACATGTTCTCTAAGAGCATTTACAGCGTTAAATGTCATAATTGCAGCATCTAAAGCATTAACTCCCTTTTCCGGAGCAGAGGCAGCATGGGCAGTTTTTCCGAAAAACTCAAATTGAACAGGCTCTAAGGCAAGTGACGAACCACTTCTTGCATATTCACTGGAAGGATGGGCCATCATTGCAATATCAACATCATCAAATTCATTATTTTCCACATAAGTAACTTTGGCTCCACTAGTTTCTTCTGCAGGAGTACCGAACACAATTACTGTTCCACCGATTTCATCTACCAATTCCTTTAAAACGATTCCAGCTCCTGTACTTACTGCTCCCAACAGGTTATGACCGCAGCCGTGGCCTATTCCAGGCAAGGCATCGTATTCAGCCAAGTA
>CZCB01017693.1_pt1 | contig 12693 bp, 8 predicted proteins | sample 591991 | NCBI WGS metagenome assembly CZCB01 (sample SAMEA3556809, study PRJEB10932) | anaerobic digester metagenome | reverse complement strand
GAGCTCTGGGACCGGCTGGTGGAATCGGCGGGCAGGGCGAGCCCGTTCCTCCGCACTTACCTGCTCGAAGCGCACGCCGTTTCGTTTGAAAAAGGGGTGTTCACGATAGGATTCCCCTCGGAGTTTCAGGATCATATCGCGCTCGTGGACAATGCGCGGAACCACACGCTGCTGCAGACGACATTGGCGGAGCTGGGGCATCCGAATTCCCAGATCCGATTTGTCAAAGCCGAAAACCCTCGCCCGGCTGCGCGCGCAGTGGCCGATCCCGCCCCGGAGTCCGCGTCCGCTCCGGCGCCCGCCCCTGTGTCGGCGCCCCCCGGGCGGCAGCCCGGACCGGCGCGCTCGGCTGAACCGCCCAGAGAAAAGGCGGCGCCAATATCTCTGAACAAAGAAGATTTCAAGAATGATCCCCTGATCCAAAAGGCCCTCGAAATCTTTCGCGGCCAGATCGTGGATGTCAGGGTATGATCGGATCAACTGCAACCCCCAACGCTCAGAACGCATGTCCAGTCTCGGAAAACTAGCCAAGCAGGCCGCCCGCCTGCAGCAGCAGATGAATCAGATCCAGGCGGAACTCGCCGAGCGCACCGTCGAAGCCACCAGCGGCGGCGGCGCCGTCAAGGTCATCGCCAAGTGCGACGGTTCCATCGCGTCCATCAAGATCGACCCGCAGGCCATCAACCCCGCGGATGCGCAATTGCTCGAAGACATGATCCTGACGGCAACCAACCAGGCCCTGAGCCAGGCGCGGGAGATTTCCAGCGCCGAAATGGGCCGGATCACGGCCGGGTTCAATATTCCCGGCCTGATGTGACGGTGCGGTTGCGCTGACGACCAATGCCATTGCCAGAACCGATTGCGGCGCTGATCGCCGCGCTCAACAGGCTGCCCGGCATCGGTCCGCGCTCGGCCGAGCGCATCGCGCTGCACCTGGTCCAGGCGGAACCCGACCGGGTGAGACAACTCGCGCAAAGCATCCTCGATGCGCGCGAACGCATCCGGCTCTGCGAGACTTGCGGCGCGTTGACCGAGGAATCGCCTTGCGACATCTGCCGCGACGCCCGGCGCGACGTTTCTCTGGTCTGCCTTGTCGAACAGCCCGTGGACATCCTCAGCATCGAAAAGTCCGGCACGTTCCGCGGCAAGTACCACGTGCTCGGCGGAAAGATCTCGCCCCTGGACGGCGTTGAACCGGAGGACCTGCGCATTGCCGAACTCGAGGCGCGCCTCGAGAAGGAGCCTGTCCGCGAGGTTGTGATTGCGCTGGGCACGGACGTGGAGGGCGACGCGACGGCGTTCTACCTTGCGAAACGCCTGGCGCGGCCCGGCCTGAAGATCACGCGGATCGCCCACGGACTGCCCGCGGGCGCGGGTCTGGAGTTTGCCGATGAACTGACGTTGAGCCGGGCGCTCGAGGGCCGCAGGGAAATGCAGTGATCCGCAATGATTCCTGAAGCGGTTGTTTTCGATCTGGGAAAGGTCCTGCTGGATTTCGACTACACCATCGCGGCGCGCCGGATCGCGCAGCGCTGCGAAGCCAGTGTGGACCAGACGCGGTTGTTCATCGACCAATCGCCGCTGCTCCACCGGTACGAATGCGGCGAGATATCCACCCAGGAGTTCTTCGAGGAAATATGCCGGCTGACCGGGTTTTCGGGGACGGCCGACGAGTTCGCATCCTTCTTCGGCGACATCTTCAGCCCGATTCCAATAATGATCGATCTGCATGCCGCCCTGCGTCGGGCGGGGGTCCCCACCTACATCTTTTCGAACACGAACGACCTTGCCATCCGGCATGTCCGGGAACGGTATCCGTTCTTTCAAAATTTCCAGGGCTACATCCTCTCCTACGAACACGGCGTGATGAAGCCGGACCCGCGGATTTATCAGGTGGTCGAACGGGTCGTTGGCCGGACCGGGTCGGCGATTGCATACCTGGACGACAAGCTGGAAAACGTGGAAGCCGGCCGCGCGCGGGGCTGGCAGGTGGTGCACCACGACTCGCCGGAGCGATCGATCGAGAGTCTGGGGTCGATGGGTTTGCGGGTGAAACTGTAGCGGGCCTGGATCTGGCGGGGCGGGAACATTCAACATTCAATTCAACGGCGTGGAATGTTCTCCCCTTGACCCGAAGGCCGTTGCGGTTCTCGTTTCATTGATGGCTCACTCGTTCCCCAGCTCCGTAGGAGCCGCATAGTCTGGTCTATCAATTCCAGTCCAGTTTGCCAGATGGTGCCGTCCTGCGGAGCTCCGGCCTATGGAGCTGAGTAAACAGGCACTGCTGCTCGAAGCACTCCCGCGATCCCTTGCTTGCGTCGGACTTGAGCAGGGCTGGTACAGCGAAGACCGACAAGGTTTCCGACAAAAAGATAGGGAATGCAGGCCCCGCCCTCTACGTCACGCACGATGCGTGACGCCACAAATCAACCCTCCTCCCCGCGATGCCGGTTCAGGAGATGTTCGAGCGCGTAGTTGTTCTCGAGCGTGAACAGGCGGTCGGCGATCTCGTTCAGCGCCATCCGCGTTGTTTCGAAACGCTCGGCCAGCGTGTCGAATATGGTCGCCACTTCGTAGCGTTGCGCGAGGCGATGATCGCTGGCCGCGCGATACTGCATCTTCCCGAGCGCGTCGTAGTACTTCACATCGGGGAACCCGCGCGCCTCGGCGCGAAACCGGATGCGATCCGGGAACACGCCCGAGAGGAAGAGCGAGTAGTTGCCGATGTGGGCCCGGAGAAAGAAGCTGGTGCGTTCGTCGGCCGTCTGAAGCGCCGAGAGCATTTCGAAGAAGTAATCGAGCGGATTGGCCTGGCCGGGCACAACGCACCGCGCCCGCTCGGCCCGCGCAAACTCAGCCAGCACCTCGGCCACATAGTCGGCGACGGAACGATCGTCGATGCCCGATCTGCGGAACACGTGGCGGACGAGGATGTAGAAGTAGAAGCGGCTGGAGACGCGCAGGCAGCCCTGCCGCTCGAGCAACGCGTGCAACAACGCTTCGTCGTCGAGGATCAGGTCCCTGGACTCCTCATCGCTCAACAACTGGATCAGGCACTCGGCGGTGCCGATCTTCCGTCCCAGCACCGAGAGGATGAACTCGACATCCTCGGCGGCGAATTGAACCCGACAGTTCGGTTGAATCATTTTCATCGCCGTAACAACTTGACGACCGCCCACCTGGGCGAATTCACCCTTTTGTCTCAGTTGTTCTGTAGCATAAAGCATGATGAGTTCCAGTTCCAACAGGAGAACGTTCCGGCTGCCCGGCACGCAAACGGAGATGACGCCGCCCGCGCGCCATCTGATCTGGACATTGTGTCCGGTTTCGTGAAGGCCGGACGGGCGGTTGCGGGCGGGAAGGAAATCGCCGAGTCTTGCCGGGAATGGAATCGGTGACCTCAGCCCGCGTGCCCGCGTCGTCCCGCCAACAGGCGATGGACTGGAGCCTCGTTCTGGCGAGCCAGGGAATCGATTGCGCGATCGACTTCTCGCCCGAGCTGGGCTGGGGGTTGGTGGTTTCGGCCGAGAACGCAGAGCCGGCGCTGGACGCGATCCGGCGTTTTCACCGGGAGAACCGGCGCTGGCCCTGGCGCCGCGAGATCCGCCCGGCGCTGACGTTCGATTGGGGAAGCGTTGCGTGGGTGTTGCTGATGGCTGCGTTTATGTGGCTGAGCACCGCGCATCCGATCGTGCGCGACCGGGGGATGATGGATGCGCGCGCCGTCTCGGAAGGCGAGTGGTGGCGGTTGTTCACCGCAACGTTTCTTCACGGCGACCTTGGGCACCTGGCAATGAACGCCGCCCTTGGGGCGATTCTGCTGGGGCTGGTCATGGGCAGTTACGGAACGGGGGTCGGACTGCTCGTCGCGTCGATGGCGGGCGTGCTGGGGAACGTGGCAACATGGCTGGCGTATGCGGACCATTACAGCCTCGGCGCGTCCGGAGTGGTAACGGGGTGCATCGGGCTGATCGGGATGGCAGGCATCGCCGGTCATCCGGAGCGCCGATGGCGGAACGTGGCCGCTACGCTGTGCGCCGCGCTGATGTTGTTTGTGCTGCTGGGGTTGAACCCGGAATCGGACACGCTGGCGCACTTTGGCGGGTTTGTGGGCGGGCTGCTCGNNTTTTCTCCGCGCCCGGCTGCCGATCCAGGGGGCGCGAGCCAATCTGCTCGCCGGCTTCGCTTACGGGCTGCTGGCGTCGCTCGCCTGGATGCTGGCACTGAGCCAGCGAATGGCAGGTTGACGAGTCCCGTGCCGCGGAACAGCCTCGTGTGATTTGGATGAGTGGTTCAACGAACGAATTCTGGTATCGGCTGCATTCGGGCTTGTGCCATCCGGCGTTCAACATGGCTTTGGACGAGGCTCTGTTGAATCTGATGCCGCGTTTGCAGCGGCCGGTACTGCGGTTTTACGGATGGACCGAACCCGCGGCTTCCTTTGGCTACTTCCAGAAATACGCGGATGTGGAGCGCGCGACTCTGCTGCGGCCCCTGGTTCGCAGGCCGACGGGCGGCGGCATCGTGCAGCACGATTGTGATTGGACCTATAGCCTGGTTTTTCCGGCCGGCCACGAGTGGCACGGCCTGAAAGCGGTGGAAAGCTACCGTCGCGTGCACGCGTGGTTGCAGCGCGCGTTCGACCTTCTGGGCATCGAAACCGAGCTGGCTGCGGAAGCCCGGAAAGGGGAAGCGGGGCAATGCTTCGTCGGTCACGAGCGATTCGATGTGTTGTGGCGCGGACGGAAGATTGCAGGGGCCGCCCAGCGACGGAGACGCGAAGGCCTGTTGATCCAGGGATCGGTCCAGTTCCCGTTGAACGGCTTCAACAGAGAACAATGGGAACAGGCCATGTGCGAGGCGGGCGAGCTTTCGTCCTGGCAGGAGCTGCCGCTGGATGACCCTTTGCTTGCCGCCGCCCGGAAACTGGAGTTCGACAAGTATTCGCGGGAAGCCTACAACCGGCGGATCTAATCGGATCCGGCCCGGCTGTTACTGTGCTGCCGGTTGCCCTGAGGCAGCGCGGAGCGCGCGGGAGAACTCGTGCGTGCCGGGCGCGAGAGTCTGCGAATCCCCGGTGTCCGGGAACATAACCGTCGCCGTCGTGTTCGGCGGGACAGTGATGCGCATGACCAGTTTTTCACCTTGCTTGATCCACGTTGGACAGTGATGCGCATGACCAGTTTTTCACCTTGCTTGATCCACGCGCTCGACGCTTTGCCGTAGGGCGTTTCCAGTTCGGCGCGCGCCGAGTCGAGTTGCTCACCGATGAGAGGGCGGACGAAGAAATGCTTGTAGCCGGGATGAGCGGGATCGGGTGCGAGCCCCGCCACGCGTTCATACATCCACTGGCCGATGGCGCCGTAGGCATAGTGATTGAACGAATTCATCCCGGCATCGCCGAAACCGCTTTCGTGGCTGTAGCTGTTCCACCTTCCCACATCGTCGTGGCGCCCTGGTTGATCGAGTAAAACCACGACGGATACGTTTCCTTGAAGAGCAGTTCATACGCGAGATCGGGGCGGCCGCAGTCGTCAAGAACCCGCGCGATCAACGGCGTTCCGAGGAAACCCGTGCGAAGATGATTGCCCGCCTCCCGGATCAGCCGAACAAGATGTCCCGCGGCTTTCGCTCGCAGTTCCTGCGGAAGCAAATCGAACCCAAGTCCCATCAGGTAGCTGGTCTGCGTTTCGGGCGCGTTCTGCAGTTTGCCGTCCGCATCAAAGTAGTGCTTCGTAAATGCCGCGGCCACGGAGTCCGCTTCCGCGCCATAGCGCTTCGCGTCGGCCTCCCGCCCCAGCACCGCGGCAGACCGGGCGAGGATTCGCGCGCTGTTGGCGTAATACGCCGTTGCCAGCAGCGGGATCGAGGTCTCGCCTTCCCGCCCTTTCGCATACGGCTGGAGCCAGTCGCCGTAAGCCTGGATCTCCCGGACGAGTCCATTCGACGATCGGGAGCGATACCACCCGACGAGTTTCTCCATCATTTCGAAGTTCTCCGCCAGCACCTCGCGATCGCCGGTGCGGACATACACCTCCCAGGGAATCATTGTGGCCGCGTCCATCCAGCCCGGGCTCGTTCGGCCCATCAGCACGTCCGGGATCACCGACGGGATCCTGCCGTCCGGCGTCTGGTCGTCGCGCATCGAACCCAGCCAGCTTTTCCAGAACGCGTGGCAGTCGTAGTTGAACATCGCCGTGGGACAGAACACCTGCGCGTCGCCCGTCCAGCCCAGACGCTCGTCGCGCTGCGGGCAATCGGTCGGGATGTCGAGGAAATTGCCGCGTTGCCCCCAGACGATATTGCCCTGCAGCCGGTTCAGCTTTGCGTGGGACGATTCAAATGTTCCGATCTGTCGAAGGTCCGAGTGCAGCACCACGCCCGTCACCCAATCCTTTTGAGGCCGGGCATTCGTGGCAAAACCGGAAAGCTCGACATGCCGGAAACCATGAAACGTGAAGTGAGGTTCCCACTCGATGACTCCCGTCTCTGCCGCTGTGAAGGTGTCGGTGGATTTCGCCGAACGATAGTTGTCCGTATAAAGCGTCCCGTCCGAATTCAGCATTTCGGCAAAGCGGATCGTCACGGTCTGGTTCTTTTCAACCGGAACTTTGATGCGCGCCCATCCGACGATGTTCTGACCGAGATCGAACACATGACGCCCCGGCACGGGTTCGCTGACGTTCTGAACGGCCAACGTTTGTGTAGGGCGCACGGGCGGGAAGGGCTTGGGCGTCAATTGCGCCGGGCCGAGGTCGGCGGAGGCGTGGACCGGTTTCCAGTTCGTCACCAGTCGGCGCGCGTCGTACACTTCGCCGTCGTAAAAGCTGGAGACCACCACCGGACCGTCAAACGTTCCTTCCCAGTCGCCATCGGAAACGATTGTCACCGTCGAACCGTCGTCGCTGACGACTTCAAGCTGCAAAAGCAGCTCGGGGTTCCGGCCGTACTTGTGTCTCCCCGACATCAAACGCCCGGCGTACCAGCCGGTGCCCAGCATGGCCTGGATGGTGTTTTCGCCCCGGCGCAACTGGCTGGTGACGTCATAGGTCAAGGTGTCCAGGCGTTTGTTGTACGAAGTCCAGCCGTTTGCAAAATGGTCGTTGCCGACCCGGTTGCCGTTGAGGCGAAGCTGGAAGACGCCGCGGGCGGTGACATACAGGCGGGCCCGCGAGACGTTCCCGGGTAGGGTGAACGCGCGCCGCAGCCACGCAACCGCTTTCTTGTCTGGGTCTGTTTCACCGACAGGCCGGATCCATTGAGCCTTCCAATCGCGCGCCGAAAGCAATCCGAGTTCGAACTGCGCCGGAGCGCTCCAGCCGGAGTCGTTGCCATTCTCATCGCGAAACCGAACGCGCCATTCCACACGGTCTCGCGAGACAAAGGGTTCCCCGCCGTAGGGGACGAACACGGATTGATCCGACTCGACCCAGCCGCTGTCCCAGGTCTTGTCTCCGGTTCTGGTTTCGATGCGGTACGCGGTCTGCCTCACCACACCGGCTGGCAGTTTCCATGAAAACACCGGCGTTGGGTCGTGGAATCCCAGCGGATTTGCAAAGCCCTCGCCGACGGTCAGCGAGAGCGCCGGTGCTGCGCTCGCGTGCGCGGCGAGCAGCATCAAGGGAACAGCGACGGTCAGAGTTCTCATGGTTTTTCGGAATTGCCGGCGAGCAGGTTCATCCCGCCCGTGATGCAGGCAGTGTTGCCATACAGCCGCATCTTGCCAAACCAGAAAGAGCCTGTAACGGCAGGCATCCCTGCCTGCCGTAGCGGGCGGGCTTCCGGCCACCCGGCCATTCACGGCCGGGGACGACTCGTCCGCCCAAGCTCCGCCGCAACCACGAGACCTGACAGATTCACGTCTCCAGTGCCTGAGTCAGCCCCGGGAAACCCCATGCAACCTTTTGTTGCATATGCAACAAAGGGTTGCATTGCCTTGATGATCAAGTATTTGTGAGAGCACCGAGGGATGACGAACTTTTGTTGTATATGCAACAAAAGGTTGCACACCGCTTGAATCGCTCGGCAGCCCGAAGGGGACTGGAGCCGGTGGACCTCCGACGTTTCGAACGCGTGCGCGCCGGCGGACTGAACCGTTCACCGAGTCAGCTTCAGTCGGATGAACAGCTGGTTGGTAACCGACGATGCAAACGTTGCCCGGATTTCATTGAGCGATGCGTTCGTTGTGTAGGTGACCCCGGCATCGGTCCAATCGCCGGCGGCGAGGTCGGTGGTCCACTCAACGGTGGCGGTGACGCCGGATGCCCGGCGGTTGAAGGGATATGTGACCGACAACAGATCGTCCGAGAGCGTCAGAACGCGCCCGGGTGACAGCGGGTCCGTTGGATCGCTGCCCAGGAAATACTCAACGCCGTTCGCAACCCCGTCCCCGTCGGCGTCGCCGTCAAACGTTGCGGCGGCGAGGTTGTAGGCGCGCGCCCAGACATCGAACGTGCTGATGACAAATTCAGTCGGCGCCAGAGCTTTGCCGGAGATCGCGATCTCGTCGATGTGCCCGAACCAGCGGTCCACATGATCGCCGGCCCACAAGCCTCGCGCCACCGACCATCCGCCCGCGTGCCAGCCCGGGCCGCCGGGCATCCCGATACTGTTGTTCGCCATCGGTCCCATCGCCCTGTTCGTTGAGGCGATGAGCGCGCCGTTCAGATAGAGCGAGAGGTTGGTCCCGTTGAAGACGCCGGCCAGGTGATACCAGGTCGTATTGTTGGCGAGGATTGGATTGGGCGCCAACAGGCGGATGGTCTGCGAATTCATGTCGGTGAACTCGATGACCGGGCGGTTGGAAGGTTCCAGACCGAAATACAGTATTGCGTTGTCAGGCGCCGTGGTTGAAACGTTCCGGCCGTCGCGCCCCAGAACCGTCTTGAATCCGCTGCCCGTCGCCGTGAACAGAGCCTCGACCGTGAAATTGGACAACACGAGCGATTCCAGATTCACTTGCGGCAGGCTCCTGGCCGACCAGGTGTAGGCAACGGGATAACTCCCGGCTGCAAAGATGCTGAAATCGCCTCTCGGACTGTTGGTGGACCATTGGAATCCGGCCCAGTCGTATTCCCACGTCGTCAGATGGTTGCCATAGCCGGACTTGTCGATAGCGGCCGTGCGCCACACCGTGTACGCGTCCGAATCGGGCAACGCGGCGCCATGCGCGGCGCCCAGATCAGGGTCGTTGAAGTCCCAATGCGCGACCGGGCCGGCGTCCAGGTCCGCCGGTGGCGACACGACGGTGATCTGAACTGTCGCGTCTGAACTGGCACCCGACGGATCGGTCACGCGCACCACGAACACGTTGAGCCCTTCATCCGTAAGACCGGGCGTGCCGGAGATCGTGCCGTTTGCCGACACTGAAATCCAGGCAGGCCCGCCGACCTTGCTGAAGGTCAACGCGTCCTGATCGGCGTCGCTCGCGTAGGTGCTCAGGGTCGAATCCGCGTAGGCCTGGCCGCGCGTGGCATCCGGCAGCGTTATGGTTCCCACAGTGAACACGGGCGCCTGGTTGTTGCTTTGTCCCCACAAATCCCAGACCTCGGCCCCGGTGAGGGCGTAGTTGTAAACGCGGAAATCGTCGATTCGCCCGTTGAACAGCGGATCGGCGTATTGGCTTTTGCCGATGTAATTCTGCGTGGGCAGGAAATCGATCGGATTGTCGAAGACATTGAAGACCGAACCCGCGGCTACACCGTTGACGTAGAGCGTGGCGTAGTTGTCCTTCAACACCGCCGTCAGGTGCACCCATTGCCCGGTTGGCAACAGCGTTGTGTTGACCTGCTGTTCTCTGCTGATCCCATTGATGGCGTCCTTGAACGCGAGACGCAATGTGCCGTCGCCGGATCGTGGGGTCAGAAACATGTTCTGGTGAACGCCTGTTCCGAAATCAAAGATGCGTTGCCAGTTGCCACCGCCGTCCCAGTTTACCCAGGTGGCGACGGTGATGTCCTTGGCCATTCCGACGCCCGGAGGTAACGCCACGTAATCGTCGACGCCGTCGAGATCGATGGCCATACCGATCTTGCCCGGCACGAAGGCCGGCGAGCCGAACGCCGTGCCATGGTTCGTGTTGGCGCTGTCGGTCACGTTGCCTTCCATGTCCCATTGGCCGAGTTGCTGCGCCGGAACGACCCAGAGCTGGCGCGGACGGCTGAAAAGGGTTTCGCCCGCTCCGGTGATGGCGCAACGATAGCTCCCTTCGTCGTCGAGCTCTGCGTTGGCAATCCGCAGCACCGGGCTCGTCGCTCCCGAGATGTCGCCCCCGTTCATCAATGCCACTCCGTTCCGATACCATTGATATGTGGCCGCCAGCGGCGACTCCACCCGGAGCTCGGCTGTCTGGCCGGGGTGCACCAGTTCATTCCGCGCCTCCTTGCTGAACGCCAGGATGCCCATGTCGCAGCGGATCGCCGCCATGATGCGGACGTGCCAGATGCGTTCGATGAAACCGTCTTCGTTCTCGTAGTTGAAACCGCCGGGCCAGATGGCGTGGCCGTCGCCGCGCAACCCGTCGGGGCTGTTGTAAGTGTCGAGCTGCGCCTGTTTCCCGTACTGCCCGGTCCACACACCGTTTACGAGTAATGCGCCGTAGTTGGGACCGGTTCCCATTCCCAGCGTGTGCCCGCCTTCGTGCAATGCCACCCGCACAGTGCGCTGGCTCCCGAATCCCATGTATCCGTTGTAGTTGGCCTCGGCGGTTGGAATCCCGGGGTTGTAGTAAACATCCCAATGCTTGTTGAAGGAGCCGTACTGGTTGTAGATCGCCGCGGCGGTTACGACGGAGTTGGACACCTGCAGGTCCTCGGAAGATGAACCGAGATGAAGCGTGTAGGTGATGTCGCCGAATGCCGTGGGGCGGAATGCCAGCGTCGCCAGCGTGGCGAGTGCGGCGATGCATTTGAGATTCGCGTTTTTCAGCATGGTCAGTGTTCTGCGGCGGGGCGCCGACAGGAAGTTACGGGTTCCAGCGGAGGAGACATGCAGTTCCACACAAATACGCATGGATTGTCACGATGAGCCGGGGGAAAATCAACCGATAAAGTGTCCGTCAAACACCGATACGGCGGGTTCCTGGCGAGCCGGGTCGGGTTCTCGAATGGCGCAACCGCATTGTTGGGGTCCGGAATTCCCGCTGCTTGCCTTCCCTGGAATCATCTGATAGGGTCCGGGCCGATCCCCTTTCAATACCGGTCTGATCTCGAGATCAGGACATAGACGAAACGGCTGAATTATCAAGCGCGCGCGCGCCGCCCATCTATGAACACCCTCCGAATTCCCTGGATACACGCCTCATGCGCCGCTTTGTCTCTGGCTGGTTCGATGACGGCGCGCGCGGACGCCGGTTATGCCCTTGAGTTTCAAAACTTTGGGGTGGTTCAGTTCGTTCAGATTTCCTCCGACCCGGCATTGAATGCCTACCCGTTCACATTGACGGCGTGGGTCAAGGCCGGTCCGCAGCCCTCCGACGGGCTGGTGGCCACGCCGATCATCAGCAAGCCGTTTGCGGAGTTCGACGGTTGGAGCCTTTCGATTTTTAATGGCGACGTCCGCGCGATGTACAGAACAGCGTCGGGAGCGAATGTTTCCGGCGGTGCGCAGGACGGAATGAACGGCGGCCACATCGGCGACGGTCAATGGCATCATGTGGCGTTCGCCGTCGATGCCAGCGGCGGGAAGCTCTATGTGGACGGCGTGCTGCGCACGAACACGTCGTGGTCGGGAACACCCGGAGCCACGACGTCCACCTCCCCGGTTTACTTCGGACGCAGCCTGATCTTGCCGGCACAGTACGTCGGGTTGCTCGACGAAGTGACGCTGTGGAATGCGGCTCTGACTCAAGCTGAGATTCAGGCGAACATGAATCGCACTCTGACCGGTCTGGAGAGCAACCTGATCGCGTATTATCGTTGCGACGAAGGCACCGGGTTTACGGTGTTCGACGGCGCGCCGTCAGGTGGCGCCAACGATGGATCCTTGAACGGAGTGGTGTTCGTCCCTTCCGACGCGCCGCTGGAGTCACCGCCTGTGGTGCAGACGCTTGCAGCGAGTTCCATCGGCGGCACCAGCGCGACCTTGAACGGCTCGGTCAATCCCGTGGGGACCAACGCGAGCGTCTGGTTCGAATGGGGCACCACGACGAATTACGGGAATGTCACGCCGATACTGCTGATAGGCAGCGGCACCAATACCGTTCCCTTCGAACAGCCGCTCACGGGGCTGGCCGCCGGCCACACGTATCACTTCCGCGCGGCTGCATCCAACAACGTCGGCGTCGCTTACGGAGGGGGCTTCAGCTTCATTACACCATGGTTCGCGAAAGCCCATACCAATTTCACAGGCGGCGGCGGTGTGGCGTGGGGAGACTTCGACAACGACGGGTGGCTGGATATCGGGTTCGGCGGGCAGGCCTACGCCGGAACGAATCGGGTGGGTATTTCTGAAGCGTGGAGGAATACAGGCGACGGATTCAGCCTTGCCTACAGCAACTTCATCGCCAGCGCCGATTTCTACAGCTTTGCGACGTGGGGCGAAGGCAACAATGATGAGCGCCTGGACCTCATTCTGGGGGGCATCTTCAACGACTTCACCCGCGTGTTTCGCAACACCGGCGACGGGTTCACCAATTTCTTTGGCGAGTTCGGAGCGCTCCCCAGCGGACCGATCTCCGCCTGGGGAGACTACAAC
>CZCB01009684.1_pt1 | contig 12700 bp, 10 predicted proteins | sample 591991 | NCBI WGS metagenome assembly CZCB01 (sample SAMEA3556809, study PRJEB10932) | anaerobic digester metagenome | reverse complement strand
GGCAACAAGCGCCCGCAAACCATCCGCCATATCCTTGATGCGCGCCGCCGATAAGGCTAAACGGTCTAGTAGGGCTTTCCCCACCCCTTTCGCTTCAGCCGCCGCCATATCAATTTCATTGGCCGCCAGGATTTTGGGCTGCTGTTCTTCCAAAGCGGAGGCCATCTTGCTTAAGGCTTGGTTTTTCTTTTCGGTGGATAGGGTGCTTAAAAGAAAAGCTGCTTCTTTGGCCCGTTCCCCTTTCTTGCGTAATTCCTCATTCAGCATCAATGCTCAATACCTCCTATTATTTTCTTACCTCCCCCATCTTTCCTATTTCCTTAAAGTCAGGTTGTCACGATGGATGACCTCGTCAAAATCCTTGTAGCCTAAAATCTTGCTAATTTCCTTGGATTGGCGCCCCATAATCTTCCTTATTTCCGCCGCGCCGTAATTCACAATGCCCCGCGCAATCTCTCCCGACTTGCCCCGCACACTGACTACACTGCCCCGTTCAAAATCATCCTCCACATCAATAATACCACTAGGGAGCAGGCTTTTGCCCATTTCCAGCAGGGCCTTTTCCGCCCCTTCATCCACATATACCGCCCCACAAGCCTTGGAAGCATAGCCGATCCATGCTTTGCGGGAATTAAGCCGGTGTTCCGAAGGCAGAAAAAGGGTGCCTGGGTTTTCGCCCATCACAATCTCCTTTAACACGCCTTGGCGCATGCCGTTGGCCACAATCATCGGGATGCCTGAGTTCCCAACAATCTCCGCCGCCTGAATTTTCGTCAGCATTCCCCCGCTGCCCAGGGCAGAACCGGCTTCACCGGCTAAATTCATAATTTCCGGGGCTAATTCATGTACTTCTTTAAGTAGCTGCGCCGTCTGGTCTTTGCGCGGATCAGCGGTATACAAGCCGTCAATATCCGTTAAAAGCACCAGTAAATCAGCATCCACCAGGCCGGCGACCAAAGCCGCCAGGGTATCGTTATCACCAAATTTTATCTCTTCAAACGCTACCGTGTCGTTTTCATTAATGATCGGGATAACCCCAAGTTTTAAAAGGGTTAAAAGCGTATTCCGGGCATTCAAATACCGGTCGCGCTGGTTAATATCCTCCCGGGTCAACAGAATCTGCGCTACTACTTCCCCGTATTCTGCAAACAGCTTTTCGTACATTTGCATGAGAATGCCTTGCCCGACAGCGGCCAAGGCTTGTTTTTCCGGAATATTTTGCGGCTTTTTCTTGAGACCCAGCCGGCCCATCCCGGCTCCGACCGCTCCCGAACTGACCAGAATTACTTCGATTCCCCGGTTCCTGATATCGGCGAATTCTCTGACCAGGCGTTCCAGTTGGCCTAAATTTAGTTTGCCCGTACTGTGGGTTAAGGTGCTCGTGCCCACCTTTACCACCATCCGGCGCATCTTTTGTAGCTCAATCATTTCATTCAATCCCCTACCAATTTTTCGCTCCAATCGAACCTTTTCCGCTAGCCCTGGGCTTCCAGTTCAGAAATAATATCCACCTTGGTGCCGTCTTCTATTGCGGCCAGGGAACTGATTATCACCTGCTCCTCCTGGTTAAGCCCGGCGATAATCTCCACAGAGTCCGTCCCCACCAAGCCACATTCCACTTCCCTCAGCTTGGCCACGCCGTCATCATAAACAAAGACCACGCTCCGGCCGTCCATTTCCGTTACCGCCGTCAAGGGAACCGTTAAAACCTGCGCCTTGTTCTCCAAGATGATCTCCACCTGGACCTGGGCTTCTGAACCGAATTCGGCTGCTTCTTCTTCCGTCTCAATCTTCACCTGCACTGTCCGGACCGGCTCTATAACAGACTGTTTGATATTTACCGCCCTGGCATCGAGTCCACCAACATTTGTCGTGGCCCCTGTACCCTGGGAAACGTCTTTTTGTTCTTTCCCATCAGCGTTCTGCCCGCTAGCAGCCGCACTTTCTTCCGGCGCCGCAATAAAACTGACCTGTCCTTTAACTACTTTTTCCGGCTCTTCTGCTCGATAAACCTTTACTTCCTGCCCGTTTTGGACCTGCCGGGCATCTTCTTCCGAAAGAGCAACCAGAACCTGCGGCGGTTTGTTTTCCCCTACCTTAAAGAAAGGACGCCCTTCCTTCACCGTTTGCCCTTCCTTGACCCCCATGTGGAGAATAATTCCTTCCATCGGGCTGGTAACCACCGTGGCTGATAATTGCTCACGAGCCGCTTCCACCGCCGAACGCGCTTTTTTTACCTCATTATCTAAAACATTAAGATTAATCGCGACAATTTGTTTTTCAATTAACTCTACTTCCGCCCGGGCGTTTTCCAGTTCGTAAAACGACCCTTCCCCGCTTTGATAAAGCGCTTCCAACTGTTGCAGCTCTTTACGCGCATTATCTCTTTTTTCCATTAGGAACACTTTATCCTTCACCGCTTGTAAATAGTTATTCTCCAAAACGGCTAAATTATTTTCCGCTTTTCCTAATTGAGCCAGCGCTTCACTGTTGTCCAAAAGTAGAACCACTTCCCCCACCGCTACCTGGGAACCTGCTTTTTTGCGAATTTCCTTCACCATCAAGGTCGATTCCGCGAGAACTTCCATGCTCTTTCTGGTCTCTAAAACACCGGTGGTGCAAAGCACGGCATACAGATCCTCTGTCTTCACAGGGGCTACTTGTACCACCTGCGCCGGGACTTCGTGCTTTTTATTGTTTTCACTGGGCTGTTGAGCCATTATTTTGTAGCCTAAAGAAGAGAGGGCAGCAACGGCAATAATTGCCAGCAATACCATATTCCAGTTTCCCCGATTTAATTGAAACTTCAACTGATCTCCCTCCCGCTTTTTGACTACTCTTTTTTATAATCATACCTTATTTATTGTACTAATTCATGTCTAATTTGGGCTATAATATACTTGTCATAAATATTATATAATTACCACTTCAAAAAGGAAACACAATTATCATGAAACAAGTAAAATCTTGCTAGAGAAAGGCTGGAATTTTTATGACATTTGTTACACTAGCGCAATTAATCCGGGACATGAACCTGGAAATGGTAAATCAGGTAGCACAGGAAAAGTACGAAAAGATTCAGATTAAAACCAGCAATATTAACCGGCCTGGCTTACAATTCGCCAACTACTTTATCGGCTTTGCCGAGGAAACAGCAAGCCGGCTCCAGGTCATCGGCGCCCTGGAAATGGCTTACCTCCATGACTTAAAGTTGAAGACCTTAATAACGCGATTAAACAAATTTTTTAGTTATCCCTTACCCTGTGTAATCCTTTGCCGCAACTTAACCCCCACGCCGGAAATGGTTGAAGCTGCCCAGAAATACCAGCGGGCACTTCTGCGCACAGACCTGATTACGACCGAATTCATCAGTGTGGCGGTAAACTATCTTGACGACAAGCTGGCTCCCCGGATCGAACGGCACGGCGTTTTAGTCAATGTATACGGCTTAGGCGTTCTTTTAAGCGGCGAATCGGGGATCGGAAAAAGTGAAACGGCCCTGGAACTTATTAAGCGGGGACATCGTCTAATAAGTGATGATGTGGTCAGTATCAAAAAGGTAGCCCGCAATCGTCTCATTGGCGAAGCACCCGAAAGAACCCGCCACTTCATGGAAATACGGGGCATCGGCATTATTAATGTCCACGAAATGTACGGCGTGGGAGCGATCATGAATGCCAGCTCGATTGACTATGTAGTCGAAATGGTTCCGTGGGAAAAAAACAGCAATTGTGAAAGGTTGGGTTTAGATGAACACTATATGAACATTCTCGGGGTGAACGTTCCGAAAATAACGATTCCCGTCAAACCAGGGCGTAATCTGGCGATTATTGTGGAAGCCGCCGCCCGGGATTTCCGCCTCAAAAAAATGGGCTACTACGCAGCCAATGAGTTGATGAAAAAACTCTCCACGGAGGGCCTGAAATAATTTTCGACAATATAGTAATATAACAATATTGATACCAATACTTTGCTAAATAGTGTTCACTATGCTATAATTATGAATTGATACTTGGTAAAATAATTCTGGAGGATAATGATGATGAATTTTCAGGATCTATCCTATTTACCCTTAGACCTGATCATGATTCCCGCCCAAATCATCCTATCGATTGTGGCGCTATACTTCTTTTTTTTAGGAATGTGCGGATTATTACAATTGCGTACTCCCAACACCTATGAACCACGAAAGAAGTTTGCATTGGTAGTACCAGCCCATAATGAAGAGATCGTAATCGGCGCGCTGGTGGATAACCTTAAAGCCTTAGACTATCCGCAAGAGCTTTATGATGTGTTTGTCATTGCCGATAATTCCAGCGACCGGACGGCCCAGGTAGCGCGCAGTCATGGGGCGATTGTTTATGAACGCTTCAATGAGAAAAAAGGAAAAGGCTATGCGCTGGAATGGTTCTTCCGCATCCTCTTCCAAATGCCCAAAAAATACGATGCGGTAGCTGTGTTTGATGCCGATAACCTGGTGAATCCCCAATTCTTACGCCATATGAACAACCGACTCTGTGACGGCGCCGAGATTGTTCAAGGTTATGTGGACGCGAAAAATCCGTTGGATACCTGGGTTACCGCCTGTTTTGCCTTGTCTTTCTGGGTAGCCAACCGGATGTTGCAACTGGCCAGATACAACCTTGGCTTTTCCAATTATCTTGCCGGCACTGGTTTCGTGGTTACGGTAAACATATTACGCAAAATGGGCTGGGGGGCAACCTCGCTTACCGAAGACCTGGAGTTCAGCCTGAAAGCTTTGCTGCAAGGACATAAAACCACCTGGGCTCATGAAGCCGTGGTCTACGATGAAAAACCGCTTACTTTTAAACAAGCGTGGAAGCAAAGAAAACGTTGGGCGCTTGGTCATGTTGAGCTTTTCCGTACATATAGTTGGGAATTCATTAAGGAAGCCCTCCGGAAAAGGGACCTGGTCCTGCTGGATGCGAGTGTGCTCGTTTTACAACCCTTGCTTGTAATCTCGATGGGGATCTTTACCATCCTGGGGTTGGTCGATGCCTTTATCTTAAATATCTACACCTCTATTTTCAGGTATATTTGGCCGCCTCTTTTGTGGGAATTAGTCTTTACCCTGCAAATTATTTATCCTTTCCTGGTAATCTGGATGGACAATTTGCCACGGCAGGTCATCAAATGGAGTATTATCCATTACCTGATCTTCCTCTACAGTTGGATTCCGATTGTCTTCCTGAACTTCTTCGGGAAAACACGGGTCTCCTGGTCGCACACCTTGCATACCAGAAATATCAGCTATGCCGAGGTTGCCCTGAGGGATAAGTAGATGAATCACCTTTTCATAAAGAAGCGTTGGACTTAAAAAGCTACCGGTTCATAACCTACCGGTAGCTTTTTTGTTTGCTTTCTTTGCTGTTTTACTCCTTGGGCCCTTCCCCCTTTGGGTGGGGCTTGGAACCCTTTTCCCTTTAGGCTTTGGACAAGAGCTTTGATTTCAAAGAACGGTAGAAAAGAACGGCCGGTAAAACCGTTCCCAAAACCAAAACTAAAGTGCAGAGAAAATGCAAGGCCGTTGAGGGAATATGCTCAGCTTTAATGACCCGCGGCGCGAGCATTAACACCAGCGGATGACTTAAATAAATCAAATACGACCCGTCGCTCAACCGGGCCAGAAAGCTTTTCAGAGCAGTCCAAGGGCTGTTTTGCAGCAATAAGGCGATACTATAATAAAAAACGATGGCCAGCACGGAAAAAAACAGCCAAAGCAGGTTATAAAGGAAACTGTTCACCCCTTGCTGTAAAACATACATCTTCTCATATTGCTGGGCCAGCAGCACACTCACGGCAAGATAAGCAACGGCCAACAACAGCACCGCCTGGAAGCGGCCCAGTACTTCTTTAATGTTTTGGTAATTCACTGCAAAATATAGCCCAAGGGCAAAAAAGGTGCTGTACTGGATAAAGAACCGATCGGCATAGGAAAAATAAACATACTTCATAAAAAGAACGTTAATGAGAAAAAAACCTAACAGCAAGAAATGGGAAGAATATTTTTGAAACAGCCAGCGAAAAATTCCGAACAAAAGATAAAACTGCACAATCAGCACCACAAAATAAAGATGATAGACCAAATCGCCCAGCAAAAGCTTCTGCAAGAAAAACCGGAAGGATAAGGGGTATATGTTGCGGACCACAAAAAGGCCATAATAAAACAGCGTCCATAAAAAATACGGTAAGACGATCTGTCTCAATCTTTTCTTAAGAAAAGGAAAATAAGCAAAATCCCCCTCCCGGTAACGCTGAAACAGCACAAAGCCGCTAATAAAAAGGAAGGCCGGAACAGCATAGGTCAAAGCCCGGTTCACAAAGATAAAGATGCTTTGCGTAAGGGGCCCTGCCGAATCCCAAGTCACATATCCCGCCGTGGTGTGAATCAATACCACCGCCAGACAAGCAAACGCTCGGAAATAATCCACCTCTTCCAGTCGTCCTGCCCTACCTGCCATGCTTATCCCCACCTTAATTTACAACATATCCTTCAATCCTGCTCTCTTGAATCAGGAATTTCAGCGATCTGGTCGCGCAGCCTTCTTTTCTGCAGAAAATAGAGTAAAGGCAGACCTAAACCATAACAAGCCAAAAGTTGCCCTAATCCCACATAAAGCATGCTCCACAGAAACGGCACCTGAATGGTGAAATATAAAATCCAACCAACGACCAGGGCATTGACCACCACCGGTGGCAAGGGCGCTAATACAAAATGCGGCATTTTCCTTGTCAAGTAAGCGGCCAGCAAGGTGGCCAAACTGCCGAAAAAAATGTCCAGGATGCCCAAAAAGCTAAAGATATTGGATATTAAGCAACCTATAAAAAGTCCTAAAACGGCTTCCGGAAAAACAAACGGCAATACCGTAAGGGCTTCCGAAATCCGTACCTGAATCGGCCCGTAGCTAATCGGAGCAAAGATAAGCGTAAGCGCGACATACAAAATAGCGATCCCACTGGTCCGTGTTAATACTCTCGTGTTCATGAATTGGTAACCTTCCTTAATGGTGTTTTAAAATAATAAAATTATTATATAAATTTTAACCTAAAAAAGAGGAAAATGCCAGGCATCATGCCGAATTATACTATGGAGAAATAAAAAAATGAATGGGGCGTTGGGCGATGACCTCCATTAGGACAAAAGCGGATAAGTTGAATAGTGTTCCCTCCCTCCGTTTGGTCATGTGGATCCTCTTTTTCCCCTGTTTCTTTTTAATGGACAAAAATATTTCCCCGGCCATTTATGTGATTGCCGGCGGAATGTGCCTGTACGCACTGGCGATCCTCTTCTTTCCTAAGTTTCAAGCGATTTTCGGCAGACTCTCCCCCTTTACCTTTCTTCCGGATATAGTGGGAATTAGTCTGCTGATTTATTTTGAAAGGAAATACGCCCTGGCCTGCTCCCTTTTCTATATGGTTCCTCTTTTTTCGCTGGCCCTTTATAACAAAACCTTATCTACTTACCTGACAACAACGTTCAGCAGCATTGCCTTTATCCTGGTCGCCCTTCTCATTGATTTGTACCTGCCTGTGGTCATCCTGCAAATCATCATCTTTTTCATCTTATCTTTTTATTTAACTTCCTTAACCAAGATGTTCCACGAATCCTACTTTGTTTTAGCCAATCTCGATGCCCTCACGAAAATTCACAACCGGCGCTATTTTAACCATAGTCTGAATTCACTGGTAGAAAAGCAAATCCCGTTTTCCTTAATTCTCTTAGATTTGGACAACTTTAAACACCTTAATGATACGGAAGGGCATGACCACGGTGACTTCGTCTTAAAAATAATTGCCGGCATCATGAAAGAATGCACCAGAGCAACTGATATTATTGCCCGTTATGGCGGGGACGAGTTCGCAATTATTTCACCCCAAACCAGCAAAGAATCCAGTAAAAAGATCGCCGAAAGAATCCGCAATAATGTCCTCGTTAATCCCAAATTCCTTCCCTATAATGCCAAAGTAAGCCTCTCCATGGGCATCGCCGCCTATCCGGACGACGGCCAAACAATTGAAGAAATCCAACAAAAAGTTGATGAGGCTTTATATGTGGCGAAAGCACGCGGCAAAAACTATATTCATCTTTATTAATATAACTCAATTCAAGGCTGATGCAAGAAAACGTTTTTATTGATTCACCTGCTTCAAAAGAAAAGGAGCGTTCTGAACAAAAACTTCAGGGCGCTCCTTTTGCTTGTTCTTTCGAATCAACTGCTCTATCCTGCTTGGTTTTTCGAGCCAACTGCGCTGCTTTGAATTATCGGATTTGAATTTGCACGGACAGGCTAACATTGGTGCCCAGATTAGTAATCGTAATGGTGTACGTTCCCGAAGGCACTTGCCTGCCATTATCACCAATTTGATTCCAGAAGTTCTCGATCACTTGTGTCCCCCCAGGGAAAATGGTGATTAAACGCGTTGCCTGCGTGAAGGTACGACCCGTTGAATAACGCCTGTCTCGCAGCGGATGTAGCGGTAATTTCGACAATCTGACTGGTTCGATAACGTAAATTAATCTCGTCGTCGGTGATGTTGGTCTTAATGAGTGTAATCTTGATTCGTTCGCCTCTGTTGTAAACCCGCTTATCCGTAAAGAGAATATGCCTGATCCCTCTTCCCACTTCCGTCGCAATGGGTGTCCCCGCCGGAGGAGTAGGCACCTGGACACAGGTCACACCTAAAGCCCGCCAGGTAGGACCGGATACAACGCCGGTAACCTGAAGCCCCTGCCGCTGTTGGAACTGTCTCACCGCTCTTTCCGTTCTTACCCCAAACACGCCGTCAATCGCGCCCCGGTAAAAGCCCCTGTCTCTTAATAAGGTTTGTAAAAACCGTACCGCCGGCCCCCGATCCCCGGGCCGCAGCACCGGGCAGAAAAACTTCTGCGGCGGCGTCGGTTCCGGAGGCGTCGGAGTCGGAGGAATTACTCCACAATTCACCCCTAAGGCTTGCCAGGTACGCACATCGACAATCCCGGTGACCGGAAGTCCCCGCCTCCTCTGCAACTCCCTGACCGCACTTTCGGTCCGTGCGCCAAAAATCCCGTCAATCGCTCCCGGATCAAAGCCGGCGTTACGCAGTAAATTTTGCAATCTCCTTACGGCAGCTCCGGCAGTAAATTTTGCAATCTCCTTACGGCAGCTCCGCGCGACCCCCGTTGCAGACGGGGACATAAGCCCGGAGCGGGAGTCGGTGGGGTCGGCGTCGGAGGAGTTGGAGGAGTCGGTCCCGGCGCTGCCCCGGTCGGGATGGTCAAAACCTGCCCCACAAAAATCAAGTTGGGATTTGTAATATTATTGGCACGGGCAATTGCCTCCACCGTCGTTCCGAATCGCTGGGCAATCGAAGCCAAAGTATCACCTGCCTGAACCACATATTGCATAGGGCTCATCTCCTTTTATAAATCTTCCCTATATCATATGTGGCGGCAGGTTATTTGGTTATTGGCCACGGTTATTTGCTTCTCAATTGTTGTCGCCAATTCTTAATCATATACAGTGCAGTCCCGGAATGGTAAGAACATTAAGCGAGCACCGATATTAACATACTGGTCGTCATTATAGTAATAGGAATCGAAAGGAGAAACATTGCGATGGAACATCCCGGCTCCGGCGCCACTGAACCAATCTCCACCGGCGGCAAGAATCCTGGATTCACCGTTCACCCAATCTTCCACGTAATAATCAGGGATGTAAGAACTATCGGTGCTATGAGTTGTCGACGGCATCAGCAACCAATCATCACCCGCTGCATAAGCGAAGTTGGTTATCCAGCCGGAGTTTGCCGGAAGAGTCATTCCCACTGGTATATAGCCGTAATAATCTTCTCCATGCTCATCACATGGTTCAGAAACGATAAACGTATTACACCAATACCAGAACATACTGTTTGAAACATATGGTTTTCGTGCCTCCTGTTTGTGGTAATAATTGTCTATATTAATTCCATCAACAAATTCATTCACATTGCCCCACAGGTTCTCTAGGCCGCGGTACGAAACAGCCGATTTACCGCTGGTCTTATCCCCGCCTGCACTTCCGGAAGCTCCGTTTAAGTCGTCACAACCGCCGGTCAGTTGAGCTACGTGATACAAAACATCGTTCACGGATGCACTAAAACTAGACCCTGCCACATGAATCCGCTTATGGCCTCCTATATGGTCAGTAATATTGGTAATCCTCTTGCTCGCAAATCTGTTCCCTTGACCCAGAGTTGAGCCTAAACCAACATAGTCACCTATCCTGTAATGCGCAGCTGTTGCTGACGATACTACAAGGTAGTTTTGATAACTTGTGCTAACGGTTACTTTGTCATCGGTGGAATATCGCAACTCGGTGATTCCTTTGCCCAGCACAGCCTGGCTGTCTAAATTGGCATATTCCACCATGTAGAGCAGGGCGATCGCATCTCTCGCCATCACATCGGTTAAGGTCCAAAGCCCAGGAGTTCGATTTTCAGCATAGTCTCTAAAGTTGGTCATATCTTTGGAGACAAGCGGTGTTTGACCGGAACAGGAAGTTAAGTGAAGCTCTTCATCATAATCTTGACATTCCTCATGTTCACATTCCATTAAGCCGGCTTCATAGGCCCCTACATATATCTCGGTTGTATGATCATGTCCCTTCCCGCATCGATGCGTGAAAGCAGGATGCAGGGTGAATCCGGACTTACTATCATTGGAAATCCAGAACTGATTTGTCCCTGTTTCCGGATCATAGACCCGTTTATAGTGGAATTGCGGGATTTTAACCATCACCGGCCAGTATGGATCGTCCGTGACAAAATCTTCATCCCCAATCTATCCATAAATGTACCCATTGTGCTCGGAAAGCATACACAGTTTCATATCCTTCCAGGGCCCCAGATTATCAAAATCAGTTCCACCGGCTTTACCGCGTCCGTCGCCCAGTCTCTGCAGCTCAAAAGTGCCAGACTGAGGTGTCCAGGCCACACCTGCGATATAGTAATCCCTGATGGTCACCGGGACGCTGCTGAGCACTCCGGAACCATCGGTTGCCGTTGCCTGCACGGTTACCGTTCCGACCTTCGTACCGGTCAATACACCGTTCTGATCAATCGTAGCCTCTCCGGTGCCATTTTGGACACTCCAGGCAAGCGTCTTATTGCTTGCGCATTCCGGCTTAATATTCGCAACCAACGGTAAGATGCAGTTTAATCCTACATCTAATCGACCGTCGATTCCTTCAAGGGTAATGCTGTTTACCCTTACGGTTACGGTTATTGTCCACTCCTTGACTACGATCCCGTTTTCGGCAGTGACCACATAAGTAACCGGGTTGGTGAAGTCATTGGCCGTAACCTCACTTATTTGCAACACGCCATTCACCCTGGCCGTCGCCCCTTCAGATAAACTAAAGGTAGCAACCAGATTCGTGATATCAATACTATCCGAACCTCCCAACTCGATGGCGATTGTTCCAGCCGCGCTGTTAATGGTAGCAGGCCCGACGGCATACGGGAGGTTGAAAGCGGTGATCTCCGCCTTATCATTCTTGGCCACCGTGAAGGTTACGGTGTAGGTTCTCTCGGTTATGCCATCTTCGGCCGTCACGACCACTCTGGCCACATTATTGGGCGCGGTTAGCCCGGTGGCCTGGGTTATTGCCCTCGTCGCCCTTCCCGTATCACGCACCGTTGCCGTCACCGTAGGTACTTGCGTGGTGCCATATGGCAATTCGATCTGGTAAGCTGTGGTATCCGGATCAAATCCGGAAACCAGTGATCCGTCATACCTTAGGTCACTTAGGGCAGCATCGGTACTAGGAGGAATAACATCAATCGTATAAGTAACAGTCGTTTGTCCATCCTCCGAAGTTACGATTAAAATATCTCCATCAGTAATCGGATCGGATAAACCGGTAGTATCCCAATGTTGACTTGATCCGTCAGCAGAACAAATGTTTTCCAGGAAGACATTCTTGCTTGTGTTATATGGTACGTTATTAATCGTTCCGCTATCTCCATCGAGCGTTACAGTGTATTCTTCCGAGCTAATAGTTGCATTGCTACTCCGTGCCACCGTGGCCGTGACCAGCCAGTCTTTCGTATTTCCGGCTGCCGCTCTTACCACATAAGTAACCGGACTAGTAAAGTTATTAGGAGTGGAACCACTGATTTGCGTCTTACTGTTCACCGTAGCGGTCGCATAATCCGATAATTCAAATGTGGCGATCAAATAAGTGAGGTTAGTGCCATAGGCCACTTCAATATCAATGGTTCCCACTGCGCTATCGATCACAGCCGGACTTGTCTGCTGCACAAAGCTGAAGCTCGTAATTTCGGCGGCTGTATTCAGCAGCACGTTAAAGTACACGGTATAGGTCTTCGTAGTAGTGCCGTCTTCCGCCGTGACAACCACCGACGTCGAACCAGGTAAAACGGTGGCCTCATTAATATTTACCGTCGCATTAGGATGATTCGCCTCTGCCGTAACCTTCACTAAATCACTGCTGGGCGTTGTACCGTACGGTACGTCGATCGTGTATACGGTAATGTAAGGATTAAAGCCAGGTACAGTGACGTTGTTGACCCGCAGGTCGCTTAAGGTCGCATCTGTGCTCGGAGCCGCCACCGTAAAGGTTACGGTATAGGTCTTGGTGGTCGTGCCGTCTTCCGCTGTGACCAGCACCGTGGCCACATTATTCGGAGCCGCAAA
>CZCB01001501.1_pt1 | contig 12700 bp, 14 predicted proteins | sample 591991 | NCBI WGS metagenome assembly CZCB01 (sample SAMEA3556809, study PRJEB10932) | anaerobic digester metagenome | reverse complement strand
GAGGCCGAAGGCCGGGTCCAGGATGTAAGTGGCCGGCCCGCCGCTCACGGCCAGTTCGACCGGCTCCGCCGGCTCGCCGCAGACCAGGCTGAAGGCCCCGTCACTCACGCTGACCGGCTCGCTGAAGGTGACGGTCAGGCTGCTGCTGGCGGGGAAGTCCTCAGCGCCGTCCGCCGGGACGGTCATCGTCACGGTGGGGGGCAGGTCCTCCACCGGGGTGGTGTCGATAGTATGCCAGCCCAGCCCGTCGAAGGTGTCGGTGGCAAAGCCGTCCCACTCGAGCGCCGGGTCGAAGTCGTCGTTCCCGTTCGGGTCACCTGCCTGGATGGTCGCTTTGCGCCGCAGAGTGTTATCGGCGGTGCTGGCCAGCCCGCTGCCCCATTCGCTGCCCGGGTCAACGCCGATCTGGCCAATCACGTCGATGATGGTGGTGCCTTTGCGCAGCACCACTGCGTCGTCGCCGTTGTACCAGCCGGCACTGTTGGTCTGGTCGGCCTGCGCCAGGATGGTGGCGTTGGCCTGGGCGTGCGCCAGGACGAACACGTCCCCATCGGCGAGCGTCCCGCTCAGGTTGATGGTCAGCCCGGCGGTCGCACTGCCGTTGAAGAACATCTGCACGTTGTAGCCCCCGGCGGCCAGGTCGATGTCGGCGCCGGTGCCGTTGTAGATTTCCAGGGCCTTGTTGTTGCTGGTGCCTTCGATGTATTCGGAGAAAAACAGTTCGGTCGGGGCGGCCTGGGCCGGAGCGGCCGTCAGCGGCAGCAGGCCCAGAACCAGCGCGATCACGAGGCTTACGCTAAACAATGGTAAGGTCACGCGTTTCATCGAGGTCTCCTGTTGTTACTCATTGTCTGAAAACGAGCGTTCAGGCTGGCGCGCAGCGCCTCACATCAATCCACCCTGGGCATCTTGTGCGCTATCACCTCCCTGCGTTGAAACAGGCGCGAGTCTTCGCGCCTTCTCTGCTGTTTTGTCCCCCACCGCTAAGCGTAAATGGATACCGTCAGACCTTCAAATCCATTATATAGAAAGTCAAGTATTTCGCGGCGGGAGAGGCCGGGGATAAAAAAACTCCGCCCGGCGAGGCGGGCGGAGGCAAAGTACAGGCAGGGGATGGATCAGCTGATCAACATCACCAGTTCATTGCGGCGGAAGGTTTTGACGGCCACACCCAGCAGCACCGCGTCCACCACCAGCAGCACGCCAATGGCCCCCAGCAGCAGGGTGCGCAGGTTCAGACCGGAAAGGCGGATCATCACGCGGCCGACCACGTCGGCGGGCAGCAGCTGAGAGGCCAACACGGGCAGGAAAATCAACGCCATGAGCACGATGGACACGCGCTGGTAAGCCTGGCGGGTGGTCTCTGAGCGCAGCGAGACCATCACGCCGATGACCGAGATGAGCAGCGTGGCCAGGAAGCTGAGCGACAGGACAATGAAGAAGGTTTCCAGGCTGTAGAAGATCAGCCCGCCTTCCGGGAAGGCCACGTTGATGGTCACCGCAGCCAGCAGGAACCCGGCTACGCCGATGCCCCAGGCGTACACCACGGCCGCGGCAATCTTGCCAAACAGGATGGTCTGGTCCGTAAGGCGGCTGGCCAGCAGGGTTTCCAGGGTGTGGCGCTCGCGCTCACCGGCGAAGGCGTCGGTCACCACACTCAGCGCCAGTAGAACGGGCAGCCAGGACCAGATCAGCGGGAGGAAGGGCTCGCTGAGCCACCCTCGCCCGGTCTGAATGGGCATGAACACGCCCAGCAGGCCCAGGTAGATCAGCGTGCTCCACAGGCCGCCGCGCATGTTGCCGCGGTTCAGGAAGACTTCACGCAGCTCCTTCCAGATCAGGGTACCGATATCCTGTATCATTGCTGTTCCTCCATCATGGTCAAGAAGACTTCCTCCAGGCTGGCTTTGCCCTTGCGGACTTCGTCCACCTGCACCCCGGCGGCGATGATTTCCTGCACCAGCGGGGCGGTGTCCACGCCATCACTCAGCGCGATGGTCAGGTGATGGTCGCGCAGCTCCAGCGAGCGCACTTCGGGACGGGCGCGCAGGCTGGCCAGCAGCATTTCGCTGAACCCGCGGCCGACCACCTCCAGCTGCGGGGAGCCGGCGCGCAGGCGCAGCTCGTCGGGTGAGCCGACCATCAGCACCTGCCCGGCGCGGATGACCGCCACCAGGTCGCACAGCTTTTCGGCTTCGGCCAGGTTATGGGTGGTCAGGAAGACCGTCAGGCCCTGCTCGTGGACCAGATTCTCCAGGTCCTCGCGAAGCGCGGCCGAGGCGACCGGGTCCAGACCGGCGGTAGGCTCGTCCAGGAAGACCAGGCGGGGCTGGTGCAGCAGGGCGCGCGCCACGGCCAGCTTCTGCTTCATACCGCGGCTCCAGGTGCCGACCACTTCGTGGCGGCGGTCCCACAGGTCCAGGTCGGTGAGCAGCTTTTGGATGCGCCGGTCGCGCTCCTCGGCCGAAAGATGCCAGACACGGCCGTAAAAGTGCAGGTTGTCCAGTGCCGTCAGCCGCTCGTACAGGCCGGTGTGCTCCAGCAGCGCGCCGCACTGCTCGCGCACCCTGTCGGGCTGGCTGGCGACGTCAAAGCCGAGCACCCGGGCGGAGCCGGCTGTGGGCTTGAGCAGTCCCAGCAGCAGGCGGATGGTGGTGGTTTTGCCTGAGCCGTTGGGCCCGAGGAAGCCGAACACCGTTCCGGCGGGGACTTCGAAGGTCATTCCGTCCACCGCCTTCAGCGATCCAAACTGGCGGGTCAGGTTGAGCGTTTGGATGGCCGTACCATTCATTCGTCAATCACTCCTTGGGCAGTTGCCGCATAAATTCCTTCAGCTGGCTGCGGTAGCGTTCAAATGCGGCGCGTCCTTCTGGCTGGATGCGCAGCAGGGTGAGCGGTACCTTGCCGCGGTAGGTTTTTTCGATCAGAATATACCCGGCTTCTTCCAGTTTGGACAGGTGAGCCGAGAGATTGCCTTTGGACAGTCCAGTTTCGTGTAACAGGTACAGGAAATCTACCTCCTCAGCGACGTACAGGATGGACATGATCATCAACCGGGCTGGCTCGTGGATCAGCCGGTCGATTTCAGCGAGGCTGCGCAGGGTTTCACTCATGCTGTGCCCCCGTTTCTCCCTGTGTTACAGGGAGCCATTTTCCGCCTCGACAGGTCGGGTGCTCGCCAGGTAACTGCGCAGGGTGACCGCGCCGGAGACCAGCATGCCCAGCCCGAACAGGAAGAACATGCTGGCCGAGGCCAGTTCAAAGGGGACCCAGAACGTCACCGCCAGCCCGCCGGCAAGGAGGAAAAGCGCCAGCAGGTAGAAGCGGAGCACGCCGAAATACCAGCCTAAGTAGGCCATCAACAGGCTGAAGAACAGCGAGGCGATGGCGGGCGTCCAGTCCTGCGGGAAGAGGTTGAACAGCAGCCCCATGGAAAAACCGACCAGCCCGCCGGCCAGCAGACCGGTGATCGCGCGGGTGATCCGGCGCCCGCGGGTGGGCCGGCGGTAGGCGACGTACCCGGTGCGCGGGTAGGTGATGCGCTCTTTCAGCTGCACGACCACGCGCCCGCTGAGCCAGATGCCAAGCAGGATCAGCGCCGGCTGCCCGATCCCCAGAACCCAGGCCCGGGCAGTCTCCGAGGTCAGCCGGGCGGTGATGGCGAAGAACGCCGCCAGCACCCAGAGAAACAAGCCGGTGACCATTTCGACCAGCCCGTCGACGTACCAGTAGCGGCGGGTGCGCTTTTCCAGATCCGAGAGAGGGTTGGGCGAGTTCATAATTGGGGCTTCCTTAATACCAGTTTGTATCGCAAACCTGTTTGTGATTAGTGTAGCACCTCTGCGCTCACCTGTCAAGAGATTGGGAAGGAAGTATCTCAAAATTGCGCCGGCAGGTTTTTCCTGCCGGCGCTGGCTTCCGCCGCGGGAGGCGGGTGGATCTATTCGACTTTATGGAGCGACCACAAACCAGACGTCATTCACCCCGTGGCCAGTGGTGTCGCCGGGCTGTTCGTCCTCCACCCAGTAATACAGGGGCGCTCCGTCATAGGTCACCAGCAGGCCGCCCTGGGCAAAGGGAATGGTGCCGATTTTGCTGTCGTCCACACCCTCGCCGGCCGAAATCTGGTCCTCGCTGTCCACCAGGAGGGGAGGCCAGGCGACCAGACAGCCGCCCGTGCAGTTGCTTACGCCCGGCTCGTCCATGGTGAACAGGTACAGCGTCATCCCCTCGCCGTCCACCAGATAATCACCCAGCTCGGGGCTGTTAGCCACCTCCAGCACCACTCCGCTCATGCTGGAGTCGTCGCCAAGACCCTCAGGCGGCATCACGAACCAGACGTCGTTCACGCCGTGTCCGGTGGTGTCGCCAGGCTCCTGGTCTTCGACCCAGTAGTACAGCGGCCACTCGTCATAGGTCACCAGCAGGCCGCCGTCCTCGAAGGGGATGGTGCCGATCAGGCTGTCGTCCACGCCTTCCCCGGCCTGGATCTGGTCTTCACTGTCGACCAGCAGCGGGGGCCAGGCTTCGAGACAGCCGCCGGTACAGTTGCTTACCCCGGGTTCGTCCATGGTGAAGTAGTAGAGGGTCATGCCCTCGCCGTCCACAAGGTAGTCGCCCAGTTCCGGGCTGTTGGCCACCTCCAGCACAACCTGGCCGGTCATGGCGCCTTCCGTGGCCTCCATGGTGCCTTCAACGCCCATGCCCGCGCCGGTAACGGTAAAGGGCGGGGAAATCATGGCGTTGTCCACCATGGCCGGGATATCCGCGCCGGGGAACTCATACACCCCGACCTCACCGGCGTCCACGTGGAGCATAGCGAAGAGCGTTTCAGTGGCTTCAGCCGGGTTCAGCTCCACAACCACGTCTGTATTCTCACCGTCCACGACCGGAGCGTAGCCGATCACCGGGCCGGGCGAACCGCCGTCATCGATGTGGATCACGATCCAGCCGGGCCCGTCCGAGACCACCCGGTCGATGGTCACCGAGCCGCTCTCAATGGACTGGTCGCTGACCACCACCTCCGGCCCGCCGCCGGTCACCGGCACCTCGGCGGTCTCCATGGCCTCGGTCGCCGCGGTGGTAGGTTCGGGCATCATGGTGTCGAGCGCGCCCGGAGCGGCCGTCTCCAGCGCGCCGGGAATATCTGTAACCAGCTCGGTCGCTTCACCGACCGGCGCACAGGCCGCCAGAAGCAAAGCCACCAGTAAGAGCAGTCCCATTCCAACTTTTTCGGATTTCCATCGAGCGATCATCGTTTTCCTCCTCTGATCGTACCAGGCTTAAATCACCCCTGTGTACGCATAGATACGCACGGGATCGCTAAATGGATTTATATTGTCCGATTTGGGAGCGGGGACTGGTTTACAGCTCGCCGGCCATAACCCTCGGGCCGGTGGGGCCGGGACTGCCGCCGGCCGGCTCGACGGTGATGCCGAAGCGCGGGTATTCGGCCAGCGGGCGCGGGGCTTCGATCACCAGCGCGCCGTAGCCGCCCGCATCCACCGAGAACACCCCGCCGCTGGCGAGCTCACCGTCCGGCTGAATCAGCCACAGCTGGTACTGGCGGGGGCTCACCGTCCGGCTGAATCAGCCACAGCTGGTACTGGCGGTCTTCCGGCAGCGGCGGCAGGTCGTCGACCACCAGCGTGCCGGTGCTGCCGTCCGGGCTGATGATCATCAGGCCTCGGGCGTCCGGCGCGGCGGCGTCGCCCAGCAGGGTCACCGAGCGGAAGGTGGCTGGCTCCGGCTGGAGGGACTGCAGCAGCAGCGCGCCGCCCAGCGCCAGAGAGACCAGCAGCAGCACGGCGGCCAGCGACCAGGCCAGCCGCGCGGAGGAGAGCAGGGCCACCGGCCAGGAGGGGCGGGACGGCCGGACCTGCTCCATCACCGCCTGTCGAAGCCGTGCGGGCGGCTCGACGGCGGGGACGGCCTGCGCCAGGGCCGCCAGCGCATCCAGATAAGCGGTCAGCTCGGCCTGGCAGGTCGGGCAGGCGCGCACATGCTCCTCCACGCCCTGCCGTTCTTCGGGATTCAGGGCGTCGAGGGCGTAAGCAGGGAGTTGGTCCAGCACGTGTTCCTGATTCATGGTGTTTTTCTATGAATTGATACGCAAAATCCGCCGCTTTGGATGCATTTTCACTCGAGGGGTTAGCGCCGGTCCTCGCTGTGCTCCTCGGCAAGGAAGGCGCGCAGCTTGTGCAGCGCCAGCCGCACCCGCGTTTTGATGGTTCCCAGGGGCTGGTGGAGCAGGGCGGCGATCTCCTGCTGGCTCAGCCCGCGGAAGTAGGCCAGCGCCAGGGCGGTGCGCTGCTCGGGAGGGAGCGCGGCCAGCGCCTGGCGCACCTGCTCGCGGCTGGAGCTGTCCAGCACGAACGGCTCAAGACCGGCTCGTTCGGCCGTCAGGCTTTCCAGCCCGTCCAGGCTGATCCAGCTTCCCTCCGGGCGCACGTTCTGCCGACGCAGCATGTCGATGGCGCGGTTGCGGGCGATGCGGGAAAGCCAGGTGAGGACTCTGCCCGCCTCCGGCCGGTAGCTGCCGGCCTTGCGCCAGACCTGCAGGAAGACGTCCTGAGAGACCTCTTCGGATAACCCGGCGTCGTTGGTGATGGCCAGGGCCAGGCTGTACACCAGCCGGCCGTATCGGTCGTACAGCTCGGCCAGCGCTTCGGGTTCGGACCTGGCGATCCGTCGGATCAGGGTCTCGTCATCCATTTATTTGCCCCTCTTTGATTATACAGAAGGGAGGAGATGAGGGGCGCAGTCCGGGATGCCCGGGCGCGTCAGGGATATGGCTGCCGCCAGCGTATCCCCCTGGTTCACATTGGGGTCCATGCCTACTATCCTGGAAGTGGTCGCCAACCCATCCCCCCTTACCTCCCTTCCCATACACTTAGGAGTGGGCGGTAACCCCCATGACTGGCTGGAAAAGGGGCCACTCTCATGGGGCCAGGGGGGGATGGGAGGGTAAAGGCTCTCCGTGTATACTCCAAGAAATCCCTCACTGGCAGTGAGCCAAACCCCAAAATGCGGATCCGCCTCTGGCGGGGCCAGTTTCCAGTATAATGATACAAATGTTCCATCGCAGCAAAGGGGTATACCGTGCCCGTCAACTACCAGCAAGTCCAGCTTCAAATTAAAGAGATGGGTCAGAACGCTCCCCGGATGGCCCGGGACCTGCGCGAGCGGGCCGATACCGGCCGCGAGCTGCTTGCCGGCTTCGCCAAAGACCTGGATTACCTGCGCGGACTGCTTGAACAGGCCGCGGCGGACAACCCCGGCCTGCGCTGCGCCGCCCCGCGGGAGGAGCCGCTGGACTACGTGTTCAGCGCCCCGCCGTTCGGCGAACACCTGCCGGTGCTGCTGGCGGCGGACGGCTCGCAGGTGAACCCCAACCGCCACGACGCGGTCGAGTTTGGCCTGATCAATGTGGGCGTGTTCCGCATCTGCCCGGGACGGCCGCTGGCCCCCAGCGAGCAGGTGCGCACCACGCTGCTCTACGCGCAGGACCTGGACAGCGAGCAGGAGCGGCTGACCGAGGAGCTGGTGGCGCTCAAGCGCGACCTGACCGAGCGCAAGACCCTGGCCGACCTGGCCGCCCTGGAACCGCAGCCGGTGATCACCCTGACGGACGGCCCGCTGGAGTTGTTCCTGCAGTCCCGCGACGACCGCCGCCTTGACGAGCAGTTTGACCAGTACCTGGACGTGCTTGAGGAGCTTGCCGCGATGAACGTGGCCACCGCCGGGTATGTGGATAAGCCCAGCTCTGATCTGGTGGTGCGCCTGCTGGAGCTGGTGAAGCTGCGGGACCGTCCTTCGGCGGCCGGGCGGGAGCGGCCGCTGCGCGGGCTGACAGACGCGGCTCTGTTCGCCGATCTGCTCGGTCCGGGGCAGCGCTCGGCCGTTTTTACCATCCATTCGCGCACCTCGCAGCGCTTTGCCGAACGTCTGGGCGGAGCGCTGGAGCTGTGCTTCTTTTACCTCAACGTCGGCCGGCCGGATCATCCGTCGCTGGCCCGGGTGGAAATCCCCGAATGGGTGGCCCGCCAGCCGTACCTGCTGAACCTGCTGCACGCCGCGCTGGTCCAGCAGTGCGCTCAGATGGCCGGCGCAGCCTACCCGTATGCGCTGCACCGCGCCCACGAGGTGGCCCTGGTCACCATGACCGACAAGCGCCAGGTGGCTGGCCTGATCTGGGCCGAGCTGTGGAAAAACGGCGTGATTCCAGGGGACATGTCCAACAAGCAGTATCTCAAAGACCTGCCAGGACGAGGGAGACGTTCATCATGACCATGATCGAGATAGGGCGCCTGCTGCGCTCGAGCACCACTGCCTGTGTGATCGGCTGCCGCGTCTCGCAGCTGAACACCCCTGCCTTCGGGGGCATGGTCCGCATCCCACTGGGGGACGGGTACCAGGTCTACGGGCTGATCTACGATATTCGCATCGACGACGACGGGCTGGTGCGCCATCTGGTGACCGCCGAGGGCGTCAGCGAGGAGGTGCTGCTCGACAACCGGCTGAACCGCAACGTGCCGGTGGAGATCAGCGTGCTGTTCGTGGGCTATGAAATGGGCGGGCGCATCTCGCATCTGCTGCCGCCTCGCCCGCCGCTGACGCTGGACATGATCTACTCCTGCTCGGACGAGGAACTGTGCGCCTTCACCGGGGCCGGGCATTTCGGCTACTTCCGCCACGTGCTGCGGGCGGAGGACGTGCCCACCGGCGAGCTGCTGGCCGCCCATCTGAGCCAGGCGCACCGCGCCCAGTGCGCCGGGGGCAATCACTCCTGGGGCGTATCCGCCACCCAGGAGCTGATCACCCTGCTGCGCGACGATTATCCCACCCTGATGTCCGTGCTCGGCGCGCTTTCCGACGCCGGGCTGGCGCTCTAAGCGGAGGCCCCCATGCATGACAACAACCAACCCATCGGCTACGTGGTCTCTGGCAGCCTGAAGAACAACCTGCTGGTGCGCCTGACTGTACCGCCGCAGCAGGTGCAGGAAGGTTCCTTCGTGGTGGTCGAAGCGGGCGACTGGCAGTTTTACGGGCTGGTGACCGACCTGCAGCTGGGCGCCACCGACCCGCGTTTTGCCGACGAGCAGAGCGAGGCCCGCATGCCCGGCCGGCTGGCGTCGCTGCTGCACGGGCAGACGCTGTACACCAACCTGGTGGTGCTGCCCGCCCTGATGCTGGAGCGCGGCCCGGACCCGGCTTCGGCGGAATACCCCGCCTGGCGCGAATCCCATCCCCAGGACCCGCGGCCTGTTCCGGTCAAGACGGTGCCCTCGCACCACGCTCCGGTGCGGCTGGCCTCCGCCGGTGATGTGGCTGAGATCTTCGGCAGCCCCAACGAAGAGGGCATGTTCGAAGTGGGCCGCACCCGCGAACAGAATCACCCGCTGTGCATCAACCTGGACCGGCTGGTGCAGCGCTCCTCGGGCATTTTCGGCGCCACCGGCACGGGCAAGTCCTTCCTGACGCGCATCCTGCTGGCCGGGCTGATCAAGCACAACCGCACCTCGGTGCTGGTATTCGACATGCACAACGAGTACGCCTACGACGACATCGCCTCCGACACCAGGAAGCGGGTGTTCGGCCTGAAGAGCCTGTTCGGGGCGCAGGTGCAGGTGGCCGCACTGGGCCGCGGCGGCACCGTGCGCGGGCAGGCCCCCGACTTTCACCTGGAGATCGCCGAGTCGGACATCACCCCGGCGGATATCGAGCTGCTCACCCGCGAGCTGAACCTCAAGGAGACCACCCCGGCCACGCTGGAAGCGCTGGTGACCACCTTCGGCAGGAACTGGTTCCACGAGTTCAAGCACATGCGCTCCGGCGCGATGATCGAGACCGAGGACGGGAAGAAGGTTCCCGCACCCGATTCGGTGGCCGCCTGGGCCAACCATGCCGGGGTGAACGTAATGGCCGCCGAAGGCCTGCACAGCAAGCTCGGCCGGCTGTTCAACAAACCCTACATCGTCGAGAAGCCCGCCGCTGACACCGTTTCTGAGATCGTCCGGGCGCTGGCGGGCCGCAAGCATGTGGTGCTCTCCTTCGCCGACTACGAGAGCGACCTGGACTACCTCTTTGTGACCAACCTGCTCACCCGCCGCATCCGCGCCGCCTGGGAGGAGATGACCAACCAGAATCGCTCGCATCCCGAGCAGAACCCTGAGCCGCGGCCGCTGGTGATCGCCGTGGAAGAGGCCCACAAGCTGCTCAACCGCGAAATGGCTGCCCAGACCACCTTCTCGACCATCGCCCGCGAGATGCGCAAGTACTTCGTCACCCTGCTGATCATCGACCAGCGCCCCTCGCAGATCTACGACGAGGTGATGAGCCAGCTGGGCACGCGCATTTCCGGCTGGCTGGGCGATGACGCTGACATCGCCGCGGTGCTCTCAGGCCTGGCCGGGCGCGACGAGCTGCGCGGCATGCTGGCCCGGCTGCAGCCGAAAGAAGAGGTGCTGATCCTGGGGCAGGCGGTGCCCATGCCCATCATGGTGCGCTCGCGGCGCTACGACGAGCGCTTCCGCCAGGAGATCAGCGGCAGGCAGTTTTCGGCGGACGAGCTGATCCGCCAGCTGGGCTTCTAGCCCTGCGACGCAGCCCAGAAGAGCAGGGCGACGCCGATTCCCAGCAGAATGCCCGCGGCCACCTGGCGCGGGGTGTGGCCGAGCACCTCTTTCAGCCGGCGCTCCGAAATGGGGTGGCCCTGAATCAGTTCGTCGATGAGCAGATTGATGCGCTGGGCGTGGAACCCGGCCTGGCGGCGCACGCCGGTGGCGTCGTAGATTACCACCATGGCGGTGGCCATGGCCAGCGCAAAGAGCGGCGACTGGAAGCCGTAGTTCAATCCGATGGAGATGGTCACCCCGGTCATCAGCGCGGAGTGCGAGGAGGGCATGCCGCCGGGTGAAAACCACAGCGCCCAGTTCAGCCGCCGGGTTTCCAGATAAGAGATGGGCACCTTGAGGAACTGGGCGATGAGCCAGGCGGTCAGCGCGGCCGTCAGCGGCTGGTTGCTGGCGATCAAGAAGGGCAAATCCCGCAGCCCGGGGGCCAACCAGACAGGGCCGTCCACAGTCATGCTCCCGATCAATCCTCGTCTTCGTAGGTCAGGTCTTCGCCGGTCAGCTGGCGGATGCGCAGCTCGGCCTGCTCCAGCAGCTGGGCGCAGCGTCTGGCCAGGGCCTGGCCGCGCTCGAACAGCGCCAGCGATTCCTCCAGGGTCTTGCTGTCGGTTTCCAGCAGGCGGACGATTTCCTCCAGCTCGGCAAAGGCCTGTTCGTAGCTCAGTTCTTCCACAGCGGTGGGTTCCATGCGCTTCCTCTCAGGGATGGGGTTGGTCGGGGTGCGCGGCGGTCACCTGCGCGTCGAAAGCGCCTTCGGCCAGGCGCACATGCACGTCCTGCCCGGCCTGCAGCCCGGCGGAGGAGTGCAGCACCCGCCCGGCGGTATCGGTGACCACGGCGTAACCGCGCTGCAGCACGGCCAGCGGGTTGAGCGCCGCCCAGCGCCCGGCCAGCGCCTGACTGCGTGCCTGCCGCAGCGCCAGAATGTGCTTCTGGGCGCGCTTTGCGCGCTCGACCAGATCGTCCAGCCGCTGGCGGTCGTTTTCCACCCGGCGGAGCGGAGAGAGATGGTCGAGGCGGTAAGTGGCCTCGTCCAGGTCGCCGGTCAGCTGGTCCAGCCGGCTGCCGAAGGCCGCGGCCAGCGCGTCGATGGTCCCGGACAGCTCGCGGCGCAGGTCGTCGCGGTCCGGTGAGACGGCCACAGCCGCACCGGTGGGGGTCGGGGCGCGCAGGTCGGCGGCGAAGTCGCTCAGGGTAAAGTCGGTCTCATGCCCGATGCCGGTCACCACCGGGATGGGGCATTCGGCGATGGCGCGCACTACCCGCTCGTCGTTGAAGGCCCACAGGTCCTCCAGCGAGCCGCCGCCGCGGGCGAGAATGACCACATCCGGGTTCTGGCGGCACACCGCGCGCAGGGCGGCTGTGATGGTCAGCGGGGCGTTGTCGCCCTGCACCTGGGCCGGGGCGACGATCACCTCGCACAGGGGGTAGCGATCGCGCAGGATGTTGAGCATGTCCTGCAGGGCCGCGCCGGTGGGAGAGGTGACAATCCCCACCACCTTCGGGTGCGGCGGCAGGGGGCGTTTGCGCTCCGGGTCGAACAGGCCTTCCTGCTCCAGCCGGGCCTTCAGGCGCAGAAATTCCTGGTACAACCAGCCTTCGCCGGTCAGGCGCATGGAGTCCACGTACAGCTGGTACTGCCCGTCGCGCTCGTAGATGCTGATGCGCCCGTGGGCTTCCACGGCCATGCCGTTCTGCAGATTCCCGCGCAGCCGCTGGGCGGTGGAGCGCCAGATCACGCAGCGCAGCGAGGCACCTTCATCCTTGAGGGTGAAGTAGATGTGCCCCGAGGACGGGCGCGACAGGTTGGAAATTTCGCCCTGCACCCAGACGTCCTGCAGCAGCAGATCGCTTTCCAGCACCTGGCGCAAATACAGGGTCAGGTCGGAAACTCGCAGCGATATGGTCCGCAGGTAGGGAAGGAAGGAACGCTGTTCCATGTACCCTAGCATACCGTGACTGCCCGGGCGTGTCAACGCTGGCGGGGCGGGGGATGCGGGCGTATTCCCGGTCTGCGGCGGGCGTATTTGACCCCCGCCGGTTCGTCGCAGCGGTGCTACAATGAA
>CZCB01001646.1_pt1 | contig 12707 bp, 7 predicted proteins | sample 591991 | NCBI WGS metagenome assembly CZCB01 (sample SAMEA3556809, study PRJEB10932) | anaerobic digester metagenome | reverse complement strand
CTTAGAACCCATGGACTTCCTGAAGATAAAGGAAAGATAAGATGTACAAAAGAGTTCTCCCGCGAATGTGGTTATGAGGCCATGATGGATATATTAGACTATACTATACCTAGTGCAGTGGCGACAACCGATGATTTGCTGGCATTTGGCGCAAACTTGGCTATACAGGAAAAAAAGCTAGAGGGAATAGCTTTGACAGGATTTAATAATACTTATCTTGCAGAGTACCAGACACCGAGTCTTACGTCGGTAGATATAAATGCTGAAAAATTAGGGATGTATGCTGCAAAGTTACTCATAGATAAGTTAGAGAAAAAGGATATGCCCACTAACCACTATGTAGTAGATACAAAATTAGTGGAGCGCGACTCCACTTTGCAATAATATACATTTAATTGCCTACTAAGGGGGGATTTATATCTTAATGCCATTCAATAGTACTTAGAGGTAGAATGGTTCAAAGCAAAGCTAAGAATGAAAATTTATTGAAGGAGTTGAGAAAATGGGTAGTAAATCAGTAAGACGCATAAGTATGATTTTAATAGTTATATTATTTGGTACTCTTTTATTAGCTGGTTGTAGTTCAGAGGGAACACAGCCAGAGGGTGATACAGGCAAGGAAATTGAAGAAGATGGTCAAAAAGAAAATGGCGATAAAGAAACAAAAGATTCAGACGAGCAGGTTGAGTTAGATATATTTCAATTTAAAGTGGAAATTGCGAAACAATTAGAAGAGGCTGTAGAGACTTATGAGGAAAACAATTCAAATGTGAAAATTAATTTAGAAACCGTTGGCGGCGGAGATGACTACGGAGCTGCATTGAGGGCAAAGTTTGCTTCAGGTTGGGAGCCAGCTATTTTTAACGTAGGAGGTCCTCAAGATGTGGAGGATTGGATGCATAAACTTGAGGATTTATCAGATGAGCCATGGGTAGAATTAGCACTTCCAGGTGTGTTAGATGGAGTAATCAGCGATGGAGGCATCTATGGTATGCCATATAATATGGAAGGTTATGGATTTATATATAACAAGCGAATATTTGAAGCAGCTGGTATAGATGCATCTAGTATCCAAGATTTTGATTCATTGGAAAAGGCAGTAAAAGAGCTAGATCAAAAGATAAAAGCTGGGGATTTGAAAGACGAATTTCCACAGTTAGAGGCTGTATTTGAATTGCCTGCTAAAGAAAAGTGGGTAACAGGGCTTCATACATCGAATGTGTTCTTGGGACAGGAGTTTGAAAGTTCTATAGATGCTTATAATTCAGATACTGTAGAATTCAAATATGGTGAGCAATTTAAGCAAATAATTGATCTTCAAGCTAATTATTCAAGTAGTAGCGAAAAGAAGGAACAGCTTACAAGTGTAGATTATGCTACGCAAGTAGATCAAGGATTAGCAATAGAGCGAGTGGCTATAATTCAGCAGGGTAATTGGATTTATCCAGAGGTTGAAAGTATTGATCCAGAAGTAGCAGAGAATTTAGGCATATTGCCAATACCTGTAAAAGGGGCAAAGGAAGATTGTATACCTGTAGGTGTACCTATGTACTGGGCGATTAATAAAGATCAAGATGATGCAGTGAAAGATGCTGCTAAAGATTTTATAAATTGGCTATATACATCAGATGAAGGTAAGAATTTTGTAGTAAATAAATTTCACTTTATCCCACCTTTGAGTGGATATGAAGATGTGCGCCCTGAAGATGCATTGGGAGCAGCAGTGTTGGAGTATTCTGAAGCAGATAAAGTGATACCATGGGTATTTATGGGATATCCTACAGGCTGGGGAGAAGATATATTAGGAATGAATATCCAAGTTTATCTTGCCGGAGGGACTAGCTGGGATGACATGCTCAAGACGTGTATAGAAGAGTGGGAAACAGCTAGGCAAAATGAATAAAATAAAAGAATGTGGGGTGTGCTCTAAACTTTTGTTTAGGGCACAGCCCCTAAAATAAAACTTAGTGAAAAGTTTCATAGTTATTATACACTTTATTTGCAGGATAGCAAAGTGCATATGTGAAAAATTTCTAATAATGGAAAGAGCTAATATATGAGGATGTGGGGATATGAAAAAATCAAAAAAGTGGTTTGTGCTATTTGTTGCACCAATATTGTCTATATTTTTAATTGTAGTGATAGTACCCATGTTTATGGGAGTTTACTACTCCTTTACTGATTGGGATGGTATACGGAGTAGAGGATGGGTTGGACTTAAAAATTATATACAAATTTTCACAGGAGATAAATATTTTTTAAAGTCATTCTTCTTTACTTTAAAATTTGCAATAGTGTCTGTAATAACTATAAACTTACTTGGATTTTGTCTTGCACTTTTGGTGACTAGAGGCATTAAAAGGAGTAACGTACTTAGAAGTATATTTTTCATACCTAATCTCATTGGTGGCTTGATCCTAGGTTTTATATGGCAGTTCATATTTATAAATGGATTTAATTATATTGGAAAAAGCCTAGGTATAGAATGGCTGCAGGGTTGGTTATCTGATCCCGTAACAGGTTTTTGGGGATTGATAATTTTGATGTCTTGGCAAATGTCAGGCTATATGATGGTTATTTATATTTCAGCTTTGGAGAATATACCAGAGTCATTGGTAGAAGCGGCAGAAATTGATGGTGCAAATGCATGGAATAATTTAATTAATATTATTATTCCCCTTGTTGCGCCGGCGTTTACAGTAGGTTTATTTTTAACACTGTCTAACTCCTTTAAGTTATTTGATCAGAATCTAGCATTGACAGCTGGAGGTCCTTATAATTCAACCCAAATGTTGGCATTAAACATATACAATACTGCATTTAGCTTTAATAAATATGGTGTTGCTCAAGCAAAGGCAGTTATTTTTCTCATATTAGTCGGTGCTATTACACTTACTCAAATGTATATAAGTAAAAAAAGAGAGGTTGAGATGTGATGAGGTCTAAAAAGAAGGCTGTAAATATAATATTATGGATTGTAGCTATAGTACTAGCAGTTATATATATCTTTCCATTTTATATAGTAGTAGTAAATTCATTCAAGACTCAAAAGGGAATATTCCTAAATGTTATGGGATTGCCATCTAAGGAGTTTTTTAGGCCTCAAAATTATATAGATGCGTTTAAACAGTTGAATTTTATACATTCGTTTACTAATTCACTATTGATTACTGTATCAAGTACTGTATTAATAATAATGTTGAGCTCTATGTGTGCATGGATGCTTGTTAGAACAAAGAATAAACTTAGTAATTTCATATTTTTTCTGTTTGCAATTGCTATGTTAATTCCATTCCAGTCGGTTATGCTTCCACTTGTGAGTATTATGGGTAAAATAGGTTTTTTAAATCCCCCTGGATTGGTATTTATGTATATTGGATTTGGCGCAAGTTTATCTGTCATTTTGTATCATGGTTTTATTAAGTCGATTCCGTATGAACTTGAAGAAGCAGCTACTATAGATGGCTGTAATCCATGGCAGATGTTTTGGTTAATTATATTTCCATTGCTACACAATACAACCATTACTATAAGTATATTGAATGTTATGTGGATTTGGAATGACTTTTTATTACCCCAATTGGTGATAAATAAGCCCCAATGGCACACCATACCACTTAAAATGTTTTACTTCTTTGGACAATTTTCTAAGAAATGGGATTTAGCTTTGGCTGGACTTGTGATTTCAATAATTCCTGTTGTGGTGTTCTATGTCATTACTCAAAAATACATAGTGAAAAGTATTACTATGGGGGCTATTAAATAGATTTATTATGAAATATAGTGCCCATTAGGGTGCTGTATATATAAAAATATCATAATGGAGGGAAACTGTTATGAAAAAAAGAGTGTCAATAATGTTAGTGGTAGTACTTTTATTCTCAATGTTAGCTATTGGTTGTTCGAAGAATGGTGAGGAAGTCGATACACCTGAAGAAGATGGCAACCAGGTAGAAGAGCAGCAACCAGAGGATGAAGGCAAAGAAGATGAAGGAATAGATGATGCTGAAATACAGCCTGAAGAGGGAGCAAGTTTAAAGCTTTGGATGGACAATGATGATTACAATGAAAAAATAGTTGAGGCATGGAATGAAGAATATCCAGATATTGAACTTGAGGTGGAGAATGTTGGAACTACAGATTCGCGAGGTAAAATAGAGCTTGATGGACCTGCAGGAGTAGGTGCCGATGTATTTGTGACGGCTCATGACCATGTGGGACTTGCTGTAGAGGCAGGGCTTATATTAGAAAACGACCTATTTGTTGATTATGTGAATGAAAACTTTATGGAATCTGCTATTCCAGCTGTTACTTATCAAGGAAAAATGTACGGTTTTCCAATGAGTATCAAGACAGTAGGTCTTTTCTATAACAAGGACATAGTAGATAAACCTGCTGAGACATGGGATGAGATATTTGAATTTGCAAAAGAGTTCAATGAACCATCTCAAAATAAATTTGCTATGGTGTGGCAGGTAAACGAGCCATATCACAACCACGGTTTCTTATCGGGTTATGGCTATGAGATGTTTGGACCTGATGGCGAAGATGTAGATAAGCTTGGATGGGATACACCAGAGGCTCTTGAAGGTATGAAGTTCTATCAAAAACTCAAAGAAATATATCCTGTACCTGCTCAAGATGCAGACTGGGATGCAATGACATCCATGTTCTCAGAAGGTAATGCAGCTTATGCCATAAGTGGACCATGGTCTATAAATGATTTTGAAGGGGTTGTAAACTTTGGTGTAACAAAATTACCCAAATTACCTAATGGAAATTATCCCATTACTTTTTCAACTGTAGATGTTGCTTGCGTAAGTTCTTATACTGAGTATCCTAATGCAGCAAAACTACTTGCGAAGTTTTTGTCTAGTGAAGAAGGTCTAAAAATACTATATGAGACAAAACGTGAACTTCCAACAAATTTAAAGGCACAAGAACTACCTGAAATTGCAGAAGATGAGTATTTGGCAGGTATAGCTGAGCAGGCCGAAAATAGTATTCCAATGCCCCTTATACCTGAGATGGGTAGCGTATGGGATCCATATAAGAAGGCTTTAACTGCAGTATGGGATGGAGTGCAAGAACCTGAGGAGGCACTAAAGTCTGCACAGGAAGAGTTTGAGGCAGCTATACAACAGCAAGGTGACTGAGTAAATTTAGCTATTTATTTTTGAGGAGGAGCATTTTACATGCTTCTCCTTAAAGCTATTTTTTATTATTTTGGGATATCTTGGAATAGTTGATTGTTAAAAAAAGTATAGAAAATCCTTGGAAAGGAGATGTTCCCATGAAAAAATCCAAAAAAGCAGGTATTTTGTCTGCCATAATATGGGGTGCAGGGCAAATATATAATAGACAATATCTGAAGGGAGCAATATTTCTTGTTATACAAATTCTAGTAGGTATAAACTTAGATTACTTTAAGCAGGGATTATGGGGACTTATAACCTTAGGCGAAGTGCCTAGTAAGACAGTAGGAGGAAAAGTAATACATGGTGATAACTCCATTATATTGATGGTTAAAGGCATAATATGTTTGCTTGTATTATTAATTGTACTAGCTATATATATACTAAATATAAGGGATGCGGTAAAGACGGGGGCATTATATGACAAAGGTGAACCAGTTCCTGATAGTACTGAGTTTTTCAAGGAATTATGGGATCAATCATTTGCATATATAATGCTGTTACCAGCTGGAGTATTCCTATTGTTTTTAGTAATCCTACCCCTTATATTCGGATTTTGCGTTGCATTTACAAATTATTCGTCACCTGAACATTTACCACCGGCAAAACTTGTAGATTGGGTTGGATTTGAGAATTTTAAAAATATATTCAAATTGCCTATGTGGAATCAGACATTTTTAGGTGTATTTAAGTGGACTGTTATATGGGCAGTATTGTCGACAGCTACCTGTTTTCTTGTGGGACTAATAATGGCTGCCCTTATAAATAGCGATAGGGTTAAACATAAAAAATTCTGGCGTACTATATATATTTTGCCATGGGCTATCCCAGGCATGATATCATTATTGATATTCAGGTGTCTATTTAATGGACAGTTTGGTCCTATAAATCAGTTTTTGCGTCAATATGGATTTATACAGCAGAATATACCTTGGCTATCTGATCCTACCCTTGCCAAAATCACTATAATAATGGTCAATTTATGGTTAGGTTTTCCGTATTTCATGGCATTAACATCAAGTGTAATGACTGGAATTGATCCAACGTTATATGAGGCGGCAGAAATCGATGGCGCTACTGGTAAGCAAAGTTTTTGGCATATAACGCTTCCATTGGTACTATATTCAACAGCACCGCTTCTCATAATGTCATTTGCCCATAATTTCAATAATTTCAATGTTATATACTTTTTGACTGAAGGTAATCCTATAAATCCGTCCTATAAATTTGCTGGGCATACAGATATATTTATAACATGGATATATAAATTGACTATGAACAATAAGCAGTTTAATATGGCGTCTGTGATGTCAATACTTATATTCTTGATTGTAGGTTCTATCTCAGCTTGGAACTTTTTAAACACCCAATCCTTTAAAGAGGAGGATATAGTATGATAAATGATGTATCTACACAGCGGAATAGTTCGACGCGTTTTAAAAAGCATGTACGTCCTTCAGATGTTATTGTAAATCTTTTACTCTATATAGTACTTATAATAGTTGCTTTGGCAGTTATAGCACCTATAATTTGGATAGTAGGTTCATCCTTTAATCCATCTAGCAGCTTGATGTCAGCTACTGCAGTACCGAAAGAGCCTACTATAAAACATTACAAAAATCTATTTACAAAGACGAAGTTTGGAAATTGGTATTTAAATACTCTTAAGATAGCTCTAATTAATATGGTTTTATCTGTAGCACTTAGTGTAACAACTGGATATGTGTTTTCTAGGTTTAATTTTAAAGGGAAAAAACCTGCTCTTTTGAGTATATTAGTACTTCAGATGTTTCCAAGTTTTATGGGTATGATTGCCATATATATGCTACTTTGGCAGCTAAAACTCTTAGACAGCCATCTGGGACTTATATTGGTATATGCTGCTGGACAGATTCCTTACAACACATGGCTTGTAAAGGGGTATATGGCCTCCATACCGAAGAGTTTTGATGAGGCAGCGAAGATAGACGGGGCATCTAATATGACTATATTTACAAAGATCATTTTACCCCTTATGAAGCCAATTACTGGATTTATTGCATTAACTCAATTTATGGCACCATGGATGGATTTCATATTTCCTAGGTTAATACTGAGCAGTGACAAGAAAAAGACACTTGCTATAGGGCTTTTTGATCTCATCTCTGGTAATACAAACAATAACTTTACCATGTTTGCAGCCGGAGCAGTACTTGTGGCAGTTCCCATTACTTTAATATATGTGAACATGCAGCGATATTTACTAGAGGGAATGATGGCCGGCGCAACCAAGCAATGATATATGTACTATTTAAAAAGAGTAGAAGGACAGCTTAAGTTCTCACAAAAAAGTATTTAATTTTTGTGAGAACTTAAGTAATATAGATTTTTTTAGATGCAAAGCACTATGGAGGGATTGATTATCTATATGAAGAGGATATTTTCAATTATCATGATTGCTTTATTATGTGCCAATGTAAGTGCTTGTAAACCATTTGATAGTTCAAAGGCGAGTACTAGTGAAGATTCTGTACATGAGGAGCAAGCAGAAGAGAAAAAGGTGAAGGATAATGAAGAAGCTGATAGTGCGAAAGAAGAAAAAGAGCAGAGGCTCTCTAAAGTAAATGTACCTAAATGGTCAGAAGATGCAGTGATATATGAAGTAAATATAAGACAGTATACAAAAGAAGGTACATTCAAAGCTTTTGAGGAGCATCTTCCGCGTTTAAAAGAACTCGGGGTAGATATATTATGGTTTATGCCTATTCACCCCATATCTGAAAAGAACCGCAAGGGTACACTAGGTTCTTACTATTCAGTTCAAAACTATAAAGAGGTAAATCCCGAGTTTGGAACAATGGAAGAATTCAAAGAACTTGTAGATAAATGCCATGAAATGGGTTTTAAAGTTTTACTTGACTGGGTGGCAAATCATACAGGTTGGGATAATCCCTGGATTGAAAACAAGGACTGGTACGTCCAAAATACAAAAGGAGAGATCATTCATCCACCAGGTACAGATTGGACAGATGTTGCGCAACTCAATTATGCCAATCAGGAGATGCGCAGTGCTATGTTAGATGCCATGAAATTTTGGGTAAAAGAAGTAGATGTAGATGGTTATCGTGCAGATTATGCAGGTGGTGTCCCAGATGATTTTTGGGAGCAGGCGAGGAATGAATTAGATACAATAAAATCAGTATATATGCTTGCCGAAGATGAGGGCAATTTAAACTTATTGTATAAGGCATTTAACGCTAATTATGGTTGGGAATTACATCATATAATGAATAAGGTGGCAAATGGCCAAAACAATGCAAAACATGTGGCAATAAACTTACAAAAGACTCAGGAGATATATCCTAAAGGTACATATCCAATGAATTTTACATCAAACCATGATGAGAATTCCTGGTCAGGAACGGAATATGAACGACTGGGAGATGCAGTAGAAACTATGGCAGTTCTTACATTTACCGTACCAGGCATTCCCCTTATCTATTCTGGACAAGAAGCTGGACTTAATAAGAGATTAGAATTTTTTGAAAAGGATGAGATTGATTGGAGCAATTTAGAGATGCAGGAGTTCTATAGAAAACTTATAGATCTTAAAAAGGAAAATCCTGCTCTTTGGAATGGGGATGCTGGTGGGGAAATACAGATTTTAGAATCACAAGATAATAGCGTATTAGCTTTTGCAAGGGAAAAAGGCGATAGTAGGGTTGTGGTTATAATGAATCTTTCGGCATCAGCTATTACATCTAGCATAGAGTTTGGAGATGTGGCAGGGGATTATGAATCCTATTTTTCAGAAAAGTCATTTATGATTGAGAAAAGTCAAAGCTTTGACTTGAGCCCATGGGAGTATATTGTACTTATATCAAAATAGATAATTTGTTCGTGAATGTTTAAAAATGGGAGTTGTGTATGTGGAGATTTAATGTATCGGACTAAAAGCGCGGATAAAAAAGGAGGATAAATACAATGAAAGGTAATAGTAAGCAAGGGATCATAAGAAACCTATCTACTTTAATGGTGTTTATATTTATATTTTCCAATATTCTTCCATTTGTAACCGTTGGAGAAAGTGCTACTGATATAAGTCTTGATATGGTAACTTTGGTAGGTGATCTCTTTGAATCTAATGATATGGGTTCTAATTGGGATCCACAGAATAAAAATGGAGTTATGAATCAGTATAAAGATAATATATATGAGATATCACTTTTGTTGAAACCAGGTACTTATGAATATAAGGCGGCATTAAATGGAGGATGGGATGAGAGTTATAGCAATGCTAACTCCAATGTGAATGGTGGAGATGGTGGTAATGCAATATTAGTATTAAATACTGAGAAAGTAGTGCACTTTAGATTTGACAATCATACTAAGAAACTCTATGACTCGGAGAACAATTCTGCACAATTTAAACAGAGTGCCACCTTAGTTGGAAATTTAAGTGAAATCACAGAAGATGGAAAGTGGTGGGATCCATCTGATAGTAATTTTGATCTAGAATATATAGGTGGAGGTTTTTATAGAGGTGCATTTGAGCTAGATACAGGTCAACTGGAATATAAAGTAGCATTTAATCATGCATGGGATAATGGTGAACTTGGAGACGATGGCAATAATATAAAAATCAGTATCAAATCCAAAGGCATGGTAACATTTTTAGTAGACACGCTCAAAGGTATTGTATATGACTCCATAAGAAATCCAGAGATTAAAAACGTCGTATCACTTATAGGCCCTATACGTACAGCTATTGACAGTAATATAGGTAGCAACAATGAATGGACTACTGAGCTTGAGGGCTTTGAATTCTATCCCATATCTGACTATGAGTGTGCATATACTGCATTACTTCCCAAAGGCACATATGAGTATAAAGGCATTGAAAATTATAGTTGGGATGGGGGTGGACTTCCTCCAACGTCCGAAAATTATGAGATTACCATATCATCCGACTGGGAATATGTCGTATTTATAGTTGATCTAAGAGAAAAGATCATTATAAATTCTATAGATAATATTATCGATGTGGCTAATAGGTTGGGAATAGGAGAAAATCCCTATGAAGAAAAATCAAAAATAGTAAGATTTAAGTATATAAGGCCAGATGGTGACTATGAGGGATGGAATATTTGGGTCTGGTATACAGGGGTAAAAGATGGTCAGATAGATTTTGCTGAAATAAAAGATGGTATAGCCATTGCCAATATAAAGGTGAGTCCTGATACAGAACGTATAGGTTTTGTACTTAGAAAGGGCACTAATTGGGAAGAGAAGGATGCTTATTCTGAAGATAGATATATTGAAATAGATGAAAATGAACGGGTTACTAAGGTGATAGTGACAAGTGGTGTAGGAGAGTTTGAACAGCCCCCGAGTATAAAAGGACCTGAGTTTAAAGATGGGAAAATAGTATTCTACTACAGGGATAGTGAGTTGTATGCAGATGATCTTATGCATACTATAGAAGATGTAAAGTTAAAGATAGTAGCTTCCGATGATGAGGAAAGTGATTATAAGCTCTATGATATGACATATAGTGATGTTGACGAATACTTTTACTATGAGTTTGAACCTAAGCAAGGTATAGAGAGATATGAATATAGTTTTATAGTGACCTATGAAGATGGTTCGACTGAAGAAGTAGTCGATCCGTATAATCCAGGTTCTTATGTAGAATATAAGAACGAAGAATTCGATATTGATTGGGATATACAACCTAGGGAAATAGACTATAATCAAAATGCTGTTATTTCTATAGAATTATCTGATGACACTGTTGAGCTTAAAGAGGTATATCTAGATCTAACGAGTTTAGGTGGTCCTAAAAAATATCAGGTAGATACAGAGCTCATGCAGGCTACAATAGCTGTAAAGGATAGTATAGTGGCAGGAGATAAGAAAATTCCCATAACGGTAGTAGATAAATATGGGAATACTCATGTAGAAAATGCTGAAATATCTATCAAAACTAGATTAATAGAGGCTGGAGATTTTGACTGGGATGAAGCCATAATATATTTTCTACTCACAGATAGATTTATGAATGGAGATCCTACAAATGATGACCCAAATGGCGAACAATATGACAAGAGTCATCCCGAAACATATCATGGGGGAGATCTAAAAGGTGTCACCGAAAAATTAGACTATTTAAAGGATTTAGGTGTAAATACTATATGGATTACTCCTATTGTGGATAATATAGATTTTAACAAAGGTGCAGATTTTACTAGTTTACCCGAAGAACAAAGATACCAATATGGCTATCATGGTTACTGGGCTCAGGATTTTACTAGAATAGATGAGCACTTAGGTACATTGGAAGATCTTCATAGACTTATAGATGAAGCCCACGATAGAGATATGAAGATAATGGTGGATGTAGTATTAAATCATGCTGGCTATGGACTAAAGCCTGGTGACGAGGAAAAATGGGGACATCTGAGCAATTTCCCGTCAGAGGAAGTTAGGAATAAATTTTATGTAGATATAAATGGAGAACGTTTTAGTATGTTCAGAGATGGTGGCAGTGATGAAATCAAGGGAGAGCTTGCAGGTTTACCTGACTTCATGACTGAGATACCAGAGGTGAGAGAGCAGATAATAAAATGGCAAACCGACTGGCTAGATATGGCGAAGACTGAGAAGGGCAATACAATAGATTACTTTAGGGTAGATACGGTGAAGCACGTAGAGGACACCACTTGGAAGGCCTTTAAAAATAGACTCACTGAGAAGGTACCCAATTTTAAGCTTATTGGTGAGTACTTTGGTGCATCAGTGAACAATACATTTGATAGTGAGTTAGATAAGGGGAAGATGGATAGTTTACTGGATTTTGATTTCAAACATAAGGCTAAGGATTTTGCAGATGGCAAAATCGATGAAGTAGAAGAATATCTGGAGTATAGAAATGGAAAACTCAGCAATACTGCAACTTTGGGACAATTTCTAAGCAGCCATGATGAAGATGGATTTTTATATCGTGTAGATGGAGATGTAGGAAAACTCAAAGTAGCTTCTGCACTTCAGATAACTGCAAAAGGTCAACCGGTTATATATTATGGGGAAGAATTGGGTATGACAGGTAAGAATGCTGGTGATATGTCGAGGGGTGAATTTAGCGAAAATCGCTATGATATGGATTGGGATAGACTTAATAACGATGAATACAGGCATATATATGAACATTATAAGACGCTTTTAAATATTCGGAGTGATTATTCTAAGTTATTTGCAAAAGGTGATAGGCAAAAAGTTGCAGGAAGTGATGCAGAGAAATATGTAGTTTTCAAAAGGGTATATGACGATCAAAGTGTTTATATAGGTATAAATGTGGAAAATGAAGCTAAAGAGATTACAATTAAAACAGTCTATCCGTCTGGTACTGAGATTGAAGATCTATATTCCTCTAAAAACTATACAGTTGAAGATGATGGGAAATTGATGGTGAGTATACCTGCTGCAAGTGATGGAGGTACAGTGGTATTGATACTTAAGGATATCGAGGAGCCA